>Ga0206679_10000739_pt1 | contig 27504 bp, 20 predicted proteins | sample M110012015metaG_FD_155464 | JGI IMG/M metagenome (GOLD analysis project Ga0206679, IMG submission 155464) | Ammonia-oxidizing marine archaeal communities from Monterey Bay, California, United States - M1 100m 12015 | ecosystem: Environmental > Aquatic > Marine > Intertidal zone | place: USA... | reverse complement strand
CGAAGAATCATTGCATCTAGGTACTTTTCGAGCCTGGCATGAAAACGCTCGCGCCGTGCAAAAACCAGTTAGCTCTGACCCACTATTACGGATTGGATTGCCTCAGTTTCAAGTTGATCTCAGTTTCAATATAAGCTCTCGAGGTAATGCATCTAATGTTGATGTGCTTAGTTCTATTCCTGAAGATAGTCGTGTAACACGAGAAGGTGCAAGAGCTGTGCGAGAAATGAAATTCAGACCGGCCTATGAAGGCGATCGGGCCCGACGTGTTCGAGATGTGCGGATGCGCTATTTATTTGCGCAATAGCAAGATTTTCATAGATAGGATTTCTGATCTGCTCTAATTTAACTTAACTTGCTGAAGATGCTTTCTGTAGTCATTAGCCATAAATACAATTATCTACTAGATTGATTCTATGGACGTCAAAGACGATTTTCGCCGCCAAATACTTGGTAGTAGGTTAGAAGTAAAGTGCTTGAAGTCTAACGGGTGATATATGTTTCGTTTGAGTAAATATTTTCTAATTCGACTGAGTGTTGCTGTATCGTTTTTTGCAGGAGCATGGCCAAGCTGGGCGCAGGATTTTTCTGCTTCATTCACGGAATACGGCTATCCTAATTTACAGGGTTATTGGACTAATCCTTTTCAAACTCCTCTCCAACGCCCCATCGCTCTCGGTGAGCAGCGAGCTTATTCGAGCGAAGAGGCACAGTTATTGATCGATCGTGCTATAGCGCTGGATTTAGCTCGTCAGGCGCCCATAGATCCTAATCGAGCAGCCCCAGATGCTGGTGCTAGTCTTAATAATCAAGCTGATGGAAATTTTGAAACCATGCCTACTGAATTGGCGACTGTGGGTGGAGAAATTCGTACTTCATTCATAGTCGTGCCAGATAATGGCCGGATTCCCTGGAAGACTGGAGGGGAGGACATTCATCAAATCTGGCGGGAGCAGGGGAAGGCTAGATTTGATGGCCCTGAAGGTTTGTCAGCACTCGATCGCTGTTTAAATCCTGGAGCCCAATTGCCACTCATGTACATATTCGGCGGAGTCGATCACGAATTAGGTAATCCAGCTGGTGACAACCCAGCACGCAACGTACAGATAGTTCAGAACAAAGACTATGTCCTTATTCTTTCAGAGTACTTCAGCTTATTAAGGATTATTCGTATTGATAGCGAGTTTAATTCTGAACAGGGAAATAAGTGGATGGGCGACTCCATTGGGTATTATGAAAATAATTCCCTTGTGGTCCATACTCGTCACTTCAGGCCGGAACAATCCATCACACCATTACGCTCCTCTGAGGGCTTTGAAGTAAAAGAAGTTTTCACAAAGACAAGTAGCAATGAAATTCTTTTTCAATATACAGTCACCGACCCAAATATCTACATACAACCCTGGACTGCGGAAATTCCATTACAACGCTTGGCGCCGGGACTCAAACTCTACGAATACGCCTGCCATGAAGGCAACTATGCGATTCCCTCTATTTTACGAGCCGCCCGTATGGAAGAAGCTGGACTGATCTAGGGGTGGGCTTGGTCTCAAGTTGAAAATAACTAAGTCTCTGCTCTGGCCATGATCGCTATTATTACCGCGCTGCTATATAGTTTCTTTAAATAAACTGAAATCAATAAATAACTACGACAAAACCAATAATTCCAATAATTATCACAGGAGTTATCGATGAGCCTCTCTCTTCGCTTCCCGTTAATATTAATTATCGCTACTACTTTTTTTCCCGCAATTTCTCAAGAACGATCGTCAATGGAAACTAACGAAGATTTTCATCGGGCGATGGAAGAACTCTCCAATTGGGGCCGTTGGGGAGAAGATGACGAATTAGGCCAGGCAAATTTTATCACTCCGCAGAAGCGAGTCGATGCGGCAGCATTAGTGATTGAAGGCATTACTGTTTCTCTGTCTCATGATGTTGTTCAAGAGGATGCCGTTGACACTTCAGCTTATTTGAACAGAGAGGTTGTTCGAGTTAGCCCCACGGGTGCTTCTGATAGATTGGCCTACACTGGCAGTTATCATGGCACTATTCATAGTCATCTTGATTCTCTAGATTGCCACATCATGTATGAGGGTAAAGGCTATAACGGCGTAGGGTTCGAAGAAGTAGAAGCTGCAGATGGCTGCCCGCGCGGAAGCATTCATGCTCACCGCAATGGAGTGATCACGCGGGGTATTTTGTTTGATGCAACTCTGCTGCCGGGTCGTGCTACGGAGGAAGGGTGGTTGGAACCCGGCGCTGCAATTACTTACGACGATTTAGTAGCTCTAGAAGAAATTCAGGGTGTTCGAGTAGAGCCCGGAGATGTAATTTTGTTGCACACCGGTCGTTGGTCAAGAAGAGCAGCTATAGGCGCATGGCCAACTTCGGAGGGCGTCGCTGGTTATCACGCCGATGTCGCCTATTTTTTAAAGGATAGAGGCGTGGCGATGATTGGTCATGATATGTGGAATGATGTCGCGCCCAGCGGGGTCGGTGACATTTTTCTTCCATTACATAGTTTGGCTTTGGTTTCTTTGGGTGTTTCCATTTTCGATAATTTAGATTTTACTGATGTTGCAGTAGTAGCTAAAGAATTGGGGCGCTATGAATTTTTATTTATGGCGTCACCTTTGCGTATTAAAAAAGGAATGGGATCGCCCCTTAATCCTATTGCAACTTTTTAACTTCCCTTTTCTTGAAAAACTCAATCAACTTTGCCTGTAATTAAGAGAGTGTGAAAAATTAGTTGTTCAGTGAGTAGTTTTTACTCCGTCCCCCGTAACCTATATGCTCAGCACCCATGAATCCAAAGCAAGGCATCTGGCAGCAACAAGAGTTTAGACTTTATTTAGGGTCCACCGCTTTTTCTGGCATCGCCTTCGCGATGCAGCAATTACTTCTCAGTTGGATATTAATAGGTATTCTTGAATTACCAGCAACTCAGGTTGGTATGATTCAAGCCGCTGTGGGTATACCGGGTCTGTTTGTCATGCTTCTCGGTGGTGCTCGCGCTGATGATCGGGACCCTCGCTCATTGCTTATTCGTGTGTATTCCTATGCACCTTTGCTTCCCCTTTTTCTTATTGCAATCATAAATTTTGGTCAACTAACCATTTGGTCAGTGTTAATTTGGGGCTTAGGGGTGAGTTTTTGTGTTTCCTATTCCAGCCCCGCACAACAAGCAATATTAAATAGGATCGCAAGTTCGGATGTGCAGAAAGCAGTGTCAGCTGCGACTGCTATTGCTTTTAGTGTGCAAATGTTGGGCTTGGGTGTTGCAGGAACAATGGACGAGCTAGGTTTAATTCCTGTTCTCTGTTTTCAAGGGGTCTGCCTAGGTCTAGGTGCAGTCTCTATTCGTCTTTTACAACCTCAGCCACCTACTAACAGAAATTCTGAGTCCACCTACAGCAACATAATTGCCGGCTTGAAAGCTATCTATCAGCAAAAAGTTATTATGCAAACTCTGCTCATTAACTTTGTCTCCAGTATTTTTAATGCCGGCGCCTTCATGACAGTGTTTCCTTTTATCGTCAAACGAATATATGAAGGCGATGCCTTGCTGCTATCGTTTTTGATGATTGTTTTTTATGGTGGAGCGACCGCATCTAACTTCATTATGATTCGTGTGATGCCCTTGGTAAGAACTGGTCGAATATTTCTGATTATGCAGCTGACAAGAATGCTTATCCTTGGTGTTATGTGGATTCAACCCTCATTCTGGATCTTTACCCTAGCTGCAGTTGCTTGGGGACTAAATATGGGTGTCACCACAACACTGGCACGCACCATTGTGCAAGAGTCAGCTGGTGAGGAATATCGCGCACGTATTATGTCAGTTTACAGTCTTGGCTTAATCGGCAGTGCGCCTATCGGCGCCCTACTACTGGGCTGGATTATCGAATCTTTTGGTACTTTAAATGGTTTGATTCCTGCCATGATGATATCCATAGTTTTGTTCGTTTATGGCGTATTGTTTTCTGACGTCTACAAATACCATTCACCGCACTAAGCACTATGAACTTTTACTGTAAGTTTCCTGCGTAATTAAGTTACAAAATACTGCTGGAATCACGCCTGTTAATAAGCGTAAGCTAATCCTCAACACTAATTACAAAAAGTAGGGATCAATATGAAAACTTTTCTTCGGACAGGCGCCACAGCTCTAATCCTGGTGCTAGCGGCTTGTGCTGGGACATCTTCGTTGGATATGGGTGCCTTAAATGGGGCAGAAATTAATAATTTTCGAGCGCCTGAAGCAGAAGTGCTATCTACCGGTCAGCCAACCGCGGACCAACTGCAAGTTATGGCAAGTGCTGGCGTAAAACACATAATTAATTTACGTGGCCTTGGTGAAGATGCCGGATTTAATGAGCAGGCAATGGTGGAATCCCTCGGGATGACCTATCACAATATTCCGGTGTCTGTCGGAGATGGCGGCTTAAACGCCGATAATGCTCAATCCTTGCAATCGTTGCTAGCGGATTTTGCAGGTGATGGAGTTGTTGTTCATTGTGCTACTGGCAATAGAGTAGGGGCCTTAATTTCTATTTCTGAATACGCAGATAACAACAATATTGATAGTGCTATTGCTGAGGGTGCTCGCTGGGGAATGACATCTGAAAGATTGCAAAGTGTTGTTCGTGAGAGTCTAAGCGGAAACTAAATTCAACCGCGACTCCATCGAGGAGTATTAGTGAAATTTGGACTGATTTGTTTGAGCTCTTTAATGCTTTTTGCCTGTCGTACTGCGGATTTGACAGAATGGCCCACTGAACTACCCCAGAAAAGTTTCTTCATATCGATGTATGCATCAGATTCAGGAAACATTGCTGTACAGTCTCAACAAGAGTATTTGCAATGGATACTTAGTTTTTACGGGGGTACGTTGGTTGCACCAACCGGATGGACTGAGCTGCAGTCAGTTGTTACGAGAGCCGCTTCTGAAGAACGCAAACCTGGACTAGAAGCCCAACTCACAGAATTAGGTGGCCAGATCGCTGCAGAGTGGGCTAAAGAAAATGATTTGCGCGTAATTGATAGTCGAATGCTGGGCATCTGGGGCTCAATCCTGCAAATTGCGCTTGAGCCAGAGCAGCAATTTCAAGCGATTCAACTAATTAGCAAAGATGTGGAGGCGTTACTTCTGGGTACTTTGTCCGAATTTGATATTGAAGACTCTCGTTATGAGCAACAGCTGGGTCTGGAGTTGTTCGGCGACTTTTAGCTTCGGTTTATCTATAAAACACCTATTTCTATCGCCTACAAGCTTGACTCTCAATGATTCGGGACTATATTCGGTCCGACCAAATTGGTCAGACCAACTCATTCGAAAATTGTCCCTATGACGCACAACACAATCAGTCACGAGATTGCTAAGGAAATGCGGACGGATATCCTCCGGCAGCGCTATGTTTGTGGTGATCGATTACCCTCTGAGCGCGATCTTGCAACGAGATTCGATGCTAGTCGCGGAGCGGTCAGAGAAGCGCTATCGCAGTTGGAGCAATCTGGCTTAATTGAAATTCAGCTTGGAGGCGCGCGCGTAAGGTCTATTCAATCTGCCAGCATTTCGGTTTTGGGGCCCTTAATGGCGTTGGATGAGACCCCGGACCCGGCTTTAATAGATCAGTTCATACAGACATTTGCTGCGCTTTCAGCTTTAACTGCTAGAGAAGCGATTAATTATGCAAATCAAGAAGAAATGAACCGTTTGCGCCAAATGGTCGTATCCCTTAACAAGCAAGCAGAGTATTCCCAGGCTATGGCGCCGAAGTGGCGTGAATTCCTCGAAATATTAGCGGAAATAGCAGACAACCTGGTGGTCCATTTAATAGGCAACGATCTTCGCGCTCAATTTGTTGACCAAATGACTGAATTAGGCCTTCAGCCGGTATTAAGGAAAAAAGTTGTTAATGGCGTTGTGTCATCACTAAAGAGGGCCGTCGCCGATCGCAACGGTGATTTAGCTCACCAGGCCGTGCAGCAATATTTCGATGAGCTGAGACAATCGGTTGTGAAGTTGTTCGACAGCCGATTGAGAAATTATCGAAAGCAGGTAATTCGATAGACGCACGTATAAGTCCTTGATGTAGTGAAAACGATGCCTTTGAATGAATTATTAATAGGATCAACGTAATTAGGAGATTTTCAATGAAGCGAGTGTTAATACCTATTGGTATCCTAGGTAGTTGTGTCGCTTTTGCTTATGGCATAGTTCGCACGCCCGTCTCCCTAGAAGAAGTAGCTCTGGAAATAATTCCGGTTTCAGTGCGCGTGACGGAGGTTGAGCAGCGGTCAGTAGATTTGGTAGTTGGTTCTCAAGGGAAAGTACAAGCCGCGCAAACAGCTAATATCTCGGCAGCTGTAGCGGGTCCTGTTGCGTGGATCTCCCCTGCAATGGAAGCCGGGGGATATGTTACGGAGGGCGAAATTTTACTTAGGTTAGATTCCAGCGATTATGAAACGATGCTTGCAAGGAGCGAAGCAACGGTACAGCAGGCGAATGCTGAATCCGGGCATGCCTCCAGAGAATATAATCGCATGAAGGAGTTGGCTGAACAGCGACTAGCGAGTCAGTCGCAGTTGCAAGATGCCCAAAGGCTGGCCGAAGTTTCGATAGCTCGTTTAGCCGATGCTGAGGCTAATTATCGGCAAGCAGAACTCGATTTACAGAGAACAGAAATCAAGGCCCCCTTCAACGCAATTATAGAGACCAGAGAAATAGAACTCGGCCAATATGTAAACCGAGCACAAAGTGTTGCTGTATTGTATGGAGCGAATGAAGTGGAGGTGCGCGTTCCTCTTGCTATCCGTCAGCTCGGATACCTAGACATTCCCTTAGGTTTACAGGGAGAGTTGCCTCCTGAACAGGCTCCAAGTGTTACATTGACCGGCATGTATGGGGGTGTTGAGCATCACTGGGAAGGCACACTAGTAAGAATAGAAGCATCTATAGACCCCAACAGTAATACAGTGCAAACGATCATAAGGGTTTCTCAGCCCACAGCTACAATTGACTGGGCTTCAGATGAAGAAGCAAAAGCTATTCCGCTTCCCATTGGACTTTATGTGCACGCAGACATCTCAGGTAAGACTGTCGATAGCCTTATCTCTCTCCCTCGCTCGGTAATTAGAAATAACAATCAGGTGCTGGTAGTAGACGCCGAAAACAAGATGTATTTTCGGGAGGTCGATATTTTTCGGCTCGAAGAAGAGAATGTTCTGATTACCGGTGGGATCTTGCCTGGCGAGAAAATTTGCATATCGCCAATTCAGGCTGTCACTGATGGGATGGCTGTTCAGCCGGTCATAGAAGTAATTTAAAAATTTAGCCGAATTTTAGTTGAGAGGTTAGAAGTGAGAACCCCAATAACATGGTTTGTTAAAAATCCCGTAGCAAGTAACTTGCTGATGTGGATCTTTTTGGTGGGAGGTTTTGTTGCGTTCCTAAATCTTAACCAAGAAGAATTTCCTGATATGGATTTTGGAGCTATTCAGATAAGTGTTCCTTACTTGGGAGCGACGCCAGCTGAATCAGAGTTAGCAGTTTGTCTGCGTCTAGAAGAAGCACTAGAAGGAACTGAAAATATTGATAAGCTGACCAGCAGCGCAAGGGAGGGAGGTTGTGATGCTAATGTTGAGCTTGCTACCGGAGCTGACCTGAACCGTGTTTTGAATGACGTGAAAGGTAAAATTGATGCGATAACGACCTTTCCTGCTGAAACTGAAAAACCAATAATTCGCTCATTTAGCAGTATTGGTAACGTTTTGACTTTAGCGTTGTCTTCCCAGACAAATGACCTAAACCTCAAGGTGATCGCAGAGGATATTCGCGACGATTTGTTGGATCTCCCTGAAGTCTCTCAAGTAAATGTAGAGTTTATAAGGCCTTTGGAAATTTCTATCGAGGTCTCCGAGTTTACGCTGAGGCAATATGGCCTAACTCTCAATGAGATTTCGCGTGCCATCTCCAATGCTTCGCTCGATTTGCCGGGGGGAACTATCCGAACTACATCGGGTGAAATTCTTTTGCGTACTCAAGGCCAGGTATATGAGGGGTCCGAATATGCTGATGTTGTTGTTGCCTCTTATCCCGATGGCACCCAATTACGTCTTGGCGATATTGCGATCGTGAAAGATGGTTTCGAGGAAGGTTATCTAGATGCGAGATTGGATGGTATCAATTCAGCTATTATTGACGTTATGCGCGTCGGCGACGAGGATATAGTTACGTCTGCGAATCAAGTTAAAGCCTTTTTGGCTACGTCGAACTATCAGCTTCCAGAAGGAATGACTCTAGAGGTAGTCACGGACTCTTCATTAAGTACCCAGACGCGAATTTCGACCGTGGCAAGGAACGCCTATACAGGGCTTCTCTTGGTCTTGGTCGTTCTTGCATTATTTTTGCGGTTTAAGGTAGCAATATGGGTGGCAGCGGGAATTCCGATAGCCATACTGGGAGCTCTAATAGTTTTTCCTCCGATGGGGCTCACTATTAGCTCTCTGACGGTAATGGGCTTCATTTTAGTCTTGGGAATAGTAGTTGACGACGCTATTGTGGTTGGTGAGCGCATTCATGGCCATGAGCAAAAAGGGCTGAGTAAAGACGACGCTGCAATAGAAGGAACCGTTGAGGTATCTATTCCGGTTATTTTTGGTGTTTTAACTACAATCGCTGCTTTCCTGCCGTTGTTGATCGATAACACACAATTTTCCGCCTTCTCTCAAGTTATTGGGGGTACAGTAGTTTTTTGTCTGATTGCAAGTCTGATTGAGTCTCAATTAATCTTGCCTGGGCACTTAGCACATCGAAAAACAGATGGGTATTTCCTGGAACATTCAAAAATCGTTGTTAAGTGGCAAAATTTTCAAGGCAGAATAGCTGAAGGCTTAGAGTATTTTGCTGAGCATGGCTACAGGCGTCTTTTAAAGCAAGTACTCTACTACAGGTATGCAGCATGGGCGTTAGCAACCGGAGTAATTTTAGTGGTGGTGGCATTGGTGCTTAGCGGCCGTGTCATTTTTCAGTTTATGCCTTCAATCGAGGGTGATACCGTCTGGAGTAACGTTACTATGCCGGCGGGTGTTCCCGCATCTTTGACTGAAGATGCCGTCAATATTATTGAAGCGAAAGCCCTGGAACTTGCTGCTGAGCTGGATGAAGAGCTACTTGAATTGAAAGCAAGAGGGGTCGCCCCGGAAGTTACTGAAAATGTAGTAGACAGTGTATTGACCATCGTTGGTGGTACAGCTCCTAAGGGAGGTCCGGGTGGTGGTCAGAGGAGTGCTGGAAGTAGTAACGTGGCTGAAGTAATGTTGTACCTGACTCCTTTTTTTGAAAGAGGAGAAATTAGTGCGGCAGAGATTCGCGATCGCTGGAGAGAGAAAGTAGGAACAATTCCAGATGCGTTGGAGCTTACTTTTGTATCTGATGCGTTTTCTGCTGGTGATGCTATTAACTTCCGGTTGGAAGGTCGAAATGAGGAAAATTTAAAGATTGCTTCCACACAGCTTCGCGAGGAGCTAATGCTTTACCCCGGTGTTTTTGATGTGTCGGACAGTTTTAGAGCAGGAAAGCAAGAAGTACAGATACAAATTCTTGAGCGTGGAAAAACATTGGGCCTTACACTAAATGACGTAGCGACCCAGGTTCGTCAAGCTTTCTATGGTGCCGAAGCTCAGCGCATTCAACGAGGTAGCGATGATATTCGTGTGATGGTTCGTTATCCCGAACCAGAGCGGCAATCTCTAGGAAATCTGGAAGAATTGCTTATCCGGACTCCCTCTGGGGCAGAAGTACCTTTTTTAAGTGTGGCCGATTATTCTCTCGGAAACAGTTATTCCAGCATAAATCGGCAAAATGGGCGGCGAATTATTACTGTAAGAGGAGATGTAGATAGGACAGTAGTAGCCCCTGAAGAAATTCGTCGGGAAATCATTGGGAAATACTCGCAACAGTGGGATCGGGAACTTAATGTCAAAATTGCGATAGGAGGAGAGGGTGAAAGGCAATTAGAATCCGTAACAGGACTATTAACTAACTACCCGATAGCGTTGATGATCATGTTCGCTCTCCTGGCAGTGCCATTGAAATCTTATTTACAGCCTCTAGTGATTATGAGCGTTATTCCATTTGGAGCCATTGGAGCGATTTTCGGCCATTTTATTATGGATACACCTCTAGTTTTCTTCTCTATGCTTGGAATTATTGCTTTGAGTGGAGTAGTGGTAAACGCAAGCCTAGTGCTAGTAATTTCGATCAACAGACTGCGTCAAGAAGGACAAGATATATTGGAAGCTGTATCTAACGCGGGCAAGGTAAGATTTAGACCTATCATTCTAACTTCGATAACGACATTTATAGGGTTAGTTCCATTAATGGCAACAGCGAATCCCGCGACTTTCTTTATTATTCCTATGGCAATCTCTCTGGCCTACGGAATACTATTCGCAACCGTGATTACTCTTTTTTTAGTGCCATGCCTGTATTTGATTTTGCATGATTTTTCCGACGACAAAGAACAAGCAAAAGTAAAATTAGCGTACCAAAGTTAAAGCTACCTTTTCGAACTTTGATTGCATGGCAATATCATTAAGTTAATTATGATAGTCCTGTTTGGAGCTAACTCTGCGAGATCACTGCTATGACTAGAACCTTTTTATTTTTAGCGCTTAGTTTTATTGTTTGTGCTGTGAATGCTCAAGAGAATCGCATCGATATTATTGGTCCACTAGCTCCTGAATTAGCGGACTTTGGTAGCTACGAAGTCGGTGTTCAAACTATTGAAGTAGTCGCAGGTAATCGCGTTGATATATTGAACACTGCTCGTGGCGGGGAAACCGCCTACTATGATAGAAAGCTAACTCTTGAAATTTGGTATCCAGCAGATTTTCAAGGGCAAGAACCGGGTACTCAATATCAGGCTATAACGCGCAATCCTGAGATTACGGCCACTCTTTATGGTCGTGCAGTTCGCGGTGCACAACCACAATATCAAGATGGACCTTACCCATTACTGATAATTTCTCATGGTTACCCGGGGAATCGTTTTCTCATGAGTCATACGGGTGAAAACCTAGCGAGCAAAGGTTATGTTGTGGTTTCCATCGATCATCTGGAAAGCACCTATGATAATCAACAGTCCTTCGCGTCAACTTTATACAATCGTCCTCTCGACCAACGCTTTGTGTTAAATACCCTTGCTTCTATTTCATCGGAGGAAGATCAAGTGCTCAGGGGGATGATTGATGCTGAGAGAACTGGAGTTATAGGATACTCAATGGGCGGGTATGGATTGCTAAATAATCTCGGAGCTGGTTACAGCGAAGAAAGTGTGGTTGGATTCTTGGCGCCCCCAAACCGTTTATTAGAAGAACACGCAACATCGAACCCTGAATTTCGAAACAATTTGGATCTTCGCATTAAAGCCGGTTTCGCGATTGGTCCTTGGGGAATGAACGCAGGCTTTTGGCAGTCGGAAGACCTAGCAGGAATAGAAGTGCCCACTTTCTATTTGGCGGGGGACCAAGATAGCGTTGCCGGGTACGAAAATGGTGCTCACGCTATTTTTAATGGTGCTAAAAATAGTGATCGATATCTGTTGACTTTATTGGGTGCTGGTCATAATGCTGGGGCACCAATGCCTGTTCCCAATGAATTAGATAATGTAGAGAACGAAGAAGCGGCCGGCCATTATCGTGACCCGAACTGGGATAATGTCGAAATGAATAACATTATGGATCATTTTGTCACTGCCTGGTTTGATACTCATTTAAAGGGCATGGATCGGCAATCCAGTCTTGGGTTGGTTCCTTCCGGTTATGAAGATAGATTAACGCTCGAGCATTTAAGCCCAGGCCAATAAATTATTATGGTTTTTAACCTTTCGACGCGTACTCCATAATTGATCTTCAGATATTCCTTGCTTGTTACTGCTGCCTAGAAAAACTGAATTGCAACTACTAATGTTAACCTATCACTCCTCTCGTTGAATGATAGTTAAATAGCATCCCAAAGATTCGTCAATTACATTCTTTCCAATTAGATAAGCCCTGCTAGAAATTCAAGTAACAGACGACTTGTTTCCTCAGCTTGTTCTTGTTGCACCCAATGACCCGCACCATCTACTAAATGCACGGCCCGCATGTCGGTGCATGCAGATTGCTGCATGCGTTCGAAAGAGCCAGGGCCCTGATAAGTGCCCCAATCACTAGAACCGCTAATAAACATGGACGGTTGATCTATCGTTTTTCCGGCGTATAACTGAGATTCAGCATTGCCGATACCGCTGGCACCCATGCGGTAGGAATTTAAACCACCTTGAAAACCTGTTCTTCCATATTCTTCTGCATAAACAGCTAGCGCGTTTTCCGGTAACCAGCTATTTGATCTTACTTCGCGTTCACTGGGCATATTCGCGGCTACTGTCTCTGCCATGCTCAGGTTCAGATCCATAATGTAATAAGTTGGCATTTTTGCCCATTCTTTAGCCAGACGTCCTGCCAGTCGGAAAGGTTTGTTTTCTTCCCAGTCAGCGCTCTTGTGATGATAGTAGGCGCGAATAAAATTACTAAGTCCTTGTTTGGCGTGCCACATGTTTTCATTGGCGCCGCGGGTCTGGTAATAGCGTTGATAATGCTTTCGTGGTCTTGGCAGTGCTGCAAGATCATCATAGATACTTGAGCTTTGAGCAGGAGTAGCTTGTGCTGGTTCATTGGCAAATCCAGAAGGAATTGAAGGCGTGCCACCGAACGGCGCACTCATCATAACGACTGATTTAAAAACATCGGGTCTAGTCACTGCGCACCATGCAGCTAGCGGTGAACCAAAGTCGTGACCGATTACGGCAGCAACAGCGTCATAACCAAACGCATAGACCAAACCTAGGGCATCTCTCACTTTGTTAAGCATTCTAAAGGGGGTTAAGTCGGCATCGTAATCGCTGTTCCAGCCAGTGGTTCTGCCGTAACCTCTTAGGTCTGGCACAATCACATGATAGCCAGCATCCGCCAATGGTTTCATTACATTACGCCAACTGTAAGCCAGTTCTGGAAAACCATGTAATAAAAGTAAGGCAGGGCGATTACTTGTTTCGAAACCAGCTTCAAGCACATGAATGCGTAATCCATTTACGTTATCTACAAAACGTGAACGTACTCCATCCGGTAGCCACTCATCTGGATAGGGATGAGGTACCCCGGAGAGTGTAAATTGGTTCTGTGCCATTGCTGCTTTACTTGTTGCGGCAGCAGCTGCACTAAGAGCAGCTGCTTTAATAAACGTTCTACGAGTTTGTTTATTCATCGTTATTGCTGTTCCGGCTAAAGGTTATAAAAAATCTAGTGCTCATCGATCAGGCACCTAGTAAATCATAAAATCCATTTTTTTCCGAGAAGCTATTTCATCGACCTGGCGACACAAAAGCCTATTCAAAGCCCAGCCATATCAATCGCAAAATTCATTACCATGCCGCCCGCACGGTCATCCCGGCCAAAAATTGCCAATCGGTCTAAATAAGCCTCAAGGGAAGGCATCTTGCCAGTGGACGTGCAGGCGTTAATAAAAATACCATCAAAACTGGTACGGATTTTTATTGCATTCCAGGCTTTATTCAATGCTGGTCTATAGGCGGTTTCAGCTAACCAGCCATTATCTAATCCCTGTTTAATCGCCATTCCGATCATTGCTGTTGATGTAATCTCCGCAAAAGAACCTGGATAATCGATTACTTCATGCCACATACCATCTATATCTTGATAAGGCAGCAGTGCTTCCAGATGGTCCACAAGATAGCCAAGCATGACATCTCGCGAAGGATGCGCTTTAGGAAACTCACTCAAACTTAGAGCAAGACCATAGGCTGGAAAACCATTGCCTCGACTCCAAGCGACATCTGCATCTGGAGAATGCCGATACAATCCGTTGTCGCGCAGTAAAAGTTTACGCATATAGGCCGCATGGCGAATTGCCATGTCAAAGTATCGATCATCTCCACTTTGCACGCCTGCTTTTACCAGCAGCGGAGTTGCCATAAAAAATGAATCGCTCATTTCGTAATGCATAGGCATTACTTCTAAGGGCTGGTCGTTTTCATCAAATGCCAAGTTAGCCGCACTCAGGACTAGTCCCTGAGATGTTTCGTTTCCCGTGATTCTCGCATGTTCGGCAAACACAAGTTGACCGGCCATTACTGAAGCGTTAGAGATTTCAAAAGATTCACCCATTAGATAAGACGATAACAAGTCGTTTACAGAGTCAATGTAACCAAGCCGGAGTCGACCAATAATACTCATACCGGGAACATAAACAGGAGATGAAAAATCATAACCGTAAATGGCAGCAAGTTGCTCTGCCATTGCTCTTGGTGTTCGAGCAGTACGTCGGTCTAGTTCGGCCCTGGCCTGCGATCTAGCTAGATCGGAACTGAAGCGCAAAAACTGCATCGTCGTATTGCTTGCAGAAAGACTTTCAATGGGTATGTTGCCGAAGCCGGCAATTCCGATCTCCTCCAATGCAGTGCTAAAGCCAAAATCTTGGCCAGCTTCTAACACGATTAAATCTGGAGCGTGGGTGCCTATCCAGCGCCACAATACATGGGATACCGAATTTTCAGAAAAAGCTGTACCAGTTGGTGGAAACTGTAACGATTCAGAATCTGGGTTGGCATTGGCAATGACGATTAAATTAACTGCAGAATCTGTAGGGGAAGACTGGCTGTAGTTTTCAAGAAGTGCGTTTAGCATTGCTGAATTTTGTGAGGAACCTTCGAGCCCTGCGAGATAAAGAATAGTCGGCGCGCTTTTCTCATACATGACTCCGCTCGCAGTAATTAAATTACGCTGTTCAGTTAATCCTATATCCCACGAAAGTTCTGTAGCAGAAATAGAGGCAAAACTAATACAGTTAAGAATCGTAAAAATAAGGGTAGAAACTAATTTTCTAATCACGGGCCATTAATTCTCGTATTTGATCCATCGCGGCATTAAATATTAGATCGAACCCTACTTTCCCGAGCTCTGCTGTAGCTATTGTTGGGTCACCGGAAACACCATCAGTATCGGAACCTCTGCCGGGTGAGATATTTTCTTTACGGACATGCTCCGGTGCGATCGCGAGGAGTAAAGCTGTATCTCTTAGGCCTGCATGAGTCCCAATTTGATCATAGCTAGCGCCTTGGGATAGAAGATACTCGTCGAAAATACCGATCTTGTACCAGTCCGATATGTGTAAGATTTTCACGCCCTCACTTTCCCATTCGCTAGAAAGTTGTCTTGCTACTATTTCCTGCGGCCTCTGATTAGGACCACTATCACCTATTAATAAAATATCAGTAAATCCGTGTTGCTTTAGGCTGCGAGCGGTATGCTCAAGTACTTCAATGAAGACGCTCTGCGGAATAGAGATTGTTCCAGCATAGCGCATATGGCCGGTAGGCGGATCAATATCGCCTTCCGGCACGTAAGTTATTGCTGGAGCAATCAAGGTATTGTCTAAGGCTCTCGCAATTCGCTCGGCGCCAGCGTTGATTCGGTATTTGTGTTTACCTAATACCATGTGAGGGCCATTCTGCTCTGTTCCAGCTGTTGGCACGATAACAGTCGTAGTACCGTTATCAATTGCAGAACGAACTTCAGTCCAAGTGAGTTCTTCAAGGAAAACAGTGTCAGGGGTTTGAGCAGAAAATGGAATGCTTAAGGGAAATAAGACTGTTAGAAAGATCAAGCAGCACTTTTTAAACATGCTTTGCACCTCAGTCAGGAGTTTAAAAAGAGAGAATCGATTCCTACAGGGATTCTTCTAGTTTTCTAATGCGCCAGCAGCTTCTAAAAAAGTAACAATTGATTCATAGCGCCTTTGCTTTGCGAAGGCTAGGGCAGATTGCCCTTCAGCGTTTTTGCCGTTGATATCAGCCCCAGCAGCAAGAGCAACCGTTAAAGCATCGAGAGCGAGTGCTTCTCTACTAGCAATTTGTCCAGCACGGCGCTCTGGTGTGCCCCAGCTTACGCGAAGTCGCGAGTTCCCCATGCCAGCAGCAGCCATTAATAGATTGATCTCACCCTCATCTCGAATGAAGTTCTCGCCTTGGCGTTGAGCAGGGTAACGCATGTGATTAATGATTTTTGGATTGGCACCGGCTTCTATTAAAGCCTCCATAATTTTTGCTTCTGAGAAGCGTGCTGCTAGCCAGAGAGGCGTACCTCCCAGCAGCGAATCATGAAAATTATAGTCAGTAGACTGTCTACGTACGGGTGTTGGCTTTTCCAAAATAGCTTCGAGGTTTGCGTGATGTTTGATCAAGACATTTACTGCATCAAGGCTACCTCGCAGCACAGCTGCATGCAGGGCCGTATGTCCGCTTACATTCGATTCCGGGTCTGCACCACTTTCTAATAAGAAATCCAACACTTCCGCATTGCCACCATGGATGGACATTATTGCTGGGCTCGTACCAAAGGCGGAGACCTCATTGATATCGGCGCCCGCTTCGACGAGTAATTGCACTGAGCGTATATCTCCGGATCGGGCCGCAAACATAAGTGCTGTATTTCCACCCTGTTCGATCCAATATTTATAAGAAGGATGGCTGTCTTGTTCTTTTTCAGACTTGACATATTGTTCACGAACTCTTGATCGAGCATGCACATCAGCCCCGTGATCCAACAAAGCTGCTACTACGTCCGAGTGACCAAGGCCGGCAGCCCACATGAGTGCGGTTTGTTCGCGCGTTACGGCGACATTGGGATCACCGCCTGCTTCAAGGATAGACCGTACTACTTCCCCATTACCTGCTTGGGCAGCAGTCATTATGGTTGTTTCACCTGAAAGTAGTTGAATCCTGGGGTCGGCTCCAGAAGTTAGGAGTTTTCTTACTATATCAACACTGCCATTCTCAGCAGCGAGCCAGAGAGCGGTGACACCCAAGTCGGTGGTGGCATTGACGTCGGCACCAGAAGCGAGCAGCAGTTCTGTAGCTTGGTTACTGTTGTGATAGCTCGCCCAATGCAATGCAGTAGTGCCATCTCCGTAAACGGCATTTGGATTGAGCCCGTCTTCCAATAAGGAAGCAAGTTCATTCCATTTTTGTTCTTTAGCAAGACTTATGACAACTGGAAGATTTTGCGCAAAACTCTGACTTGCGAAAAAAAATAACGCAACAAGAAGAGTTTTTCGCGAGATAATAATCATGAATAGTAGTAAAAAATCGTCAGGCTTCTAAAGCGTAATTGGACCGGAACTTCCACCCATTTGATCTATCTTAACGCCAAACTTATCTAAGAGACTTAGATGCAGATCGGCCATAGTCGGTGTATTGTCATAATGCTTATGCTCCCCACCTTTTAACCAACCTGCGCCACCACCGACTAAGAGTATGGGCAGATTGTCGCCGGAGTGAATGGTGCTATTTGAAAGACCGCCGCCGTAGAGGATGGTCATGTTATCTAACAAAGAACCTTCGCCGTCTGGAATTGCTGCCAATTTATCCAGATAGTTGGAAAACAGCGTGGTGTGATAGGTGTTAATCTTTGACATGCGCTCTATCAACATTGGGTTGTTATTATGATGAGAGAGCGGGTGATGGGCATCGGGTACGCCTATTTGCGGATAAGGCCTTGGGCTTTGTTCTTTGCTCATCATAAATGTTATGACTCGGGTCAAATCAGTTTGTAAGGCGAGCACTTGCAGGTCCTGCATGATTTCCATGTGATCTTCAAACACAGGCGGAACCCCAGCAGGCTGATCAATCTCAGGAAGATCCATGTCAATTTGTTCTTCGGCTTTTTGAATTCGTCGTTCAATATTGCGCACTGATTCGGTGTAGCTATCGACTAGATGACGGTCTTCGTACCCCAGCTGATTTTCCAAGCTAGTAAGTTTTTCCAGCACCGCATCGAGAATACTAGATTGCTGGCGTAAGCGAATTTCCCGAGCTTCTTTTGCTGTGGTGCCACTGTCGCCAAATAAGCGTTCGAATAGGGAGCGTGGATTATGTTCTGTAGGCAGTGGTTCCGTCTTGCCGCGCCAGGAAAGTGTATGGGTATAGACACAGCTAAGGTTAACGGTGCAGGCCCCAGCGAGAGCAGGGGCATCCATTGAAAGTTCGAGAGAAGAAAGCTGTGTCTTTTTGCCAAGTTCATTTGCTAGAAGTTGATCAATTGAAATATCAGCTAAAATTTCTACTTCGGTTTTTCCACCCTGTGTTACTCCTGTAAGAAAGGAACCGCCAGCACCGGCATGTGCGATATTCCAGTTGGCTTTTAATCCGGAAATTACTCTCATTTTGTTTTTGTAGTTTGCGAGCGGTTGCAGTATTGGTGTCAATTCGTAGTCAGAACCGGTCGTGGTCGGTGACCAATACTGCATGGCCATGCCATTTGGAATATAAACTGTTTGGAAACGCTGAACCGGGGCAGGTGCATTGGCAAATGCAGGTGTCATTGCATCCAGCATGGGTAGGGCAAATGCGGCGCCGACACCTTTGAGAACAGCACGGCGTGATAACGCTTTCCCAGTATAAATGTTTACCGCTTTAGTCATTTTGTTCTGTTTCGCCATCATTATCGCTACCTCTTAGTAGGTATAACTTATAGGTGCTATTTTTAAAAACGGCCCGTACGCACTGCATATCGTCAAATGTTACACGGTAAATGCCTGAAAATCAGGATTTACCGCCTTAAAGATTAGTTGTCGCTGCAATTGTTTCAGCTTCATCATTATTCTCCTCATTTCCTGCCACCTGCATGGGGCCCATGCTGGATTTAAATGCAGGGCTACTCACAATGCCCAGAATGATGGAAGACCAGCTGTAATTCTGTTCCGCTGAATTTCTTACAATTTCTCGAATAATAGGTTGATCATAGTATTCCACACGCCTGCCTAAGGCATAGGTCATCAATTTTTCTGTCAGGGTATGGGCGAAGCGATCCGGTCGGCCCATCATCCAATCTCTCAGATCTGAGAATCCTGCAAATTCAACACCGCCAGGGTAATTTCCATTGGGATCAACAGGATTGCCTGCTTCATCAAATTCGCGCCAGGCTCCGATAACATCAAAGTTCTCAAGGGCGAACCCTAGTGGGTCAATTACCACATGACAGGAAGCGCATACGGGATCTTCCCGATGTTGTGCGAGTCGCTCGCGAATAGACGCTGGAATTTCACCTGCTTCCGCTTCTGGAAGAATAGGTACATTTGGTGGCGGTGGGGGTGGCGGCGTACCTAGTAGATTATCCAGTAACCATTTACCACGAAGCACTGGTGAGGTTCTGCCGGGATAAGATGTCACTGTGAGCAGAGCGCCGTGGGCTAAAATACCGCCTCTTTGAGTTGTATTTGGTAAGGTCGCTTTCCTGAATCGACTGCCATAAACATCGTCAACTCCGTAATGCCGGGCGAGACGTTCATTAACAAAAGTGTAATCCGCATTGAGTAGTTCGATGATACTAGCATCGGTCTTCAATGTTTCCCCAACAAACATTTCGGTTTCGGTTTCGAAGGCTTCCATCAAGCTCACGTCGTATTGCGGAAACAACACGGTGTTGATATTTACTTCTTCCAAACGTCGCAGGTTTAGCCACTGCGCCGCAAAATCTTCTACCAATGCATTAACTCCGCGTTCATCGTCTAGCATGCGATGTGCTTGCTGTTCATAAACTTGAGAATTAGAAAGATTGCCGGCTTCGGCAAGTTCCAGCAATTCTTCATCTGGCGCGCTACTCCATAGAAAGAATGACAGGCGTGAAGCAAGCTCTAAATCATTAAGTTCGAAAATTTCGCCAGCAGCCAAATTTTCTGGAGCCTGGTAAGAACGAATTAGAAAGTCTGGGTCGCTGAGAATGAACTCAAGAGCGAACTGGATGCCAGCATCAAAACTACCGCCTTGCTCTCGACCTCGATTAAAGAATTCGACCAGTAAATTCGTGTCGGCATCAGTAATCGCTCGTCGATAAGCTCGGCGGGCCATGCGCGAAACGATTTCTTCTGCGCACGCAGCCTCTTCTGTTAGTTGTTCGGGATAGCAGGAGAATATTAGTTGGCGGCTTGGTGATTCTCCAAAGCTCGCATTGTTCGTGTAAGGGCCACCCACTTCTATGGAATGGACTTTTTGATAAGTAAGGTAGGCTTCGGAATTTGCTGGAAGCCTGCCTCCCTGCCGTGGCTGTGGAATTTCTTCTTCAATGACTTGTTGCCGCACATAGGACGCGGTTATGGAATGTGGTCCAGCTGTCACGGGCACAGTAATTTCCAAGCCTTCGGTGGCTTGATACAACATATATTGCTCCCAATCCACGCTGCCAGGTTCTCCAGTACCACTAAAACTTAGAGGAGTTGGAGTGCCTGGAGCATCGCCGCCAATAGTAAATCTTTCCAGTAGTCGACCATCTAAACGTAAGTCGAGAATTTGCGCCCAGCCTAAGCCCTTAATGTAGTCTTGGTAGTTGGTTTCCAAATCAATTTTGACGGTGTATTCCCCATCGACTGGAAAATTGTGAGTGACTGAAATACCGCCACGGGAGCCGAATGGCATGTCTTCGGTTTGGCGCCAGTCTTGACTCATGTAAAGTGGAATTTCATAAGTGGAAACAACTGGGCTTAAAGGTGGTAGTCCAGTTGCAAGTCGCGTCACTTGCCTCGCCACTGACATATAGCGTTCCATATGAGCGGTCGAAAAGGGTAGGGCTGAGGCAATGTTGTCAAAACTACCATCTGCAGTAGGATCGCCTGGCAACATTTCCATCACATCGACATCGAGACCCAGCAACTCATTAATGGAATTGTTGTACTCGTAACGATTCATTCGATGCACGGGCGTCACTCGTCCAGGGTTTGGGTTTGCTGTCCAGGCATTATCTAATTCATTTTCCAGCCATTCGGCCATTACCGTATAAGAATCGAAGTCCGGCCGTGGCATGCCAGCAGGTGGCATCATGTGTGCGCGTAATTTTTTTACTACTTTTTCTAAAGTTTCGGCGTGGTTTGCGATTTTGGTGAAATCAACAGTTTGTAATGAGAGCCCTGAAGTGGCGAGAGCATCATTGTGGCAGGCGAGACAATACTGATTAACAACTCGCTGCATATCCGCGGCATTAAATTGGTCTTGGGCGACAGCTTTTTGCGAGATTGGGGGAATTGAATTTGATACTATCAGCAAGGCCACAACCAGTCCTGAAAAGGCTAGGCCTGACCTGACCCAATTCTTTCTGATTGGTTTCATAGTGGCTCCGCTCGCCGACGGTAAAATATATTATATTTCAATAACTTAAAATTCGGCAAATCTACAATTTTAAACTTACTTAACCGGAAAACAGTACCTTAGGCGTGTTCAGACTGCAATAATAAAAAAGAAACAAAGCGTAACGCTTTTGCGGGCTTTTTAAGGCACCTCGCCTATCCACATTTTTGCCTGTACTGTACTGCCTTCAAACGCACCGCCGGCAACATACAGCATACCGTCAATTATGCCAGCGGCAGGCGATGAGAGAGGGTTAGGTAATTCGCCAACTTTTTGCCATTGACCTTCTGGGGCAAGAGTCAGAATGTCAGGGTCCTGAGACTTGGTTCCACCTGCTGGTGTTGTATGGCCACCAATCATCCAGATCTTATTTGCGTGAACAAAAGTGGCGCCCTCAGCATGAGAATGCCCTTTTGGCAAGGGCGGCCCGATGCTCCATGTCTTCGATTCTGGGTCAAAGATATCGACCCGGGGCTGATCTAATTGCTGGCTATCGTGATTCAGCTGACCGCCAATCGCGTAGATATTGCCCTGAAATACGATGGTGGAAAATTGATTACGCGGTGTAGGCATTGGAATAGAGGGTTCCCACCTAGCGGATCCCTTTGCCCAGTCATCTAGATTTAAGACCCAATGATCGGCGGAATCTGTATCCCGGTCCACCATCAATCCGCCAAAATAGTGCAATTCCCGCCCAACCAGAGCGAGGCCGCCACCGGCACGTGGTCCTGGAAGAAGAGGTGCAGCTGTGTACCGATCCAAGTCGGTGTCGTAATTCCAGACTTCGGCAATCGTATGCCCGCGATAACCGTCTTTAAATCCACCTGCGAACCAGACTGTCCGGCCATCCAACACCATATTCATGTGAGTGATTGCACTGGGTAATTCTTGAATTAGCGTCCAGCTACCATCTTCAGGGTCGAAGTATTCAGAACGTTTACTAGAGACAACACCTTCTGTGTAACCACCAAACAAATAAAGTTTATCGTCAAGAATGACGACTCCAGGTTCCCATTTCCCGACTGGCATATTAGGTAATGCTTGCCAATCCATAGAATTTTGAGCCAGCGTAAACTGACTATTTGTGGATAATAGCAAGCAACTTAAAGCTAGTGATTTTGTAGTTTGCAGTAGAATAGAGCGGCTCATGTTTATTCTCCAAAAGCATGGGCAATTATTCTTATAGGTTTAATGCGGTGTAACTTCTATGAGAGGATTTAGAATACCACTATTTGTGTTTTCAACAATACTTCAAATGGTTCCGCGCCTGTTAACTTGATAGGGTTAGCCTTGGTTAATGTTTGGAGCGGATAAGTCTAATTTTTATCACTAGAGTTAGGCTTTTCATGTTTAAAAATTAAATTTCATATAGGCAATGTTATGAAAACAAGTTTCGCTATTAAAAATCCTCAAGCTGGTCAATTAATGCATTTTGTGAAAGCAGCTCTTTGCTTTGCCCTGATAGGTTGTTCGGCCTTAATTCACGCACAGACTAGCGGACGTAGTTTTGTCGATGTCACCAGCACTTATTTGGTCGCGCCAAATTTAACTTACCATCGTGCCGGTGGCGTGGATTTGAAGTTAGATGTTTATCGTCCGCGAGATGTTCAGGGTCCCAACCCTACGCTTATGTATATTCACGGGGGAGGCTGGACCAATGGCAGTAAGGAAGGATCTTCGTTAACTTTTCTTCCCTATTTGGAAATGGGGTGGACCGTGGTAAATGTTGCTTATCGCTTAGCAGATGTTGCTCATGCGCCAGCAGCGGTTGAAGATACTCGGTGTGCACTTCGTTGGATTTATCGGAATGCTGAGCAATATGGTTTCGATAAAACCAACATTGTCGTTACCGGTAATTCGGCTGGAGGGCACCTGGCTCTTACTACAGGCATGTTAACCAGTAATGTAGGTATGGAACGTCAGTGCCCTGGTGACAGAATGCGTGCCTGGCCCATAGGTCCGCGCAATATGGAGCCTTTGGAAGTTGCCGCAATTGTTAACTGGTATGGCATCACTAATGTCACTTCATTATTAAGCGAAGGCCCGGGCACATCGGGTAATTTTACGGAAGCCTGGTTAGGCAGTTCCCCGGATCGAGTAGCTGTAGCAGCGCGAGTTTCCCCAGTGAATCACATACGTGCTGACTTGCCACCGGTATTAACAATTCATGGTAATGAAGACTCAATTGTTCCTTTTGATCAGGGTCTGCGTCTCCATGAAGCCTTGGAGAGCGCAGGAGTTCAAAACAAATTACTCACAATAGAAGGTGGTGGTCATGGTGGCTTCACTCCAAACCAAATGCGCGATATCTATACTGAGATTAGAGATTTTCTGGATAACCATAATATTGGCCATTGAATACAGTTTTTCTGGTTTAGGAAGGCGTAATAGCAAGACGAATAGGCTGAACTGTAATATCTTGCCACACGCCTTCAGTCACATAGGGGTCTTCGGATAGCCATTCGTCTAAATCTTCCCTGGTGTTGAAGTCAACGCAAAGCGTAGAGCCAATCATCTCGTTATTTTCGTTTAATATTGCGCCGCCAATAATTATATTGCCCGCTTTATTTAGGTGGTTAGCTCCTTCTAAATGCGCTGGTCTCGCCGCTGCGCGACGGGATGCTGCTGCAGTATCTTTGCCATCATAGGCAATCACTAAAAATTGCATAAAAAATCCTCTCTGTTAAATCTAGTTTACAAAACGCCTTGATTACGATGGTCGCCAAATTTCGGACGGACAATATTCTTGAGTGGGATGTTCATACCTCCAGTATCTTCAAGCCAAGAATAAATATCCTTGGCAAAAGATTCGATCCGCTCTTGGTGTTCGGGCGCATCGATTAAGTTTTGCATTTCATTCGGATCATTCTGTAAATCATAGAATTCATTAGTGTCCCAAATTCCATGATAACGGATGTACTTGTAGCGATCGGTTCGCACACCGAACATAGTGGGCGTCTGTGGAAAATCCATCTCCCAATAGTACTCGTAGAATATTCTGTCTCTCCAGGTTGTGTCTTGTCTTGAAAAGAGTGGAACAAATGACATACCTTGCATGTGATCAGGAGCTTTCAAGCCCGCTGCTTCAAGGATAGTCGGAGCAATATCAATATTTTGTACCAGGGATTCGATAGGTGTACCGCCTTCAAATGTCGAAGGCCAGCGAACTAATAAAGGCACTTTCGCTGACTCTTCATAAAAATGGCGTTTGTCGATGAGACCATGTTCACCAAAAGAAAATCCGTTATCTCCCATGTAGATCACTAAAGTATCGTCACTCAAATCATTAGCATCGAGAAAGTCCAGCACTCGCCCTACGCTCTCATCAATTCCCATCAGTGTTTCAGTGTAGCGATGGAAAAAATCTTCGAAATTAATGGCTCCGTGATACATATAATCGACCCCATGCCAGGATTCTCGTTGTTCTTTGACCCAATCAGGAATGCGGTTATTTCCATAGTATTTTTTGCCACGCAGAGGTTCGCCTGTTGATGAAGAGGAGGGCATTGTGGGTTCACCATAGAGTGGTGTTTCGAAAGAAGGTGGGTAAATAATTTCTTCATTGCTATAGTTGTCAAGGTGGCGCTGGGCAGGAGCAAATTGACTATGAACTGCTTTATGGGATAGATACATAAAGAATGGTTGATCTTCTTCCCGCTCTTCAAGCCATTCTACAGCGTGTTCCGTTAGCAGGTCAGAGATATACACACTCTCATCATAGGTTATGCGCTCGCCATTAATATTTAGAGTAGGTCCGTAATAAATTCCTTGCCCCCTGAAGCTCTCCCAATGACTGAAACCTGGTTGAGGTTCGTCAGAGTGATTGCCCATATGCCATTTTCCAAAATAGCTAGTCTGGTAACCAGCTTCTTGCAAGTACTCGGGAAAGAAAGTGAGATTGCCGGGATCGGGTGCTGCATTGTCCACTACTGTGTGGGAGTGGGAAAAAAGTCCAGTGAGTATCGAGGCGCGGGAAGGGGAGCATAGAGAGGTGGTAACATAAGTGTTAGGAAAATATGCTCCCTCACTAGCAAGACGATCTAGGTTTGGCGTTTGTAGCCAAGGAACCTTTCCCGTAAAACCAATGAAATCAAAGCGGTGATCATCACTTAGGATAAAGATTACATTCTTCGGTGTTTTATCAGGCAACGGAGCTAGTTGTAGCGGATGCTCAGCGAGTGTGCAGGCAGTTAAGCCTGAAAGAGTTATTAACGATGCGAGTAGTGCCTTCTTCATGGGCTACCTTTGAGTATTGGCGAAGTAGTAGTCAAATTTCACTAGTAATTTCTAATGTATCAGGCAGTGAATTGCTGATAAAGCTCAATGAACACAGGCAGTAACGAGCCAATTAGCAATACCGCCATGCTGTAATTAAAGAGTCTCACAGAGTAGGGTTTCTGCAAAATAGTTTTTAAGGAGGCCCCAAAACAGAGCCACAACATGGTGCAAGGTGAGCCGAAAAACATAAAAATCAGAGCGATGGTTAATACCTGATAAACATAAGAGTCCGATATCACCGTGAAGGTAACCGTAGCTCCAATTGCCAATACCCAGGCTTTAGGATTTACCCATTGAAATGCAGCTGCTTGTAGGAAGGAAAATGGTTTGCCATGAGTTTCGTTAAATTCGGATATGGGCGCTGTGGCAATTTTCCAGGCTAAGTAGCAGAGGTAGGCTGTTCCAACTACTTTCAATATGATGTGTAGAACCGGGAACTGTTCGAACAGGCCTGCTATGCCCAGCCCAACTGCAACTATCATTAAGGGGAATCCGATACAAATTCCCAAAAAGTGTTGCAGACTGCGACGCACGCCATAATTTAATCCGGACGCCATGATCAATGCATTATTAGGGCCAGGTGTCACACAAGTGCTTACAGCGAAAACTATTATTGCTAGATATTCCATTGAGATAAAGTTATAGATTCTGATAAAGGGCTGCAAATGGAATCGAGATACGATTCTACACTGCTTCGAAAAAAGATGTTATTGCTCATCAGAAACTCTATGTCTTGATTCTCCTTTAGTCAATTTTAGGCCTTGGAATTAGTGAAAAGAATTAAAAATATGCAAGTGTCACGATAATAAAATAAAGTGGAAGTCTGGTGTCTTTCCCTAAGTGTCGTTAAACTTCATTAGTTACTAATCGGTACTGAAAAAGGATTTTAAGATTGAATTCTTCCCAACAAGCAGTCTCTGTTTATATTCCAAAAAAAACTCTTAAGGGCGCGAACCTCTATTTTCGCAACTCGATACTGGTTGCAGAATTAGATATAAGTATTAGTAGGCGGCCTGTCGATGTCAGTTTCAGAGAGGCTGCTCTACAATTGCTCAATGGATACAGGCCCTCCTCGGCAGGGTTGAATCTTTCAATGTTGCCACCCTTACCTGATTCTCTAAGAACAAACTCCATTGCAGGAGTGCTTAATTTTCTCGCTCTGACTTTGCAACGTTGGTGCGGATTACCGGTAGGGTTTGCAAAAGTGTTAGACAATATGACAGAGAAGCCGGAAGAAAATCAGGGAGAACATATAGTTTTCGAATGTCGATTTGATCATATGGCTATTGCCGCTGGTCAGATCGCTGCAGAAATCTGCTTGCATTGTATTAACCCCGATATGGTAGAGAAACAGCGCCTGCAAACACTGCTTAATGAGTTTCTACGAGTTTTCTTGGAAAAACGTGCGACTCAAATTCCGTTTATTCGTTATGCGGAGCAACAAAGTATACCTTGGCAACCGCTGACATCCGATGGCGCTATTTTGGGGTTTGGCCAAGGCGCAAACTTGCATCTGATTCATCAAAATCTTACTAGTGCCACCAGCCATATCGCAGCTCGCATTGCCGCTGATAAGAATACCGCGGCTACTATACTTCGAGGCCAAGGAATTCCAGTACCGCGTCAGTATGTGGTTAATTCAACTGAAATGGCATTACAAGCAGCTCAGCAGTTAGGGTTCCCAGTGGTAGTAAAACCGTCAGCAAAAGGGGTAGGCACCGATGCTTTTGTCGGTGTTTGCGACGAACATGAGTTAAGTGAAGCATTCAATGAAGCCGCTAAACGTGGCCCGGTAATAGTCGAACAGCTCATCTCTGGTGATCAGCATCAGCTCATAGTAATTAACGGTAAGTTTCGTTCTGCGAGGAAACAAAAACCTTCTCATGTCATAGGCGACGGCATTTTATCCATTAATGCGCTTATTGAAGCAGCTAACAAAACGAGATTGGCTAATGACTGGCAACTAATACCCAATGACAGTATGGCT
>Ga0206679_10000736_pt1 | contig 27572 bp, 23 predicted proteins | sample M110012015metaG_FD_155464 | JGI IMG/M metagenome (GOLD analysis project Ga0206679, IMG submission 155464) | Ammonia-oxidizing marine archaeal communities from Monterey Bay, California, United States - M1 100m 12015 | ecosystem: Environmental > Aquatic > Marine > Intertidal zone | place: USA... | reverse complement strand
CTGATCATAAATTTCCTGTTCAATCTCTGTTCTTTTAGTAGAATAAAGTTCTTCTGGCAAATAGTTACCAATCACCTCTCTGGTTACCGATCTTACAGCTGGCTTTATAATTTTTTCTAAGTAATTCTTTCCAATATTATCGTGTAAGTAACCAATTTTATCCTGTACAGGGTGGTGTAAAATAGATAGGTCAATTTTAATAGAAAGTCCGTTTTTCGATAGTACTTCCATTTTTTCGAATGTTTCTGTTTCTTTCACATCATATACAATCATATCGTTCCATGGCGCTATAACGTGTAATCCTTGTCCGTAAACGTAATCTTTATCTAATCCATCTCCAAGTGTTTCAAATAACACTCCTTTTTGTCCTGGGTTTATTGTTACAAACATGCTCGATCCGAATATAAATAGTAAAATAATTCCTAATAGTCCGAATACTAATACTCTTGGTAATCCTTGGTTTTCCATAATTTTTGTTTTGTTTTTAGTTATTTAATTGTTCTTTTAATCTTTCCGCATCTCTTAGCCTTCTTTTAAGAGTGCTTATGTAAGAAGAAGCTCTTTTTTCTCCCATTTGTTCTGCTTTTTTGGCATAGTCAATAGCGGTTTGCAAACTACCTTTTATTTCGGAAGCTACCGCTAAGTTAAAGTATGCTCTTCTGGCAATTTTATAGTCTATGTTTTCAGTTTCAGATTTCCATATTTCTATTGCTTGGTCCCAATCTCCTCTTTTTACATAATTTTTTGCTAGTTTCAACTGATCTCCCTTACCTGTAAAATAAGTTCTGCTTACCTTCAACCAAACAGGAGTAATTCTTAATCCGTATTGTTTACCTGCAAAAATACCTGATGTTTTTAAGGCTTGTTTTTTTGAGGGTAAGTGGGCACGTGCATCATCATAGCTATTACCCCATTGTACAAATTCTTTTACTTCTGTAAAGGTATTTACATCTACAATTTGTTGTTTTGTGGCATCATATATTCTCCATCCGCTTTCTATATCCATTATTAAAGTTACAGGATATTTTACTTCTTTTATTTTTGCTCCTTTCACTGTTTTAGTACGTACTACCGATTTACCTTCAAAAGTTCTGGAATCAGAATCGAAAGTAGAAAGAACTATTAAAGCATCTGCTCCGTAAGTATCGCAAATGGATTGTACCTCATCCCAATTTAATAAATCTGGGAAAGTAGAAGTTCCTGTACCTTTCAAACTTAATTCTCCTCCACCTCTCAAATCGTATCTTTCCGAGTTTGCAAGCATTTCAGTTAATCCCATTACGCAATATTCCGAGCCTTTTTTATCTGCTCCTATTCCTTCTCCACTAAAAATTCCTTCAATAATATTACCTACCATTGTTCCTTTACCAGCAGTACTTCTGTTTACTACCACTACTTTTTGCACACTTTGTGGTACGCTTATATCTGCTGGGCGTTGTACATTTACTATTACGGAAGAAGTACCACAACTCATAAATACATTAACTAATAATATGTAAAATAAATTTTTATGCATAAAATATTTTTCGGACTACAAACTTAACAAAACTAATAGAATATTATTGTAATATAGATAATAAAAAAACTCCCAACATTTCTGATGGGAGTTTTTTTAATTAACACACTAACAATTACGCTGCAATTGCTTTAGTCCGTACTTCATTAAACTCATTTATTTATTATATAACATTCTCAATCCCTATTATCTAATTTCTAACTTATATATTTGCACAAAAACATATTAATATTTACAAATGAGAATAGGTTTTGATGCCAAGCGCGCTTTTTACAACAATACCGGTTTAGGAAACTATTCCCGTGATGCTATTCGTATCCTCTCCCGTCAATTTTCAGAAAATGATTATTTTTTATATACTCCTAAAGCAAAAAAGAACAATCGTCTTTCCTTTTTACAAAACAGAGATAATACTTTTGTTCGTACTCCATTTTCCTTTTTAGGATATTTATTTAAACAATATTGGAGAACTTACGATATTGTAAAAGACCTACAACAAGATGAAATAGATATATATCATGGGCTTTCTCACGAACTGCCTTTAGGTATCGAAAACACAAATATAAAATCAGTAGTCACCATTCACGATCTTATTTTTATCCGATATCCTCATCTTTTTTCTGCTATCGATCGAAAAATATACCTCAGAAAATTTAAATCTGCTTGCAATCGTGCCGATAAAATTATTGCAATAAGTAAGCAAACCAAATCCGATATTATGGAGTTCCTAAAAATAGAACCCAACAAAATTGAAGTAGTATATCAAGGTTGCAACAAAGTATTTCAATCTCCAATTTCAGAAGAAAAAATTAAAACAGTTTGCACAAAATACAATCTCCCGCAAAACTTCCTACTTAATGTAGGCACTATTGAAGAGCGTAAAAACCTACTTACCATCCTTAAAAGTATAAAGGAACTACCCACACAACATTTAGTAGTTATTGGTAACGGAAAAGAGTACAAAAACAAATGCCAAAAGTATATTTCCGATAATAATTTACAAAACAGAGTACACTTCCTTCCCGGATTAGAGTTAGAGGAAATGGCAGCCATCTACCAAAAAGCAGATATCCTTATCTATCCCTCTATCTTTGAAGGATTCGGAATCCCAATACTAGAATCCTTATTTTGCAAAACTCCTGTTATTACAAGCAAGCAAGGATGTTTTTCGGAAACCGGAGGAGAACAAACCCTATACATCAATCCACTATCTGTTTCCGAGCTTACAGCAGCCATTACAAAAGTAAAGTCCGACAGTAATTTACGCCAACAGATGATAGAAGAAGGATACCAATACGCACAAAACTTTACAGATATAAAAGTAGCCGATAACCTTCATAAAATATACAGCTCTCTGTAAATGGAAATAGAAATCACAAAAGCACTTAAAGTATTACAATCTGGGGGAATTATCCTCTATCCTACCGATACCATTTGGGGATTAGGTTGTGATGCAACAAATAAAGATGCTATTAATAAGATTTACACTATAAAACAAAGGCAAGAAAGCAAAGCGCTTATCAGCTTAGTTTCTTCTGCAGATATGCTTAAAAAGCATACAAACTATATCCCAAAAATCAATATTTCGGACAGTCCAACTACTGTTATATATCCAAATGTAACAGGACTATCCTACAATCTGCTTGCAGATAACGGAACAGCAGCCATCCGAATAGTACAAGATGAATTCTGTAAAAAACTAATACAAGCACTAGGAAAAGCAATTGTTTCTACTTCAGCAAACATAAGTGGAGAAGAAAGCCCAAATCAGTTTTCAGAAATTTCCGAGCACATTAAAAATAATGCAGATTATATAGTAAATTTGCAGCAAAATAAAACAAGAAAAAACCCTTCTGCTATTATAAAAATAGAAGAAGACGGAAGCATAACAAAACTACGATAGTGAATTTAAAACAGCATCTTACAAACCCTATATTCAAAACCATATCTGAAGTTGCAGACACCGCTAATCTAGAAACCTATGTAGTTGGTGGTTTTGTAAGAGATCTGTTATTAGAAAGAAAACAAGATAAAACCGATATCGATTTTGTTTGTGTTGGTTCTGGTATTGATCTAGCTAAAAAAGTAGCACAAAAATTAGGAGGCAAAACAGATGTTAAATACTTCAAAAATTTTGGGACTGCTATGATTCACTACAATGGAGAAGATTACGAATTTGTAGGTGCCCGAAAAGAATCGTACCGTTCCGATAGCAGAAAACCTATTGTTGAAGACGGAACATTAAAAGACGACCAAAACAGGAGAGATTTCACCATAAATGCAATGGCTATATCTATAAATTCAGAAACTTTCGGAGAACTTATAGACCCTTTTAATGGTACTGCCGATTTGAAGAAAAAAATTATCAGAACTCCACTAAATCCTGATATCACTTATTCGGATGACCCTTTACGAATGATACGTGCTATTCGTTTTGCATCCCAACTTAATTTCACAATTTCAGAACCATCTTATCAATCTATTTGCAAAAATGCAGAACGATTATCTATTATATCGCAAGAACGAATTACGGAAGAAGTAAATAAGATTCTATTTTCCGAAAAACCATCTATCGGATTTAAACTTTTATTCAACAGTAATTTATTACATCAGTTTTTTCCAGAAATGGTAGAACTACAAGGAGTAGAAAAAAGAGGACATTTTTCACATAAGGATAACTTCTATCATACTTTGGAAGTAATTGACAACATCCGAAAAAATACAGATAATTTATGGCTTGTTTGGGCGGCTCTCTTACATGATATCGCAAAGCCACAAACCAAACGATTTGAAGATGGACATGGTTGGACTTTTCATGCACATGAATTTTTAGGTGGTAAAATGGTCCCCCGAATTTTCAAGAAATTAAAACTACCGCTTAACGAAAAAATGAAGTATGTACAAAAATTAGTTACACTTCATTTACGACCAATAGTACTTGCACAAGATATTGTAACCGATTCTGCAATTAGGCGTTTACTTTTTGATGCTGGTAATGATGTAGATGATTTAATGACTTTATGTGAGGCCGACATAACATCCAAAAACCAAAGAAAGGTTGCAAAGTATATCGATAATTTTAAACTAGTAAGGAGAAAATTAAAAGAAATTGAGGAAAAAGACCATATCCGAAATTGGCAACCTCCTATTAGTGGAGGGGAAATTATGGAGATATTCAACATAAGTGCAGGTAAGGAAGTTGGTATCTTAAAAAATTCCCTAAAAGATGCTATTTTAGATGGGAAAATAAAAAATGATAAAGAAGCAGCAATTGAGTTTATGAAAACGAAAGCAAAAGAAATTAATCTGAAAAGCAATGATTAAATTAAGAATTACATTAGAAAGCAAACAAGATGTAATAAGAGAAATTGCAATAGATTCTGAATTAAATTTAGAACAATTACATACGGAAATTATAAAGCATTTTAAGTTAAATGAATTTGAAATGGCTTCCTTTTATATTGCAGATGCAAATTTGGACTTAGGACAAGAAATACCTCTTTTTGATACTTCCGAAAAAGGGAATGAAGTAATTAAAATGAATCAGATGATTGTTTCTTCTGTATTACACTCTCCAGAATCGCAACTTATATATGTGTATGATTTCTTAAATATGTGGAGGTTTCATGTTCAGTTTGTTGAAGAAAATAAGGATTTAGAAAATGGATGTGTTTTATCGATTGGAGAAATGCCAAAAGAAGCACCTGAAATAAAATTTGAAGAAGAAAAACAAGAAAAGGAATTTGATCCATATGGAGATGCCTTTGAAGATTTTGACGAATTTAACGAATATGAATACTAAAACACTTATTGTTGTTTTAGGACCTACCGCTATCGGAAAAACTTCCCTTAGCGTACAACTAGCAAAACATTATAATACCGAAATAATATCTGCTGACTCTCGCCAATTTTATAAAGAATTACTTATTGGCGCGGCTCCTCCTTCCCAAAAAGAACTTTCAGAAGTAAAACATCATTTCGTACAACACCTTTCTGTTTCTCAAGATTATAATATAGGTAAATTTGAAGAAGATACAATAAAAAAAATAGAAGAATTACTTCTAAAAAACAATAAAGTAATTATGGTAGGAGGATCCGGTTTATATATTGATGCTATTTGCAAAGGGTTTGATAAAATGCCTGAAATACCTTCTGAAATTAGAGAGAAAGTAATTTCACTTTACAAAGAAAAAGGCATAGAATTTCTGCAAGAACAAGTAAAAGAGAAAGATTCTGTTTATTTTAATGAAGTAGATAAAAACAACCCTCAACGATTAATGAGAGCTTTAGAAGTAATCTATTCTACCAACAAAACATTTTCCTCTTTCCGAAAAAAAGAAGATAAAAAAAGAAGTTTCGATATTGTAAAAATAGGATTGGAAATAGATAGAGAAATCCTCTACAATAGAATAAATAAAAGGGTAGACATAATGATGGAAAATGGACTTGAGAAAGAAGTAAAATCCTTAATTCCGTTTAAAGATAAAAACTCCCTACAAACAGTAGGATACAAAGAATTATTCGAATATTTTGACGGGAATTATAGTTTGGAACAAGCAACAGAAATGATAAAACAAAACACAAGGAGATTTGCAAAAAGACAAATTACTTGGTTTAAAAAAGACACTTCAATTACTTACTTCTCTGCAGAAAAATCAACTGAAATTATACAATTTATCGGATAACCGAAACTGTTCCTTTTATCTTTTCTGTATCGTTTCCTAAGTCAATTACATAAAAATAAGCTCCTTCTTCTACATCATTACCTGATTTATTTTTACCATCCCAAGGAGTAGTATATCCTACAGATTTAAATATCAAATTACCATATCTTCCGTAAACCCTCACTTCCGAATCAGGATAGAAAAATGCATCTTCTAAACTCCAAACATCATTTATACCATCATCATTTGGAGAAAATACATTAGGAACACAATCAGCCGACATAGCAGCAATATGGAAGACTGTATCCTCTTTACAGAAATTTTCATCCATCACCTCTACAGAATATACTCCAGGATTTAATAATAGATTAATAGGGTTTTCTGTTTCTCCTGAACTCCACAAATAAGTAAACTGACCTGTACCTCCAGTAGCAATCACTTCTAATTCTACATCCAAATTTGTAATATCACATTCAATAATAACATCAGAAGGAGATAAAGAAAGGTTAATTTCATCTATAGTAATTTCTCCCACTACCTCACAACCATTTACATCTGTTACCCATACTCTATGAAAACCAGGACAAACATTACCGTGAGCCGTTACATCTCCATTATCCCATAAATAAGTATAAGGTTCGCCCCCCCACAAATCATTGTTATCATATACTGTAGTAGTAGTTTCATCTACAACTCCACCTAAAGGAAGGAAGAATACAGCTTCAACACTATCCGTTACTTCACAATTATTACCATCTTTAGTAGTTACAAAATACCAATCCTCACATAAATCATCCAATAGATTGTTTGTTTCTCCAGTTATAGCATTCATATTTTCATCATACCATTGATAAGAAAAAGGAGATCCTGTAGTAGAATTATCTACTTCTACAATTGCTTCTCTTATGGCAGCATCATAATAAATAGAAGTCTCTAAAATATATTCATTAATCGTAAAACTATAAGTTGCAGTATCTCCACAAGAATCTGTAACTAAAACCCAATGGTCGCCACCCTCTAAATCAGAAACAGAGGAAGTAATACCTCCATTACTCCAAACATAAGTTACAGGTTCTGTACCTCCAGAATGAGTAATATTTGCAGAACCTCCTACATTACAAGTAGCAGGAACAAAAGAGCCATTAATTGATAAAGGGATAGGCTCTGTAATAATAATAGAATTTGTAGCAGGACATCCATTTTCATCAGAAATATTAATCGTATAACTTCCAGATGAAATTACAACTTGAAGATCTGTAGAAAATGACACTCCAAGATTATCCATCCAATTTATAGAATACAACCCTGTACCTCCAGTTATATTTGCATTTATTAAAGTTTGTCCTCCATTGCAAATCAATGGGTTTGTAACACCACTGAAATTAACATCTAAAATATCTGATTGTGTAAGCACTACACTATCTATAAAATTACATCCTAAACTATCTGATGTTTCTACATAATAAGTTCCTACTGAAAGAGAATAAACAGAATCTGGAGTACCAGAAGCATTAGTCCACAAATAAGTTAAGGGAGCAGTTCCTCCAGAAATGTTAATCGCAATACTTCCATTTGCATCTCCATTACACAACGGAAGGTATAATGTTTCATTTAAATTTACATCTGGGTTTTCAAAAACCTCATGATCTTCCATATAAATACATCCTAAGGAATCTGTAATAAATAAAGTATACATACCTGCATACAGAGAATCTGTATTAACACCACCCCATTGAACCGTATATGGAGCAACTCCACCATAAATAGAGTCTACCATTAAACTACCAGTATTAGTGCCATAACAAGGAGCTATTTCAGAGCTTACATCACAAAATATAGTATTAGGAGCTACCAAATTATAATCTAACGAATCCTTACAACCATAATCTAAATCAAATATTACTGCAGTATAAATTCCTGCATTCACATAAATAGAATCTCCTGGTATAAAGTCCAACCAATTATACTCTAAATTATCATGTCCACCAGAAACACTATCAATATTTAACCAAGTACTATCTTGCTCGCAAACAATAGATGGATTTAATGAAACATGTAGACTATAGAAATCTGGTTCAGAAACATAAACAACAGAATCCAATGAACATCCAAAAGAATCTACCACATGTATAGTATAGTTTCCTACTCCTAAGCTATCAAATAAAATAGAATTTATAACAGTGTCTGACAAAACATTTGAACTAGTACCATTTACATCAAAAAATCGAATAGTATCGTTATTTGTGTTTGTTAAATAATAATTATACAAATATAAAGAATCAACTAACCTACCTCCTGTAATAAAAAATTGCAGAGAACCTGTATTTGTCCCTTTACAATGTACAGAATTAGATAAAAGAGAATCGACCATCAATAAAGTTGGTTGAGAAATATTAGAAACCACAGAATCTTCACATCCACTTCCATCAGTTACAACTAGTTTATATTGCGACACAAACAAATTAGTTATGATTGTATCATCAATACCAGAAGAGTATATATTTCCTGATTGATACCAATTGTAAGTATATGGAACAACTCCACCGTAAGCAATTCCTTTTAAAGCTCCTGTAGAGTCACCAAAACATTCAACATTCTGATGTCCAGACGGAGTAACTCCTAAGGGACAATCAACAAAAAAAGTGTCTTGATCTGATATCATAAAGGAGGAATTTAAAACCTCAACCAAAATATCCCCACAGTTATTTAGAACTACCGAATCAGAAACTCCGGTTTGAATAGTGATATAAGTCATTGTAACATCATCATATCTTTTAAAAATAAACCAAGAAGCTGGAATATCTGTGGTTACAGATAGAAACCCTGTTGTATTATTACAATCAATTCCCTGAATATTAGAGTTAGTTATAGTTTGAGATTTCACCTGAAAAAGGGTGATAAACATGAAAAATATTAATAGAAGTCTTTTCATACAGAAATAATCATTTTTTTTGAATAGGTGCAAATATACCTAAATAAAAATAAACTGAAAGTCCTACAAATCAGAAAAATTAATTGTAAGACCTTGTTTCGCTACAATTGTATTGTCAAAAACTGTTTTTGTTTCTTTAAATAACAAGCTATCATCTTGATATCTTTGAGAAAAATGACCAATCATTAAATGTTTTACTTTAGCTTTTTTCGCAATAGTAGCAGCCTCAATTGTAGTAGAATGATTAGTTTGTTCTGCCCTATCTTTTCGATCCTGCATAAAAGTAGCTTCATGATATAACAAGGTAGCTCCCTTTATTTTTTCTATTAAATCTTCATTGTATTTAGTATCAGAACAAAAAGCATAAGATGTTGATCCTTTATTTTCAATAGTTAATTCTTCATTCAAAATTTTTACATCATTTTCTGTAAAAAAATCTAAACCATTTTTAATACCCTTAATTTTATCAATCGGAATCTTATATTCTTTAATTTTTTCCTTTAATATTTTACGATCAGAACGCTTTTCTTCAAATAAGAAGCCATTACAATCAATGCCATGTTTTAAAGGGAATGTAGATATTTTTATCTTTTTATCCTCAAATAAAATCTTATCTTCATTTGGAGTAATTGCATGAAAAAACAAAGGATAACACAACTCTGTTGAAGCAGCCTCTAACTGGATATCAATAATTTCTTTTAGTTTTTGATGAGCATAAATATGGAGTTCTTTTTCCCTTCCTAAAAGATGCATACTACTTATCAATCCTATGAGTCCAAAATAATGATCTCCATGTAAATGAGAAATAAAAATACGACTTATTTTCTGAAATTTAAATTTGTGTTTTCTTAGCTGAACTTGAGTACCTTCTGCACAATCAATTAAAAAAAACCGCTCGTTTGCATTTAGCAACTGAGCGGTTGGGTTTTTTTCAACTGTAGGTATAGCAGAACTACATCCTAAAATTGTTAATTCGTATGACATCTATTCTGATATTATCATTCTTTTTGAAAGAATCTTATCTTCATTCTGAATAGAATAAGTGTAAATACCAGAACTTAATTTATTATTAAATTCAACTGAGTTCATCCCTCTGTTCGAAATAATAGATTCAGAATACACTACTTTACCAAACATATCTGTAATAACGAAATTCACCTTATCAGCATTTGGAGTATTAAATTGAATAGTTGTAACACCATTTGATGGATTAGGTATGTTCTGTAACAATGTAAATTCCTTTGAATTCACTAACTCTATAGATGTAGAATTAGAAATGACAATATTATACCCTAAAATACTATCATAATCACCAGTTGCTTCATATAAACTTGTAGATAAAGGATATTGTATAATACCTAGGTCTAATACTCCATGAGTATAAACATCTACCAAAATAACAATTGGATAAACCCCTACAGGATCTGAAGTTGTTCCACTTACATAAGCACAGGTTAAAGCATTACCTGGAAGTACGCAATTAGCGTCAGCACAATCTAAAGTCAATCCAGTTGGAGATCCAATTACCTCTGCAAGCACTAAACTATCAACTGGCCAAGCTGCTAAGTTTTCACTAATTGTTGTTCCCATTACAACAGTATCTAATTGAGTCATAGTAGAATCTCCTCCAGCAGCTTCAATTAATGTTTCTGGTGTTTTTATTGTAATTTCCGCTAAATAACTTACATTCTGTAAACAAGTTGGTAAATTTTGTACTGTATCTGGCCAAATACCATAAGCTGAATCTTGATACAAAGTATTAGGGGTACATTGAGAATAAACATTCGCGTATCCTAAAATAAGTGTTAAAGCTAGTAAAATTTTCTTCATAATTTTTATTTATTTAATTTTATTAAAAGTCTAATTGTCTTTCTATTTCTTCCATTTCTACAAAATCAAAAGCTTCTTGCATTGTTGGTACAATATTCAACTCTTCATCAAAAGAGATTTTAGACACCACAACAAACGAACCTTTTTTCGCATAAATTGATTGCCCAAATTTAATCAAATTATTTTTAATTAACTCAATTACTTCAATATTTACATCCAACATATCAGCAATAAAGTTAACAACTTCTCCATTCACACTGAAATTTCCTATCTCTCCTTTTTCTGAAACCTTAAAAACTAAAGTGTTTTCATTTACTAACTTAGTAGTCATTCTTTTTATTTTTTTAATTTTCCTGCAAGAAGATACATCACCGCCATTCTTACCGCCACTCCATTTTCCACCTGATCTAAAATAATAGCACTATTAGAATCTGCAACATCCGAACTAAGCTCTACACCTCTATTTATTGGTCCAGGATGCATCACCACTATATCCTTATCCAAAGAATCTAATAATTCTTTATTAATTCCATAGACCATAGAATACTCTCTTAAGGAAGGGAAATAATTTACATCCTGTCTCTCTAATTGAATTCTCAAAACATTTGCTACATCACACCAATTTAAAGCCTCTTTTAAATCTGAGAAGTGTTTAACCCCTAAAGACTCTATATATTTTGGAATTAATGTAGAAGGACCACAAACTCTAACCTCTGCTCCTAATTTCTGTAAACAGTATATATTAGACAAAGCAACCCTGGAATGTAGGATGTCTCCAATTATTACAATCTTTTTCCCTTCTACTTTTCCTAACCTCTCCCTTATTGAAAAAGAATCTAACAAAGCTTGAGTAGGATGCTCGTGCGCACCATCTCCAGCATTTACTATTGATGCATTTACATTTCTAGATAAAAACTCTGCAGATCCAGGGTTCGGATGACGAATAACAACCATATCAACCTTCATAGCTAATATATTATTTACTGTATCAATTAGGGTCTCTCCTTTTTTAACAGAAGAGGATGCAGAAGAAAAGTTAACTACATCTGCCGATAAACGTTTTTCGGCAAGTTCAAAAGATAAACGAGTTCTTGTAGAATTTTCAAAAAATAAATTTGCAATTGTTATATCTCTTAACGTTGGAACCTTTTTAATAGGTTGATTTATTATTCTTTTAAAATTATCTGCAGTTTTAAATATTAATTCAATATCCTTTTTCTTCAGATTTTTAATTCCCAATAAATGATCTACCGATAATTTACTCATTGTCTGATTTTAATAATATTATTTCATCTTCTGATTCTCCTGACTTCCACCTGACTATAACTTTTTCAGATAAAATAGAATCAACTGTTTTTCCTACATAATTTGGCTGAATAGGTAAATGTCTTTTTAACCTTCTGTCAATCAACACCATTAATTCAACTTGTTTTGGTCTACCAAAACTCATTAAAGCATCCATAGCAGAACGAACTGACCTTCCGGTAAACAACACGTCATCAATCAACACTACTCTTTTCCCTTCAATAGAAACATTCATGTCTAATTCCTGTGCTTCAATAGGTTCCTCTCTTCTTCCAAAATCATCTCTAAAAAAAGTAATATCTAAACTTCCAGAGTTGATATTTTTATTTTCAGATATTTCAGTTAGTTTTTCTAGAACTCTATTAGCGAACTCTACACCCCTTGGTTGAACTCCAACCAAAATAGTTTCAGAGAAATCAGAATGATTTTCAATTAGCTGATGAGCCAATCTCTCAATCATAATTCCGAATTGTGTACTACTAACTATTTGTTTTTCCATTTTCATTTTATACTGACAAAAATAGTATAAAAAAAAGTCCTAATAAAAATTAGGACTTCTTTTTTAATTATTCACCTTTACTTTCAAGGTCTTTCTTCAAACTCGACAGGGAATCTAAATCACCAAGGGTAGATTTCTGTTGTGTTTGTTGAATTTGTTTCACAGCTCTTTCTGTAGATACTTTTGCTTGTTTCTTATTTTTAATTTCTTCTTCTCTAAAAGTTGAAGTATGAGACACTAAAATTCTTCTATTTTCTTTTGAGAATTCTAATACTCTGAAAGTTGAAGACTCACCAGCAGTTAATTTACTACCATCTTCTTTTTCAATATGTCTTAATGGAGTAAATGCTTCTACACCTCCTTCTGTTAAAGTGACAATAGCTCCTTTACTGAAAATCTCTTTAACTATTCCATCAAAGTCGTTTCCAATCACATAAGTAGATTCATAATTATCCCAAGGATCTACCTCAGTTTGTTTATGACCTAAACTTATTCTTCTATTAGCAGTGTCAACTTCTAGTACAATAACTTCCATATTTTCTCCTACTTTAGTAAACTCGGCAGGGTGCTTGATTTTCTTAGTCCAAGATAAATCTGAAATATGAACTAAACCATCAACTCCCTCTTCTAATTCAACAAAAATACCAAAGTTTGTAAAGTTTCTAACTTTTACAGTATGTCTTGAATCTACAGAATATTTCTTATCAATATTAGACCAAGGGTCTTCAGAAAGTTGTTTTACCCCTAAGGACATTTTTCTATCTTCTCTATCTAAAGTTAAGATTCTTGCCTCAATAGCATCTCCTACTTTATAGAAGTCTCCAGCACTCTTTAAATGAGTAGACCAAGACATTTCAGAAACATGAACTAAAGCTTCAATTCCTGTTTGAATTTCAACAAATACTCCGTAATCAGCAACAACAACTACTTTACCATTTACCGCATCTCCTTCTTTAACCTTCTCATCTAGAGAGTCCCAAGGGTGTTCTCCTAATTGTTTCAATCCAAGTTGTATTCTTTTCTTTTCTTTATCAAATTCTAAGATTACAACATTTATAGTTTCATCTAATTTAACCACTTCTTCTGGATGAGAAACCCTACCCCAAGAAAGGTCTGTAATATGAATTAAACCATCAACCCCACCTAAATCAACAAATACCCCGTAAGAAGTAATGTTCTTCACAAGACCTTCAATTACTTGTCCTTTTTCTAATTTAGACATGATTTCTTCTTTCTGACCCTCAAGATCCGCTTCAATAAGTGCTTTATGAGAAACAACAACGTTTCTGTAAGCTTCATTTACTTTTACTACCTTAAACTCCATTTCTCTACCTACATACTCATCATAATCTCTGATAGGTTTAACATCAATTTGAGAACCTGGTAAGAACGCTTCAATACCAAATACTTCAGCAATCATACCTCCTTTAGTTCTACTCTTAATTTTTCCTTGTACTACCTCACCAGTTTCTAAAGCAATATTTACTTTTTCCCAAGCTCTTAATACTCTTGCTCTTCTGTGAGATAAAATTAGTTGTCCGTTTTTATCTTCTTGTTTTTCAACTAAGATTTCAACTTCATCACCAATTTTTAAATCTTCATTATATTTAAACTCTGAACTAGAAATAACCCCATCAGACTTGAAGTTAATATCAATAATAACCTCTCTATCTGAAATTCCAACTACCTTACCATCTAATACTTGTTTCTCTTCAATTTCTGGCATAGTAGAAGAATACATAGTTTCTTCTTCTTTGTTCAAGTGTTCTGAAGAATCTTCAGCTAAAACAGTAGCCCAATCAAAGTCCTCTGCTTTTGGTTTTTCTTCTTTTTTAGTTTCAGTTTTTTCTACCTTTACTTCTTCTACAGCAGTTTCTGTAGTAGATTCAACAGTTGGTATTACCACCTCTTCTGTTACTTCTTTAATTTTTTTAGTAGATTTTGTAGCCGCTTTTTTAGTAGTAGTAGTTTTAGCCGCTTTTTTTACAGTTTTATTAGCTGTAGTTTTTGTTTCTTTTTTTGCTTCTTTTTCTGACATTGTTGTCATTTTCTCTTGTATCTCGGCACCATTTAAGGTTAGTGTTTGGTATTCCGAGAGGAATTATTTTAATTTTTAAACCCTTTATCACCTTAAATCAACATAATAAAAAGGTTTGCAAATATACAATAATCAGAGAATTAGGAATGTTTTTTTTATTTTATTTCAGAAATAAATTCCGATACTTTTTCCATTAACCATAAAGGAGTAGAGGTAGCTCCGCAAATACCAACAGATTCTGCAGTAGAAAACCAATCCTTTTTTATCTCATCCACATCTGAAATAAAGTACGAATTGGGGTTTTCATCTTTACAAGATTCGTATAGCATTTTTCCGTTTGAACTTTTTGTACCACTTACAAAAATGATAACATCATGTTTATCCGAAAACTTTTTCAATTGAGGCTCTCTACCGGAAACCTGTCTACAAAGAGTATCATTCACAACAAACTGAAGAGGGGTACCTATCCCATTTTCCTGCCTCCTCTTTTCAATTTCAGTTTTTATGTCAGAATATGCTTTAGGACTTTTTGTAGTTTGAGAATACATAAATATTGGTCTTTTAAAATCTAACTGATCTAAATCTTCTACACATGAAACTAAAACAGCATCTCCACCAATCTGACCCAACAAACCAATTACCTCAGCATGCCCCTTTTTTCCATAAACCACTATCTGACCGTTAATTTCAGAAACGGATTTATACCCTTCTTTAATTTGGTGTTGTAGCTTTAATACAACAGGACAAGAAGCGTCTAAAAGCTGAATATTATTCTCCATTGCGATTTTATAAGTTTCTGGAGGCTCTCCATGAGCTCTTATCAAAACCTTACAATCATTATAATTCTTTAACTCTTCATGGCTGATAATCTTTAATCCCAATTCATTTAGCCGTTCCACCTCTTTATTATTATGAACAATATCCCCTAAACATAATAAAGAATTACTTTTTTTCAACTCCTCCTCAGCCATCTCAATAGCATAAACTACACCAAAGCAAAAACCTGAATACTTATCTATTTCTATGTTCATTTTTTAAAAAAATTATCAATTATTGAGAAAATAAAATTATTTTGTTCTTCTAATGTTCTCTCTGAATTATCTACCAAAATTGCATCTTCCGCTTTTTTAAGAGGGTTTATCTTTCTATTCATATCATTTTCATCTCTCATCTTTAAGCTCTCTAAAACTCTAAAAAAATTAACCTCTTCTCCTTTTAACTTCAATTCCTCTAATCTTCTTGTAGCTCTAACATTCTCATGAGCTGTAACAAAAAATTTAATCTCTGCATCAGGGAATACTTTTGTTCCAATATCTCTCCCATCCATTACCACATTTTTATTCTCACCTATTTCTTGTTGCAAAACAACTAATTTTTCTCTTACAAATGGAATTTTCGCCACCAAACTAACACTATCAGAAACTTGTAAACTCCTGATAGAACCTTCTATATTTACATTATTTAAAAATGTTTCAGAAGTTTTCTTTTTTAAATTATACCTAAACTCTACATTTATTTCTGAAAGTTGCTCTTTTAATAAATCTTCCTTTATCCCTAATTCAGAAATCAAATTATTTTGAATACAGTACCAACTTACCGCACGATACATTGCTCCTGTATCTATATATTTCATCTGATATTTTTGGGAGATTGCTTTTGCAATAGTACTTTTTCCACAAGAAGAGTGACCATCAATAGCGATATTTATTTTATTATCCATTTACAATCCGAAACTGGAAAGATTAGTTACAACAGAAAAACTATTTATCATACTAGAAGTATGAAAGGAGCTTCTTGCATAATTTATTTGAACCTTCTTCACAGAAAACCCTAATCCCCAAGAAAATCCACTCATACTAAATGCAGAAGATAACTTTAAATCTTCTCTCCTCTGGAAATTAAATCCGGCCCGTAAATAGAAACTCTTTTTAAAAGGGTTTAATTCAGCCCCTAAAATCATATGTCTCAACAATTTTTTAGCTACCGTTTCTTTTTTTACTATCAACTGATTTGTAGCAGGGTCATAAATAGTATTTAGATTATAGTCGTTAGATATGTCGTAAATATTTAAATGATGAAAAACCAAAGAATATGTAAAAGGCAAATGCTTTAACGACTTAGATATACCTAACTGAACCTCAAAAGGAAGATTTTCTTTTTCAGAAGTATAGGAAATTATTGGACCACCTATATTTTTTAAAAGTAAAGTAGAGGAAAAACTAGATTCCTTATTAAAATAAGTAGTAGAAATATTAGATGATAGTGTTAAAGAATGATAACTCTCTAAAGAAGAGTTCAACAACCTTATATTAGTTCCTAACGTAAAATTACTACCTAAATATTTAGAAACACCAAAAGTAGCAATTTGTTGAGAAGCATTAAAAGTAGAAATGGGATTACCAACTTCATCTGTAGCGTCAAATTTTCCATAATTAATTGCATCAATACCAGAAAATAACATCATGTTATTCTTTATTTTTTTTGCAAAATGGAAGGAAATAAAATTAATATCGGACACATAATCTACAAAGTTAAAAGATATCTGACCATCCATTTCTACATTCAGTAAAGAAGGAGTAATTAGAGCTAAACTAACATCATTATCAGAAATAGAAATAACATCTGAACCCATAGAAAGCATACGAGAAGATGAATTTAAATTTAAAGAATTATAAGAAGAATTGGGAATTTGAGAAAATAGAATATTCGGAAAAAATATACTTATTATGATAATTTTTCTGAACATCTATTTAATAATTTCTTTTATAATTTTACACCAAAGTTAAAACCAATCTTTGGCATAACTCCTGTATAAAATCTTGAACCATAATTACTGGTTCTATTCCCTGCCTCAATAGAATACTGAATTCCACCACCTAAAAAGAAATCAAATACAATGACATCTGACATTATATATTGAACCCCCATAACAACACCAGCTTGACCACTTTTAGAACTAGCATTTATAGTAGTTTCTTCCCATGTTTCAGAAACAAAATATCCGGCATCATCATACTCATAATACCAATCTCTATAAGAATCTTGCATACGGAAATATGATAATTTAGCAAAAGGAGCGACATACACACCATTTAAATTAGACTCTGAATTTTTAAAGTTTAAAACATATTTTCTTAATTGAATTTCAGCTGTAACTCCTTTTTCATCATCATAGTTCCACCCATCTTCTATTAAATGGATACCTCCACTGTAGTTTACTGACTTTTCTCCATCTAACTCCTTTTCTATACTTAGATTAAAGGTAGCGTCTGCAAAATGGAATGGACTGTTTTTAAGTAGAATGTCTTGCGCATTTAATGTAGCAAATCCTAATAATGCGATTACGAATAGTGTTGTTTTTTTCATTTTTTTTATTTAATTTTTAATCTAACGTGCTGTATTCAAATTTATTTCTTGCAAACTTAATTTATTTATGCGATATACGGATGACTAACTTTTGTTTTTAATAAAGCTATTTCAATTACCTCTTTCATGTTTTTTACATAATGAAATGTTAAACCTTTCAAATATTTTTCGTTAATATCAAGTATATCTTTTTTATTATCTTCAGAAACTATTATCTCCTTAATACCAGAACGTTTTGCCGCAAGTATCTTCTCTTTGATTCCTCCAACTGGAAGAACTCTCCCTCTCAAAGTTATTTCGCCTGTCATAGCAACATTGTTTTTTACCTTTCTTCCTGTAAAAGAAGAAACTAAAGAAGTGAACATGGTAACCCCTGCAGAAGGACCGTCTTTTGGAGTAGCTCCTTCCGGAACATGAATATGAGTATTCCATTTAGAAAACACTTCATTTTTAATGCCATATTCTTCTGAATGGGACTTCAAATACTCTAAAGCAATTATAGAAGACTCCTTCATTACCTTCCCTAAATTTCCTGTTATAGTTAACTGACCTTTACCTTTACTTAAGGTAGATTCTATAAACAAAATATCACCTCCAACAGAAGTCCAAGCTAAACCAGTAACCACACCCGCCACATCATTATCAATTACTCTATCTCTATCAAATCGATTAGGACCTAAAATACTTTCTAGCTTTTCTAAACTAATATTGACATCATAATCTTCTTCCATTGCAACCGACTTTGCTGCATACCTAACTACTTTGGCTAGTTTTTTATCCAAACCTCTTACTCCAGACTCTCTAGTATATCCGTCAACTATTTTCTCAATCACTTCTTTTGGCAAAGTAATATCCTTCTTTTTCAATCCATGTTCTGCTATTTGTTTTGGTAAAAGGTGTCTTTTAGCAATCTCTATTTTTTCCTCAATTGTATATCCGTTTATTTCTATTATCTCCATCCTATCTCTTAAAGCAGGCTGTATAGTAGAAAGAGAATTTGCCGTAGCAACAAATAATATTTTAGACAAATCATAACCTAACTCCAAATAATTATCATGAAAACTATCATTTTGTTCTGGATCCAAAACTTCTAAAAGTGCAGAGGAAGGATCTCCATTCATATCTCTAGTAACCTTATCTATTTCATCTAATACAAAAACCGGATTAGAAGATGTAGCCTTTTTTACTGACTTTATAATTCTACCTGGCATAGCTCCAATATAAGTCTTTCTATGACCTCTTATTTCCGCCTCATCTCTTAATCCTCCCAGAGAAACTCTTACATATTTTCTGTCTAAACTTTCTGCGATAGACTTGCCTAATGAAGTTTTTCCAACTCCAGGAGGCCCGTATAAACACAGGATAGGAGATTTCATGTCTCCCTTTAGTTTTAACACTGCCAAATGCTCTATAATTCTTTCTTTTACTTTATCCAATCCGAAATGATCTCTATCTAAAATCTTTTTCGATCTTTTCAAATCAAATTTATCCTCTGTAAACTCATTCCAAGGAAGTTCCAGAATAAGTTCCAAATAACTTCTTTGCACCGCATAATCCGCCATGCTCGGATTCATTCTTTGTAACTTTTTTAATCCCTTATCAAATTCTTCCGAAACCTCTTTTTTCCATTTCTTTTTAGAAGCCTGATTTCTCATCTCATCCACCTCCTTCTCCGATCCAGCTCCACCCAGTTCCTCTTGAATAGCCTTCATTTGCTGATGCAAATAATACTCTCTTTGTTGCTTATCTAAATCAACCTTAACTTTCGATTGAATTTCATTTTTCATCTCTAACATCTGCAACTCCTTAGTCAAGAGAGAAAGTGCCTTACTAGCTCTATCGTTTAAGTCTGTATTTTCTAAAAGGGATTGCTTTTCAATTAAAGAAACATTCATATTAGAAGATACAAAATTGATAACAAAAGAAGGACTTTCAATATTTTTGATTGCAATAGTAGCCTCTGTAGGTATGTTTGGAGAAAGCTCAATAATATCTAGAGCTATATCCTTTACAGAATCTACCAAAGCTTCAAACTCCTTATCCGAAGTATGAGGCTTTGCTTCTACTAATTCAGTTACATTCGCCTTATAATAAGGCTCTTCCTGAATCATTTCTCCCAACTCAAACCTTTTTCTACCTTGTATAATTGCAGTAATATTTCCATCAGGCATTCTGAGCATTTTAAGAATATGAGCTACCGTACCAACAGTATTCAAATCCTCAACTTTCGGAAGCTCTACTGAAGGATCTTTCTGAGACAATACCCCAATTACTTTATTTTCCTTATAAGTCTCCTTAATCAACTTTATAGATCTATCTCTACCTATAGTAATAGGAATAATAACTCCAGGGAACAAGACCGTATTTCTAAGTGGTAATATTGGTAAACTTGTTGGAGTATCTTCTTTATTTATTTGCTCCTCATCTTCATTGCTCATCAATGGGAACATTTCTGTCTCCTCATTAAACACGTTAGAAAGTGAAAAACTAAAATCGTTTTTATGTTTCTTCATTTTATCCTCTTCTATTATTAAATGTATAAATAGTTTATTTCTAAATTAAACTGATTCAATTAGTGTACCAAACGAAAAAAAAAGGAAATATTGTCAGTATTTTAGTAGTTTCTATACTTTGATGTCAGTTCAAAAACCTTTTCTAAAATTGATTTATCAGTATCAGAAAATTCTATATTTCTTCTTTTCATCACTACTTCTGCTACTTCAAACACCTTATTAGTTTTATAAGTTGTAAATCCAGAAGAACCTCCCCAACTGAAGGAAGGAATAATGTTTCTAGGAAATCCACTACCAAAAACATTAGCACTTACCCCAACAACCGTTCCAGTATTAAACATAGTATTTATACCACATTTAGAATGGTCCGCCATTATTAATCCACAAAATTGTAAGCCTGTTTTTTTAAATCTCTCTGATTTGTAGTTCCAAACTTTTACTTCAGCATAATTATTTTTCAGATTCGAATTATTAGTATCTGCACCTAAATTACACCACTCTCCAATTACAGAATTTCCTAAAAATCCATCATGTGACTTGGAAGAATACCCAAAAAAGACAGAGTTATTTACCTCTCCTCCTACCTTACAATGAGGCCCTAAAGTTGTAGGACCATATATTTTCGCTCCCATTTTTAACACTGAATTACGACACATAGCAAAAGGACCTCTAACTAAAGATCCCTCCATAATTTCAGCATTTTCACCAATATAAACAGGCCCTTCAGTACAATTTATAAAACAACATTCCACATTAGCACCTTTTTCAATAAACAAAGGATAGTCGCCAATTCTCATGCTTGTTTCTCCTAATTTTTGAGATTTTCTTCCTTTGGTTATTATAGAGAAATCACTTTTAATTTCCTCTCCATTTAAAGAAAAAACATCCCATAAATCATTAATCTTATTATAATCAGAGTGGCTTTCAATTTCATCTAAGTTAAAAGTTTCAGATTCATGGTTATTAATTGCAATAACTACATCTTCTTTCTTTAATACCTCCCCTTTTCTCAATGAATTTATTTCCGTCACCAAATCTGTATTTGGCAATATAGATGCATTTATCCAAAGATTTTCTTTTTTAGTAATACAAGGAAATTTTTCAGATAAATATTCTTCTGTTTTAACAGAAACAGATGTATAATATACTTCCCATTTCTCTTTAACAGTTAATATCCCAACTCTGAAATCGGAAATAGGACGTGTAAAACTTAAAGGATATAAGTTTTGTCTGTCGGTATCAAATAATATTACATTCATCCTAAAAAATTATTTTACAAATCTAAATAAAAAAGCCCACACTAAATAGTATGGGCTTTTGTTTATTCTAAAAACTGAAATTATTTTTTCAAGTTCTTGTATCTGTTCTTAAATTTATCAATTCTACCAGCAGTATCAATTAGTTTTGTTTTACCAGTATAGAAAGGATGAGAATCAGAAGAAATTTCCATTTTAATTAATGGATAATCATTTCCGTCTGTATATTTAATAGTTTCTTCAGTTGGCGCACATGACTTTGTAAGCATCATATAATCTGATGACATATCTTTAAATACGCATAATCTGTAATCTTCTGGGTGTATTCCTGTTTTCATTTTTCTTTTGTTTTTTAATTCCCGAAATAGGACGGCAAAAATAGTAATTTATTAAAAACAAACAACAAATGTTATATTTTTATTTTTCAATAGCTAAAAACAAGGAAATATTAAGCAAAAACATCTACTAATATAATTTATTCTCTTTTAGTCTTTTAGATCATATATAAAGAGTAGTTTTGCAAACTTTTTAAAACAAAACAAATGAAACTAAGAAACATTGCAATTATCGCCCATGTAGACCATGGAAAAACTACATTAGTAGACAAGATGCTTTTATCATCTGAAATGTTTTCGGAACACGATACACCAGGTGAATTAATCATGGATTCGAATCCTTTAGAAAAAGAAAGAGGAATTACAATTCTTGCCAAGAATGTATCGGTAAACTATAAAGATTGTAAAATTAATATTTTAGACACTCCTGGTCACTCGGATTTTGGTGGAGAAGTTGAGAGAGTATTGAACATGGCGGATGGTGTTGTTTTATTAGTGGACGCCTTTGAAGGACCAATGCCACAAACCAGATTTGTATTATCGAAAGCACTTCAATTAGGGTTAAAACCTATTGTTGTTGTAAATAAAGTAGATAAACTAAACTGTACTCCAGAAGAAGTAAACGATATGGTTTTTGAGTTAATGTTTAACTTGGACGCTACGGAAGATCAATTAGATTTCCCTACAATTTACGGATCTAGTAAAAACGGGTGGATGGCTGCTGATTGGAAAACTCCTACAGAAGATATTACTTATTTAATGGACCAGATTTTGGAACATATTCCTGCGCCAAAAGAAAACAAAGGAACAACACAAATGCTGATTACTTCTTTAGATTATTCTTCATTTATTGGTAGAATTGCTATCGGTAGAGTACACAGAGGAAGCGTAAAGGAGAATCAGAATATAATGCTTTGCAAGAGAGATGGAAGTACTGTAAAAGCAAAAATTAAAGAAGTATTTATTTTTGATGGTTTCGAAAAAAGAAAAGTAGAGGAAGTCCATTCTGGAGAGATTTGTGCAATTACAGGAATTGAAGGGTTTGACATTGGTGATACTATTGCTGATTTTGAAAACCCAGAAGCTTTACCAACTATAAAGATTGACGAACCAACAATGAGTATGACTTTTACAATTAACGACTCTCCATTTTTCGGACAGGACGGTAAATTTGTTACTTCTCGTCAGATAAAAGAAAGATTAGAAAAAGAAGTGGAAAGAAACCTTGCACTTAGAGTAGAACCAACAGAATCTGCTGATACATTTAGAGTTTTTGGCAGAGGAGTTTTACACTTATCTGTACTTATAGAAACTATGAGAAGAGAAGGTTATGAACTACAAATTGGACAACCTCAAGTTATTATAAAAGATATTGATGGAGTTAAATGCGAACCAATAGAGGAGTTAACAATTGATATTCCGGAAAATGTAAGTGGAAAAGCTATTGAGATGGTTACTATCCGTAAAGGAGAAATGACGATAATGGAACCGAAAGGAGACCTTATGCATTTAGAGTTTACTATACCATCCAGAGGAATTATTGGATTAAGAAACTACTTACTTACCGCTACTGCAGGTGAAGCCATTATGTCTCACAGATTTAAAGAATTTCAACCTTATAAAGGAACTATTCCTGGAAGATTAAACGGATCTTTAATTTCCATGGAACAAGGAAACGCTATCCCTTACTCTCTAAGTAATATGCAAGAAAGAGGAACTTTCTTTGTGGACTCTAATCAGTCTATTTATGAAGGGCAAGTTATTGGAAAAAATACAAGAGCAGACGATTTAGTTATTAATGTAACTAAAACCAAAAAGATGTCGAATATGAGATCTTCTGGTAATGATGATAAAGTTAAAATTGCTCCTCCAATTATTTTCACTTTAGAAGAAGCTTTAGAATACATACAAGCAGATGAGTATGTAGAAGCAACTCCTAAAAACTTAAGACTAAGAAAAGTATTTTTAAAAGAACACGACAGAAAAAGAAATAAAATTAAATAATAAAAAAAGGGACACTTTCGTGTCCCTTTTTTTTTAATCTCTCGAGTTTAGTTTCGCTAATAATCGGAGTATTTCCAGATACAACCAAATTAAAGTTACCAATAATCCGAACGCTCCGTACCACTCCATATATTTCGGAGATCCTTGTTCTACTCCTTCTTCAATAAAATCAAAGTCCATTACCAAGTTTAATGACGCAATAACCACTACAAATAAGGAAAAACCGATACTCATTAAAGAGGAATTAGAAGGATCCATAACTGACAAACCTCCACCACCAAACATACTCATTACAAAACTAGCTAAGTAAACTATTGCAATACCCCCGGTTGCAGCAAAAACTCCTAATTTAAAATTTTCAGTAGGTTTAATCACTTTAGTTTTATAGGCAAACAACAATGTGAAAAATATTCCAAATGTTAAGAATATTGCTTGTTGTACAATTCCAGTATATTCATGAGCGTAAACAGCAGAAATTCCTCCCAAAGCTAAACCTTCTAAAACCGCATAAATAGGAACAGTTATTGGAGACCACTCTTTTTTAAAAATGGTAATAACAGCTACAATAAGGCCACCAATAAATCCTGGCCAGATTAAACTTAAATCTTGAGAACTATAAGTGTAATATGCTGCAATCATTAAAAGACCCAAACTAATTGCAGTTTTATTTACCGTTCCGTCCAATGTCATTACGCCTCCACTTGTGTTTGTTAAATTCTCAAATGTTTTTTTATTTAGTGCCGGATTTCCCGAACGCATCATATTTCGTGCCATAATTTTTTTTTAATTTTTGTTATTTTTCAATCAATTCGAATAATAAATATAAAGAAGAATTAACATCATTATAATAGTAGTTATCTTTTTTCTCAATATTTAACAATAAATCATTTCTCATAAATTTAGTTTGTTTTTTAAAAATGGTTAAATATTCTGTTTCATTTACACATCTCCACTTTAATGGTCCACCACTATTGGTTCTCCAATTTTTATATGCTCCTCCTCCTACAAAATTTTCATATGCAGTTTCTCTATCATGGCTACTTCTAATATTATAATCTCTCCATCCAAATTCTTGATCATACTGAAACTTAAGGTTTAATTTATCCGATAATAAAACAGGGAACCCTAATAAACTCATTATCTCATTATCCATTCTCAAATAGATTCTTCCATGATTAAAAACACATGGAATCTCATAGCCCCGCTCATTATCATCAGTTAGATTAAATTTCATTCCTAGTGTTCCTGAAGCATATACACTATCATAACTTATACTAAATAAGTAATCTTTCCCATTTATTGTCAGCAACTTGCCCTTAGTAAAACTAAAAGAAGGGAAAAGAGTATTCACAGCCACCCTATCATTAACCCATTGATTAATGTAAAGATAATTACTATTATTAAATTCACTCTCAGAAACAGAAGTGCCAAAACTTTTATCTAAAATTGGCTGTAAAACACAATTAAGCTCATTCTTCATTAAATATTCAGTTTCAAAATATGTGAATGTTTTTGTTTCATGATCACCATAATTATGTTTTGTTTGTCTTCCGTTCTGATAAATAACACCTTCGAAATTAAGTGTGAATTCTTGATTTTGTATCTCTTTATTGCCTAGATAAACATCTGTAAGGAAATGTTTAGTAGATGTATTTGTCACATTATTTGATGTTGTTGTAACACAAGAATGACTATTCAATTCACTTTCTATTGAATCTTTCTTAGTCTTTAATGTAATGATTTCTGAAGACAAATTAGAATTTCTATTTTTTAATAGAGTTTGATGATTTAATAACTCTGTATTTTCTACTTCTATTTGGTTCAATTTTTTCATTATTTCATCTTGTTTCTTTTCCAAATTTTCAATTTTAAAATCTAATTCCTCAATCTTATTTTCAGAAACACCCTCTCTTGAGATATAAGATTCTAACTCCTCTTCCAAATCCATAATCGTATCTTGATATTGAACCACCATTTCTTTTAATTCTCTCTTACTTTGAGAAAAGCTAACTAAGGGTAATATACAAATCAATAAAACTAAGATTCTCATAATTTTTTAATTTTAATTTTCTACAAATATAATAATATTCATTGATAAAGAAATCTAAATAATTATTAATCGTAAAACCTTTTGTGAAAAGGGAATATATATATTTGCAAACTAAACTTATTTATTAAAAAAAACCAATTATTGTATAGTTTTTATTTAAAATATTTATACATTTACCGTTTAGAAATATATGAAATATCACATTCAAAAAAAATTCACTGTAATACTACTATTCATTAGTATCTCTGTTTTCTCTCAAAACTACACAATAAGTGGTTATGTTCAAGAAGAATCAAATGGTGAAAATTTAATCGGAGTATCAGTATTTGAAAAATCCTCAAATAAAGGAACTTCAACTAATCAATACGGATTTTATTCAATTACTCTGCCAAAAGGAAAATATGAGATTGTATACTCATTTATTGGATTAAAAACTATAGAAAAATCACTAAATCTAGAAAATAATTTGAGAATAAATATTTCATTAGAAGAAAATTCAACTCTAATAAATGAGATTGAAATAACAGAAGAAGGATTAGATAAGAATGTAGAGAAAACAAGCATGAGCCAAGTAAAACTAAAAATACAAAATATCAAATCTATTCCTGCAATACTTGGAGAAGTTGACGTATTAAAAGCCGCACAATTATTGCCAGGAATATCTGGTGGTGGTGAAGGAAGTGCTGGACTATATGTTAGAGGTGGAGGTCCAGATCAGAATTTAGTTTTACTAGATGAAGCTGTAGTTTATAATGCAGCTCATTTATTTGGATTTTTCTCTGTATTTAATGCAGACGCGATTAAAGATATTAATATTATAAAAGGTGGCATGCCAGCTGAATATGGAGGCAGACTATCATCAGTTTTAGATATTACAATGAAAGACGGAAATAATAAAGAATATCAAGTTGATGGAGGAATTGGTCTACTTTCTTCTAGAATGACTTTGCAAGGCCCTATACAAAAAAATAAAAGTTCATTTATTATTTCTGGCAGAAGGACCTATATTGATGTTTTATCAAAACCATTTCTTAATAAACCTAACTCAGAAACTGGAGAGCCAAATCCTTTTTCTGGTTCAGGATATTATTTTTATGATCTAACTACAAAAATAAATTACAGAATATCTGATAAAGACAGATTATTTTTGAGTGGCTATTTTGGAAGAGATGTATTTAGTTTTTCTGATAGTGAAAGTGGATTTGGAATTGAGATTCCATGGGGAAACGCTACTACCTCATTAAGATGGAATCATTTATTTAAC
>Ga0206679_10000735_pt1 | contig 27580 bp, 41 predicted proteins | sample M110012015metaG_FD_155464 | JGI IMG/M metagenome (GOLD analysis project Ga0206679, IMG submission 155464) | Ammonia-oxidizing marine archaeal communities from Monterey Bay, California, United States - M1 100m 12015 | ecosystem: Environmental > Aquatic > Marine > Intertidal zone | place: USA... | reverse complement strand
TTTATCAAAAAGATCAATTGGTTAGAGTTGTTGATAAAAGTGTTACTGCTGTAATCAACTACGACAAAGGCAAATCATTGGTTAAATCAAAAGAATTAAAGGATGAAGATATTCAAGCTTTAGTTACGTGGATTGATTCGGCTCAAAATAATCCGAAATTAGAAATTGAATCTATCACAGTTCATGGATATGCTTCTCCTGATGGTGAGTTTGCTAAGAATGGAGACCTTTCGAAAGATCGTGTAAACACAGCGAGTAAAGCTTTCTCTAAACTTATGAAGAAAGCGAAACTCGATAAGTATATGGACACTTCGACTTATGAAAAACAAGGTCTTGGTGAGGATTTCGAAGAGTTTAAAAAACAGCTAGCTGCTACCGAAACTATTTCAGAAGGTGATAAAAACTTATTCATAAGAATTTTAGAAAGAGTTTCTGATCCAGAAGCCAGAGAGAAAGAAATGGTTACTCTAGGTAAATCATTCAAGCAATTGGAGAAAGATGTATTTCCAAATATTCGTAGATCCGTAATTACCGTGAACTACAAAGAAAGTGGATTGACAGACGACGAAATGATTGCTTTCTCTTCTAACAATACGGATACATTAACAGTAGAAGAAGTTTTGTATACTGGAGAAAACCTTCTTAAAGATATCAATTCAAGAATAGCGCTTTACAGTACTGTTGCAGCATCACTTAAAGACAGTAGAGTTTATAATAACTTAGGTGCCCTTAATTATTTACAAAGTAATATTGCTGGCGCAAAAGAAAATTTAGAAGCTTCCGCTGCATTAGTTGAATCTGGAGAGGTAATGAATAATTTAGCTGCAATTGCAATTTTAGAAGATGACAGAGCAAAAAGCAGAACTTTATTATCAGCTGCAAAAGGCATGTCTAATGAAAAAATGAATACTGTTAAAACAAACATGGCTGCGTTAGACATTTTAGACGGCAACTACAGCTCAGCTGAAGGAAACATTAACGGAAATACATTTAACAAGGCATTAGCTCAGGTACTTCAAGGAAATCTTACAGATGCAGAAGCAACATTAGCGGCAAGTGAAGACAATGAGGGTGATGCTATTTACCTATCTGCGATCATGGCTGCAAGAGCAGGTTCTGGTGTTAGTGATGTTATAGCAAAACTTGCATTGGCGATTGAAGCTGACAGTAGTCTTAAAGCAAAAGCGTCAAAAGATCGAGAGTTTGTTAAGTTCTTCTCTGATGAAGCATTCAAAAGTACTGTTGAATAAAGATTAATTCTAACAATATTAAAAGCTCCTTTTTTAGGGGCTTTTTTTATGCAGTTTAGACAAGTATATTTGCTCTAACTGTCCAGGAGTTGGAATCAAATTAAAAGAGCAAGACAAAGCCTTACAATCCATTAATGTACTATATCCGAAATAACCACAGATTTCTGTTGTCATGCACATTACTTCGTCTGCCCTTACCATATCAGAATTTGGTATAAAAACAGCTTGAGTATTAAGCTTCTTCATTTCTTCCCCTGCATGAACTCCACCAATTACAAATTCAATTTCATTGTTTTTAAGTCGATCACCAAAATGGGCTAATAAATATTTAGAATAGCTTTTGGGACCATTAACAACTAGAACAGAAGAGATTTTTTTCAATCCACTATTTTTTAGCAATAGGAATCTTGAATGGTGACCAATTTGTAATGTGTTGTCAAAATATTTATCTTTTGAAAGAACTCCTGCCAGATTTTGTTCATTATCCATAACCCATATTCCTTTAAACTTCGAAATTTGACGTCTATTTACAACATTAAATATTCTAAAAGCCCCCTTTAAAGGAAATTTCAATTGATGTGTAATAAATATACTTGGAATCTTTTTTGAATAAAAACCATAACGCTGGTCAGAAATCAATAAATCCAATTGATAATGTTCAACATTTTCATTACACAATACTTGTTCTTTCTTAGCAAACGTATAGAGTGAAATAAGAGAACGCAACAGATCTCTTTTAAAATGGCCCTTTCCTCTAAATTTAAATGGGTAACCCTCGTGTTCTATATATACAACGCCTTCCAGGTATTGACTAAAAATAGCCCTTTGATCATTATTGCAAAACACAAAAACCTCATTAGATTGGGATTTTAATTGGTGAATAATCGAAACGCAGCGGGTCACATGACCAAGCCCCCAATTAAGAACTGAAAATCCAATTCGCTTATTTTTTATTGTTTCTATATGATACACATTTTAAAATTAGAAAAATAGAGAACATTTAAAGTGATATTGATTAATTTAGCCAAACATATTTTAAAATATAAAATGAAAGAGGGAACAGAATTTAGAAAATATGCTACTCAGCATATGGGTATTAACAGCACATTTGTTGATCATTACATAGAGTCATCATTAACACCATACATTATAGAGGAGCGGTCATTAAATATGACTCAGATGGATGTATTCTCTAGACTAATGATGGATCGAATTATCTTTTTAGGTACTGGAATCAATGATCAGGTAGCAAACATTATTAATGCGCAATTACTTTTTCTAGAATCCGTTGATTCGAAAAAAGACATTCAAATATATTTGAATTCTCCAGGAGGATCCGTTTATGCTGGACTTGGAATATATGACACTATGCAATACATTCGGCCTGACGTGGCAACAATATGTACAGGAATGGCTGCTTCAATGGGAGCGGTTCTTTTATGCGCAGGGGCAGATGGTAAAAGAAGTGCATTGAAGCATTCCAGAGTGATGATTCATCAACCACTTGGAGGTGCACAGGGACAAGCGAGCGACATAGAGATTACTGCAAGAGAAATACAAAAGCTAAAAAAAGAGCTTTATGATATCATAGCTACGCATTCGAAGCAATCTTATGACAAGGTTTGGGAAGATTCTGATCGCGATTATTGGATGACCTCTGAGGAAGCCAAAGCCTATGGAATGGTGGATGAAGTCCTTCTTAGAAATCCAAAATAATGTCAAAAAAGAATACAAGCTGTTCATTTTGTGGCCTAAAGAGAGAAGAGGTTCAAATATTAATTGCTGGTGTGACTGGTCACATTTGTGAAAACTGTGCGGCTCAGGCCAATCAGATCGTTTCAGAAGAGTTCAGTGTTTCACAGAAAACAATTTCCGCCAAAAAGGAATTAAAAATTAAATTCCCTAAAGAAATTAAAGCTGATCTTGATGAATACGTAATTGGACAGGAAACGGCTAAAAAAGTACTTTCTGTGGCCGTTTATAATCATTACAAAAGATTAAATGCACCAATTGATAATATAGAGATTGAAAAATCTAATGTTATCTTAATCGGTAGAACTGGAACTGGTAAAACACTTTTGGCAAAAACCATTGCAAAGCTTCTTAATGTTCCTTTCTGTATTGCGGATGCTACTGTTCTGACCCAAGCGGGATATGTTGGCGAAGATGTGGAAAGCGTACTTTCTCGTTTATTACAGGTTTCTGATTACAATGTAGAGCAAGCAGAGAAAGGAATCGTTTTTATTGACGAAATTGATAAAATTGCACGAAAAGACGATAATCCATCAATTACCCGTGATGTTTCCGGAGAAGGTGTACAGCAAGCCTTACTAAAACTCTTAGAAGGTTCTGAGGTGAATGTTCCTCCTCAAGGCGGTAGAAAGCACCCAGAGCAAAAAATGATCCAAATCAATACAAAAGGTATTTTGTTTATATGTGGTGGTGCATTTAATGGTATTGAAAAAATAATAGCCCAAAGAGTCAATAAACAAACAATAGGGTTTTCTTCAACAGAAGATGATTATGTCGAAAATGATTCTCTACTAAATTATGTAAACGCAACTGATGTCAAGACTTTCGGATTAATTCCAGAATTGATTGGAAGATTTCCTGTAATAAGTTATTTAAATCCTCTTGATACCATTGCATTAAAAAGAATATTAACCGAGCCTAAAAATGCATTGGTAAAACAATATGTTAAAATATTTGAGTTAGATGGCATTAAGCTAAGCTTTGATAAGGAAGTATTTGATTTTATTGTTGAGAAGGCGATTGAGTATCAACTGGGAGCCAGAGGACTGAGATCCATTTGTGAAGCCATTTTAACAGATGCCATGTTCGATTACCCTTCAAGTAAGCATAAAAAACTAAATGTCACCTTAGATTATGCAAAAGGAAAGTTTAAAAAATCCAAGCTTGCTAAACTGAAAGTGGCCTAATATTTCAAGACTAATCCTTAATTTTATATCTGATTATATCGTAAAAAATGAAAACACTACAATTTAGAGAAGCTCTTAGAGAAGCAATGTCCGAAGAAATGAGAAAGGATGAACGCGTTTTTTTGTTGGGAGAAGAGGTAGCAGAATATAATGGGGCGTATAAAGTATCTCAAGGTATGCTTGATGAATTTGGCCCTCAAAGAATAATAGACACGCCCATTGCTGAATTGGGTTTTACTGGCATTGCAGTTGGAGCATCAATGAACGGGCTGAGACCAATAGTCGAATTTATGACTTGGAATTTTGCGATATTAGCTGCGGATCAAATAATCAATTCGGCTGCAAAAATGTTGCAGATGTCTGGTGGCCAATATCATTGTCCTATTGTATTTAGAGGTGGGAATGGAACTGCTGGACAACTCGGTGCAACCCACTCTCAAAGTTTTGAAGCCTTTTATGCACATGTTCCAGGCCTTAAAGTAATCACACCATCTAATCCTGCAGATGCCAAAGGCTTATTGAAAGCTGCAATTCGTGATGAGGATCCTGTTGTCTTCCTTGAATCTGAGAAAATGTATGGAGACAAGGGGCAAGTGCCTGAGGGAGAGTTTATTATTCCTATTGGTGTTGCCGATGTAAAAAGAAAAGGTTCGCATATCACCGTTGTGAGCTTTGGTAAGATTATTAAAATCGTTGAACAAGTTGCCGAGATATTGTCTAAAGAAAATATTGAAATAGAGATTATAGACCTTAGAACTATACGTCCTTTGGATTTTGCTACTGTTGTTGAATCCGTTAAAAAGACTAATAGATGTGTGATTGTTGAAGAATCTTGGCCATTTGCCTCGATTTCCTCCGAAATAGCATTTCATTTGCAAAGCAATGCCTTTGATTATCTTGATGCACCAGTACTAAGAGTGACCCAAACGGATACGCCTTTTGCATTTTCACCCACACTTATTGATGAAGCCTTGCCAAACAAGGACCGTTTGATTGAGGCCATAAAAAAAGTGATTTACACCTAAATCAAAAAGACGTTATCCACAATAAATACTCGTATTTGTTGAAAAAAAACAAATTTTTCATGTCTTATTATTGTGTAATAAATAAAATGTAGTAACTTTGCACCCCTCAAAGTACGTTTGAGGATAATATTTTATTTACAATTAAGAGTATTTTTTTATGCCAACTATTCAACAATTAGTTCGCAAAGGAAGAACTGCGGTAGTTAAGAAAAGTAAATCTGCTGCACTTGATTCATGCCCGCAAAGGAAAGGTGTATGTGTTAGAGTTTACACTACAACTCCTAAGAAGCCAAATTCGGCTATGCGGAAAGTGGCAAGAGTTCGCCTTACGAACGGTAAAGAAGTTAACGCTTACATCGGAGGTGAAGGTCACAATCTTCAAGAACATTCCCTTGTATTAGTTAGAGGTGGAAGAGTTAAAGACCTTCCAGGAGTCCGTTATCACATCGTTCGCGGCGCTGAAGATACAGCGGGCGTTCAAGGAAGAACACAAAGAAGATCTAAATACGGAACGAAGCGTCCGAAGCAGAAATAATCACATAACCTTTATTATTTATATATAATGAGAAGAAGAAAGGCCAAAAAAATTGCTATTCTGCCAGACCCAAAGTTCAATGAGGTTGTTGTTACCAAGTTTGTAAACAATCTAATGTTCTCTGGTAAAAAGAGTTTAGCGTTTAGAATATTTTATGATGCCATTGATATGGTAGACAATAAAGTAGAAGACCAAGAAGGTCTTGATGTTTGGAAAAAAGCAATTGAAAACATAACACCAAGTGTTGAAGTAAGAAGTAGAAGAGTCGGTGGTGCTACATTCCAAATACCAACACCTGTTAGAGAAGGGAGAAAAGCCTCACTAGCCATGAAATGGCTTATTGGTTTTGCCCGAAAAAGAAATGAAAAGACAATGGCTCAGAAATTAGCTGCAGAAATTATTGCTGCATCTAAAGAAGAGGGAGCGGCTTTCAAAAAGAAAGAAGATACCTTAAGGATGGCTGAGGCAAATAAAGCATTTTCACATTTTAGATTTTAAGAAATGGCAAGAGATCTCAAATACACAAGGAACATCGGAATTGCTGCTCATATTGATGCAGGTAAGACGACTACTACAGAAAGGATCCTTTATTATGGTGGTGTAAGCCATAAAATTGGTGAGGTACATGATGGTGCTGCTACTATGGATTGGATGGAGCAGGAGCAAGAAAGAGGTATTACAATTACTTCTGCAGCTACAACTCTCAACTGGAATTATAGAGGCCAAGAATATCATATGAATATCATTGACACACCGGGACACGTTGACTTTACTGTTGAGGTGAATCGTTCGTTGAGGGTACTTGATGGATTGGTATTCCTATTTTCAGCAGTTGATGGTGTTGAACCTCAATCAGAAACCAACTGGAGACTTGCAAACAATTATAATGTACCTAGAATAGGATTCGTTAATAAAATGGACCGACAAGGAGCTGATTTCTTAAATGTTTGTGCTCAAGTAAAAGAAATGTTAGGTAGTCACGCACTTCCTCTTCAAATCAATATTGGTACAGAAGATGATTTTCAAGGAGTTGTTGATTTGATCAACTTTAAGGGAATCATATGGAATGAAGAAGACATGGGTATGACCTTTAAAGAAATTCCCATTCCAGATGATGTTATAGATGAAGCAAGAAAATTAAGAGGTGAATTATTAGAGGCAGTAGCTGAATTTGATGATACTCTTATGGAAAAGTACTTTGAGGATGAAAACTCATTAACTGAGAGAGAGATTCTTGATGCTTTAAGAGAAGCTACCATTTCCGGTAAGGTAGTACCGATGATGTGTGGTTCTGCTTTCAAAAATAAAGGTGTTCAGGCAATGCTTGATATGGTGATGGAAATTTTACCTTCTCCGCTAGACATTGAAGGTATTAAAGGAACTAATCCTAGAACTGAAGAAGAAGAAATCAGACAACCGTCATACGACGAACCTTTTTCTGCATTGGCATTTAAAATTGCGACAGACCCTTTTGTTGGTCGTTTGTGTTTTGTTAGAGCATACTCCGGTAAACTTGATGCCGGTTCATATGTATACAATACAAGATCAAATAATAAAGAACGTATATCAAGAATCTTTCAAATGCATGCGAAAGAGCAAAAGCAAGTGAAAGAACTTGGAGCAGGAGACATTGGAGCGGTAGTTGGGTTTAAAGACATAAAAACAGGAGATACACTTTGTGCAGAAAAATCGCACATTGTATTAGAATCTATGGACTTTCCTGATCCTGTTATCGGAATCGCTATTGAACCTAAAACTCAGGCCGATACTGATAGGCTTTCTATTGGTCTTCAGAAACTTGCAGAAGAAGATCCTACATTTCAGGTTAAAACTGACGAGGAATCAGGTCAAACTATTATTTCAGGAATGGGAGAGCTTCACCTTGAGATTATTGTTGATCGACTTAAAAGAGAATTTAAGGTAGAGGTAAATCAAGGAGCGCCACAGGTTACGTACCGTGAGGATATTACATCTCCAATTGAGCATCGAGAAGTTTATAAAAAACAAAGTGGTGGTCGTGGTAAATTCGCTGATATTCTTGTTAAGATTGAACCACAAGAGGATCCAGAGAAATCAGGTCTTGAATTTGTCAACAAAATTAAAGGTGGAAATATTCCAAAAGAATACATTCCTTCTGTTGAGAAAGGATTCAAAGATTCGATGAAAACTGGTGTTCTTGCAGGATTCCCAGTCGAAGCTATGAAGGTAGAATTAATTGATGGTTCATTCCACGCAGTGGATTCGGATTCATTGTCCTTTGAATTGTGTGCGAAAATGGCCTACAGAGACGCAATGAAAGCTTGTTCTCCTGTACTATTAGAACCAATAATGAAAATTGAAATCATTACTCCTGAAGAAAACATGGGTGATGTAGTTGGTGACTTGAACAGAAGACGTGGTATGATGAAAGGAATGGATGATAAAAACGGGGCAAAAGTCTTAAAAGCAGATGTTCCATTATCAGAAATGTTTGGGTATGTTACTCAGCTAAGAACAATCACATCGGGTAGAGCAACTTCGTCGATGGAATTTTCACATTACGCTGAAGCTCCAAAGAACGTAGCGCAGGATGTAGTTGATAAAGCAAACGGAAAAGTTGTTGCATAATAATATAAGCAGAAACAAATGAGTCAAAAAATTCGAATTAAATTAAAATCTTACGATCACAACTTGGTTGACAAATCAGCTGAGAAGATTGTTAAGACTGTAAAGTCTACTGGTGCTGTAGTTAGTGGTCCTATTCCACTTCCTACTCATAAGAGAATTTACACAGTGTTGAAATCTCCACACGTAAACAAAAAAGCAAGAGAACAATTTGAGCTATGCTCTTATAAAAGGTTAATGGACATCTACAGCAGTTCGTCTAAAACCGTTGATGCTTTGATGAAACTTGAATTGCCAAGTGGAGTTGATGTAGAAATTAAAGTTTAATTAAATAAAAAAAGAAAACATGCCAGGAATAATTGGTAAAAAAATCGGAATGACTAGCATATTCAGTGCCGAGGGTAAGGCATTACCATGCACGATGATAGAAGCTGGTCCTTGTGTTGTAACTCAGGTTAAAACAGAAGACAGAGATGGTTACGATGCCGTTCAACTTGGATTTGGAAGTAAGAAAGAAAAAAATACTCCAAATGCATTGAAGGGTCATTTTAAGAAAGCCAAAACTGAACCTAAAACTGACTTAGTTGAATTTAGCAACTTTACAGATTTGAATTTAGGTGATGTTGTAAACGTAGATATTTTTGAAGAAGGAGAATTTGTTGATGTTGTAGGTACTTCAAAAGGTAAAGGATTTCAAGGTGTTGTAAAGCGTCACAATTTTGCTGGTGTTGGACAAGCCACACATGGTCAGCATAATAGATTAAGAGCTCCAGGTTCAATTGGTGCAGCTTCTTACCCAGCTAAAGTTTTTAAAGGAATGAAAATGGCAGGTCAAATGGGTAACGCACGCGTAAAAGCTTCAAACTTGAAGGTATTGAAAGTTCTTGCTGATAAAAATATTATTGTAGTTAAAGGTTCTGTTCCAGGAGCCAATGGTTCAACCTTAACAATTATAAAGTAATGAAATTAAAGATATACGACGCAAAAGGAAAGGCGACAGACAAGTCTGTAAATCTATCTAAAGATGTCTTTGGTATAGAGCCTAATGACCATGCCATTTATTTGGATGTGAAGCAGCATTTAGCGAATAAACGTCAGGGTACTCACAAGGCAAAAGAAAGAGCTGAAATTGCTGGATCTACAAAAAAGATTAAAAAGCAAAAAGGTACTGGTGGAGCAAGAGCTGGTAACATCAAATCTGGTACAAGAGTTGGTGGAGGACGTATTTTCGGCCCTAGACCAAGAAATTATCACTTCAAATTAAATGTTAAGCTTAAAAGATTGGCAAGAAAATCTGCTTTCTCTTTTCAAGCAAAAAACAAAGGGATAATGGTAATGAACGATTTGAGTTCTTTATCTACAAAGACAAAAGACTTTAAAGCCTTAATGTCTTCGTTAAAGATGGAAAATGACAAAGTACTATTCATTTTGAGTGAAAAAAATGAAAACGCTTATTTAGGTTCAAGAAATTTAAAGAAAGTAAAAGTTGTCACTACTGATTCATTTAACACTTATGATCTTTTGAACGCCTCAAAAATTATTGTGTCGTCTGAAAGTATTAAGAAAATTGAAAACATACTTAACTAGGAGTTATGCAAAATACACAAGGAATAGTAAAGAGACCGATAATCACTGAAAAGGCAACAATGTTGTCTGAGCAGATGAACCGTTTCACTTTCGAGGTAATTCAATCTGCAAATAAGATTGAAATTAAGAATGCAATTGAAAGAATGTATGGAGTACAAGTAACAAAAGTACGTACAGCTAATTTTGGCGGTGGTAAAGCATCCACAAAATATACCAATAGAGGTATTGTTCAAGAAAAAGCTAGGAAATGGAAAAAAGCTATTATCACAGTAGCTCAAGGAGAAACAATTGATTTATTTAACAACTATTAACCACGAAAATGAGTCTTAAAAAGTTTAAACCTACAACACCGGGACAAAGACACAAAGTGGCTTTGCAGTTTGGAGAGATTACAAAATCAACTCCAGAAAAAAGTCTGGTAGCTAAGAAGAAAAAATCAGGAGGCCGTAATAATGATGGTAAGATGACCATGCGTTATATCGGTGGTGGTCACAAGCAGAAGTACCGTATCATTGATTTCAAAAGAAATAAATTTGATATACCTGCTACGGTTAAAGCCATAGAATACGATCCTAATAGAACTGCAAATATTGCGCTTTTATATTATGCTGATGGTGAGAAAAGATATATCGTTGCCCCTAGTGGATTAGCTGTGGGTGACACTGTGATTTCAGGTAAAAAAGCTGAGCCTAATGTGGGTAACGCTATGTATTTATCTGATATTCCTTTAGGTACAATGATTCACAATATTGAATTAAAGCCAGGTAAAGGAGGTTCGATTGCTAGAGGCGCTGGTACATATGCTCAGTTGAATGCAAGGGATGGTAAATATGCCATTATCAAAATGCCTTCTGGTGAAACGAGAATGATTCTTATTACTTGCTTGGCAACTATTGGATCAGTTTCAAATTCAGAACACAATCTTGCTGTATCAGGTAAAGCCGGTAGAAGCAGATGGTTGGGTAGAAGACCACGTGTTCGAGGTGTTGTTATGAATCCTGTTGATCATCCAATGGGTGGTGGAGAAGGAAAAAATTCTGGAGGACACCCACGATCAAGAAATGGTATACCTGCAAAAGGATATAAGACAAGAGCTAAGAGTAAGTACTCTGATAAGTTTATTATTGAAAGAAGAAAAAAATAGAGATTAGAATATGAGTCGTTCATTAAAAAAACCACCTTTTGTTCATTACAAGCTAATGAAAAGAGTTGATGATGCACAAGCAGCGAACAGTAAATCTGTAATTAAAACTTGGTCGAGGGCATCCACGATCACACCAGATTTTGTAGGATTGACATTTGCTGTACACAATGGTAATAAATTCATACCTGTATTTGTAACGGAAAATATGGTTGGGCACAAATTAGGAGAATTTGCACCTACTAGAAACTTCCGAGGTCATGCAGGAAAAAAAGATAAGAAACGTTAAGAAAGTTAATTATGGGAGCAAGAAAACGTTTAAGAGCTGAGAAGCTTAAAGCAGATAAGAAAACAATTGCAATAGCACAATTGAAAAAATCACCGATTTCACCAAGAAAGATGAGATTGGCAGCTGATTTAATTCGTGGTGTTGAAGTAAACAAAGCGTTAAACATTTTACAATTCAGTAATAAAGATGCCGCTAAAAGTCTTGAAAAACTTTTAAGATCCGCGATTGCGAATTGGGAACAAAAAAATGAAGAGGCAGATATCACTGAGGAAAACCTTATAGTAAGTAAGATTGAAGTTGGTGGTGGCGCGATGCTTAAAAGAATACAACCAGCTCCTCAAGGAAGAGCTCATAGAATTAGAAAAAGATCAAATCATGTTACCATCATTGTTGATGGCTCTAAATAAGTAAAGAAATGGGACAAAAAACAAATCCAATAGGAAATAGATTAGGTTACATTCACGGATGGGAATCAAATTGGTTTGGTGGTTCAAAATACAAGGAAAAAATTGTAGAGGACGACAAAATTCGTAAATACTTAAGAGCACGTCTTGCTAAAGCTAGCATTGCTAAAATAATTATTGAAAGAACTTTGAAGCTAGTTACCGTTACCATTAATACTGCGCGACCAGGTGTAATCATTGGAAAAGGTGGACAAGAGGTTGACAAGCTTAAAGAGGAACTTAAAAAGCTTACAAAAAAGGAAATTCAAATCAACATTTTTGAGGTTAAGCGTCCTGAATTAGATGCACGTTTAGTAGCTGATGCTGTAGCTAGACAAATAGAAGCTCGTATCTCTTTTAGAAGAGCGATTAAAATGGCGATTGCTGGAACTATGAGAATGGGTGCAGAAGGAATTAAGATTAAAATCTCAGGTAGATTGAATGGAGCTGAGATGGCTCGATCTGAAATGTATAAAGATGGAAGAACACCACTTCATACTTTTAGAGCGGATATAGATTATGCGCTAGCAGAAGCACATACTACATACGGACGTATCGGTATCAAGGTATGGATCTGTAAAGGTGAGGTTTATGGAAGAAGAGACTTATCTCCAAATATTGGTATGACTTCAGGAAATAAATCTGGAGGAATGAGAAAACCAGGAATGGGAAATAGAAAGAAAAAATAATTTTAGAATAATAGAACAATGTTACAGCCTAAAAAAACAAAATTTAGAAAAGCACAGAAGGGAAGGAATAGAGGTTTGGCTTCACGTGGATCTTCAATCGCTTTTGGATCTTTCGCCTTAAAAACGTTAGAACCTGGTTGGATTACATCACGTCAGATTGAAGCATCGAGAATCGCTGTTACAAGATATATGAAACGTGAAGGTAAAGTTTGGATTAGAATATTTCCAGACAAGCCAGTAACATCAAAACCTGCTGAGGTAAGAATGGGTAAAGGTAAAGGAGCTCCTAGTCATTGGGTTTCTGTTGTAAGACCTGGACGAATTCTTTTCGAAGCTGATGGTGTTCCTTATGAGGTAGCAAAAGAAGCCATGCGATTGGCAGCACAGAAGCTACCAGTTAAATGCAAATTCGTTGTTCGCAATGATTATGTTTTACCAGTAAAATAAAGAAATGAAACAGCAAGAGATAATTAAACTGTCCGACGAAGATTTAAAAAACAGATTATTAGATTTTGAATCGCAAATGGAAACACTTAAGATGACACATAAAATGGCACCTATAGAGAATCCAATGAAAATCAGATCTATGCGTAAGTTGATAGCACGATTAAATACAGAAGTCACTAAAAGACAAGCAAAAGCTTAAAATAATTGCAAAAATGGAAAAGCGAAATTTAAGAAAAGAAAGAATAGGGATCGTTACCAGCGATAAAATGGACAAGTCTGTTGTCGTTGCTGTAGAGCGTAAGGTAAAGCATCCAAAATACGGGAAGTTTGTCAAAAAGACATCTAAATTCGTTGCTCATGATGAAAAGAATGATTGTAATATCGGTGACACGGTAAGAATCATGGAATCTCGTCCATTGAGTAAAATTAAGAACTGGAGATTAGTAGAAATTCTCGAAAGAGCTAAATAACTTGAATAATGATACAAACAGAGTCAAGACTTGCAGTAGCAGATAATTCAGGAGCAAAAGAAGTATTGTGTATACGAGTATTAGGTGGCACAAAAAGAAGATATGCTTCTATAGGAGATAAAATTGTTGTTACAGTAAAGAGTGCTATGCCAAATGGGCAAGTAAAAAAAGGAACTGTAGCAAAAGCAGTTGTTGTTCGTACGAAAAAAGAAATTCGTCGACCAGATGGATCATACATTCGATTTGATGATAACGCATGTGTTATCCTAAATCAAACCGGAGAAATGAGAGGTACAAGGATTTTCGGCCCTGTTGCAAGAGAGCTGAGAGAAAACAACTTTATGAAAATTGTTTCACTAGCACCGGAAGTGCTTTAAACATTAAGAAATGCAAAAGAAACTACACGTAAAAGTCGGAGACAAAGTAAAAGTAATAAGCGGTGAAGCTAAAGGGCAGGAAGGCGCTGTTATTGGAGTCGACCGTGATAAATTAAGAGCTACTGTTGAAGGTTTAAACATGATAAAGAAGCATGTTAAGCCTAGTGCCAATAACCCTCAAGGAAACATTGAAGAAAGAGAAGGAACAATTCACATTTCTAACCTTATGTTGATTGTAAATGGAGAGGCTACAAAAACAGGTAAAAAAGTTGATGATAAAGGAAAATTAAATAGATATTCAAAGAAATCAGGGGAGGTGATTAAGTAATGAGTTATACGCCAAGATTAAAAGAAAAGTATCAATCAGAGATTGTTAAAACTCTGACTGACAAATTCGGATACAAGTCAAGGATGCGTGTTCCGAAATTGACCAAAATTGTTTTGAGTCAAGGTATGGGAGATGCTGTTGCTGACAAAAAGTTAATTGAAAGTGCAGCTGCTGACCTAACAAAGATTGCAGGTCAGAAAGCAATTACCACAAATTCAAAGAAGGATATTTCTAATTTCAAGTTGAGAAAAGGAATGCCAATAGGAACCAAAGTAACACTTCGAGGAGATCGTATGTATGATTTTCTTGACAGATTACTTGCCGTTTCTCTTCCAAGAACTCGTGACTTCAGAGGAATCAATCCAAAAGGATTCGATGGTAGAGGTAATTTCAATTTAGGAATTAAAGAGCATATCATTTTTCCAGAAATCGATATCGATAAGGTTAATCGAATACTGGGTATGGACATCACTTTTGTCACTACGGCAGAAAATGATGATGAAGCGAAAGAATTATTAGATCAATTTGGATTTCCATTTATAAAAAAATAGAAAATGGCTAAAGAATCAATGAAAGCGCGAGAGCGCAAAAGAGAAAAGTTAGTTGCTCGATTCGAAGCGAAAAGAGAAGAGCTTACTAAAATTTTAAAATCAACTGATGCTTCTGAAGAAGTACAAAATGCAAAATGGGACGCAATGATGCAAATCCAAAAGCTCCCTGCTAATTCTTCTAAAATCAGAAAGCACAATAGATGTGGATTAACTGGAAGACCAAGAGGATATATGCGTCAGTTTGGTATCTCAAGGGTGACATTTAGAGAAATGGCTCTTGCGGGAAAGATCCCAGGTGTGAAAAAAGCAAGTTGGTAAATTAAATTAATAAAGAAAGAGAAATGAATACAGATCCAATAGCTGATTTTTTAACCAGAGTAAGAAACGCAAGTTCTGCTGGTTCTAAAATTGTAGAAATTCCGGGTTCCAATGTAAAGCGAGCGATGACTGAAATATTGTTTGATCAAGGCTTCATATTGAACTATAAGTTTGAAGATGATGACAAACAGGGAATCATCAAAATTGCATTAAAATATAACCAGTCAACTAAAGTTCCGGCAATTACAAAAATTCAAAGAGCCTCAAGACCAGGATTAAGAAAATATAATGGCTCCAAAGAAATGCCAAGAGTATTAAATGGATTGGGAGTAGCAATTGTGTCGACCTCAAAAGGTGTGATTACAGGTAAACAAGCTAAACAAATGAACGTAGGTGGTGAAGTACTTTGCTACGTATATTAAAAATTAGAAAAGATGTCAAGAATTGGAAATGCACCCATAACAATACCTGAAGGAGTTGAAATAACTCAAGGAGAAGGTATAGTTACCGCAAAAGGTAAAAAAGGAGAATTGACTCAAGAAATGGATTCTTGTGTTGAAATGAAAATTGAGGACAACACAATTACTTTTAATCGTGTTTCTAACGCACCAGAGCATAGAGCAAAGCATGGATTATATAGAGCCTTGATAAACAACATGATTATTGGTGTTCATGAAGGTTTCAAAAAAGAAATGGAAGTAATCGGAGTTGGTTATCGAGCAGTTGCTAAAGGTCAGCTTCTTGAAATGGCTTTAGGTTTTTCGCATGCTGTAGTATTAGAGATTCCAAGTGAAATTAAGGTTACTACTGTTTCTGAAAAGGGTAAAGCCCCAATTGTAACCTTAGAATCTCATGACAAGCAATTGTTGGGTCAAGTTGCATCAAAAATTAGATCATTAAGAAAACCTGAACCATATAAAGGAAAAGGAATTCGATATGTAGGTGAAAATATTCGCAGAAAAGCTGGTAAAGCTGCTGCTAAGAAATAAAAAATAAACTTAGAGAAATGGCAAATAATAAAGTTCTAAGAAGAGCAAAAATTAAAAGAAGAATAAGAAAAAAGGTATTTGGTACCACTTCTATTCCAAGGTTATCTGTATTTAGAAGTAATAAGCAGATATATGCCCAAATTATTGATGACATTACTGGTAAGACGTTAGCTTCCTCTGGATCTCTTAAAAACGAGGGTGCTCAGAAAGTCAACAAGGTCGCTCAAGCTGAGATGGTTGGAAAGCTAATTGCTGAAAAAGCTAAGGAATCAGGAGTTGAGAAAGTAGTTTTTGATAGAAATGGATATTTATATCACGGACGTATTAAGTCATTGGCAGAATCCGCTAGAAAAGAAGGTTTAAAATTTTAAGATATGGGAGCACAAGTAATGAATCGCGTTAAATCTGCAGATATCGAGTTAAAAGACAAACTCGTTGCTGTTAATCGTGTAACAAAAGTTACCAAAGGTGGTAGAACATTTAGTTTTTCTGCAATCGTAGTTGTAGGTGATGAGAATGGAGTTGTAGGACACGGTTTAGGTAAAGCTAAAGAAGTAGTTGAAGCCATAACAAAGGGTATCGATGATGCTAAGAAAAATTTGATCAAAGTGCCGATTGCAAAAGGTACTGTTCCACATACACAAAAAGGAAAGTACGGAGGTGCAAAGGTATTGTTAAAGCCTGCATCTGATGGTACTGGTGTAATCGCAGGTGGTGCGATGAGAGCTGTTTTGGAGAGTGTTGGCATTCACAACGTATTAGCTAAATCTCAAGGTTCTTCAAACCCTCACAATGTTGTAAAAGCAACTATCGATGCACTTTCGAAAATGCGAGATGCCGTTGCAGTTGCTAGACAGAGAGGAGTAGAATTAGATAAAATATTTAACGGTTAACCTCAAATTAAAGATGAATACAATAAAAATAAAACAAACAAAGAGCGCGATTAATCGTCCAGCTAATCAAAAAGCTACGATTCAAGCTCTTGGATTCAAAAAATTGAATCAGATTGTAGAAAAAGAGGCTACACCTCAAATTATGGGTATGATTAACAAGGTTAAACACCTTGTTGAAGTAATTGACAAATAAATTAAAAAAAAATGAGTTTAAATAACCTAACACCTGCGAAAGGATCTGTTAAAAAAGAAAGAAGAATTGCCCGAGGGCAAGGAAGTGGATATGGCGGAACTTCAACTCGTGGACATAAAGGAGCTAAATCTAGATCTGGTTACAAAACGAAAATCGGATTTGAAGGAGGGCAGATGCCATTGCAACGTCGTGTTCCTAAATTTGGATTTAAAAACATTAACCGTGTTGAATACAAAGCTGTTAACCTTTCTAGCTTGGAAAAATTAGCTAGTGAAAAAGGAATTACAGAATTCAATCTTGAGGTTTTTATGGACAATGGATTGACTTCAAGAAACGACTTGGTTAAAATACTAGGTAGAGGAGAGTTAAAATCAAAAATTACTGTTAGTGCTCACGGTTTTTCTAAAACAGCAACTGCTGCAATTGAAGCCCAAGGTGGTGCATGTACAAAAATCTAACTATCTTTGCCAACTTTAAACTATGAAGAGATTTATACAAAATATTAAGAACATTTGGAAAGTTGAGGATTTGAGAAATCGAATCCTGCTAACACTTGGTTTAATTCTAGTATATAGAATTGGATCTTTTGTTGTCCTTCCTGGGGTAAATTATGAAGCACTTGTTCAAGGTTCAACGGATCAGAATAATACGCTTGAAAATCTCTTGTCTCTCTTTTCAGGAGGAGGATTTACTAATGCCTCAATTATGGCTTTAGGTATCATGCCATATATTAGTGCATCGATTATTATGCAATTATTAGGAATGGCTGTACCAGCTGTTCAAAAAATGCAAAATGAAGGAGAATCGGGAAGAAAGCAAATTAACAATTATACGCGATTACTGACTATAGCCATTTGTGCTCTACAGGCTCCTAGTTATCTAAACTTATACCTGAGTGGTAAAGGTGCGATTCCAGCTGATGCTTCCCAATTTTGGTGGGTTCAAACTACCATTATTCTTATAGCGGGTGCAATGTTTGCGGTTTGGCTTGGAGAGAGAATTACTGAAAAAGGGGTAGGAAATGGTATTTCATTGTTGATTACAGTAGGTATACTTTCTAGATTACCAGGTTCATTTTTTGCAGAATTCGGTGCATCAGTTGGTCAAGGAAACCTAATCAAACTGGTTGTTGAAATGGTGGCCTTTATGGTGGTTGTTTTGGTTACCGTTCTGATTGTTCAGGGTGTTCGAAGAATTCCATTGAATACGGCAAAAAGAGTTGTTGGTGCTAGAGCTGCGAGCGATCAAGGGTCAAGAAATTATCTTCCTATAAAGGTAAATGCTAGTGGAGTAATGCCAATAATATTTGCGCAAGCAATTATGACTATACCTGTAATGCTATTCGCATCAGCAGATGGTACAGGAAACTGGTTTACTAAAAACCTTGGTGATATTTATGGATTTAGCTACAACCTATTATTGGCGGTATTAATTATTGTCTTCACATATTTCTATACAGCCATTATGATCAACCCCAGTAAAATTGCTGATGATTTGAAAAAAAGTGGTGGCTTTATTCCTGGAGTTAGACCAGGAGAAGAAACGTCTCATCATATTGATAGTGTAGTATCTCGAATTACATTCCCAGGGTCATTATTCCTTGCGATTATTGCGATAATACCTGCAATAGCAAAATTATCAGGTGTGAATGATGGTTTTGCCATGTTCTTTGGAGGAACATCTTTATTGATTATGGTAGGAGTTGTACTCGATACCTTGCAACAAATTGAAACCTATCAACTGAACAGACACATGGACAGCCTTATGGATGGCACACGTGTTAGAGGAAGAAGAGGTGCGAACGAATATTCAGGATTTTAATTATGGCAAAACAAGCATCAATAGAACAAGACGGAATTATAGAGGAAGCATTGCCAAATGCAACTTTCCGAGTGAAGTTAGAAAACGATCATACGATTTTGGCCCATATTTCGGGTAAAATGAGAATGTATTATATAAAAATATTACCAGGAGATAAAGTTAAGGTGGAAATGTCACCATATGATTTGACAAAAGGTAGAATAACATTTCGTTATAAATAATTTAAGAAAGAGAAATAATGAAAGTAAGAGCATCAGTTAAAAAAAGAAGTGCGGATTGTAAAATTGTGAAACGTAAAGGTCGCGTTTATGTCATCAATAAAAAGAATCCAAAGTTTAAACAAAGACAAGGTTAATAAATAGATATATGGCACGTATAGCAGGAATAGATTTACCAAAGAACAAAAGAGGTGTTGTCGGTTTGACATACATTTTTGGTATCGGTAGAAGTAGTTCAAAGAAAATTTTGAAAGACAATTCTATAGATGAGAATATCAAAGTTCAAGATTGGAATGATGATCAGTTGTCAGCAATTAGAAATTCAGTAAATGAAATTAAAACTGAAGGACAATTGCGTTCAGAAGTTCAATTGAACATTAAAAGACTTATGGATATAGGTTGTGTTAGAGGAATTCGCCACAGAGCTGGATTACCACTAAGAGGTCAAAGAACTAAAAACAACTCAAGGACAAGAAAGGGTAAAAGAAAAACTGTTGCAAACAAGAAAAAAGCAACTAAATAATTAATAGGGAAAAGTAATGGCAAAAACGAATCAAAAAAAGAAAAAAAATGTCAAGATCGATGCAATTGGTGAAGCGCATATACAAGCTAGCTTCAACAACATCATCATTTCTTTGACCAATACTTCTGGTCAGGTTATTTCTTGGTCATCTGCCGGTAAAATGGGCTTTAAAGGGTCTAAGAAAAATACTCCTTATGCAGCTCAAATTGCAGCAGAAGATTGTTCAAAAGAAGCACATGATTTTGGATTAAGAAGAGTTAAGGTTTATGTAAAAGGTCCTGGAGCAGGAAGAGAATCTGCGATAAGAGCGATTCATAATTCTGGTATTGAGGTTACTGAAATTATTGACGTCACTCCCCTACCTCACAATGGATGTCGTCCACCAAAAAGAAGAAGAGTATAAACAAAGGGAACAAACAATCATCGAAGGAATGCCTTAATTCATGATTACCCAATAAAATAAATAAATATGGCAAGATATAGAGGTCCTAAAACAAAAATAGCGAGGCGATTCAAAGATCCAATCTTTGGTCCGGACAAAGCCTTAGAAAAAAGAAATTATGGTCCAGGGCAACATGGTCCATCTAAACGTAGAGGTGGTAAGCAATCTGAATATGCAATCCAGCTTGGTGAAAAACAAAAAGCAAAGTATACTTACGGAATATTAGAAAGACAGTTTTCTAATATGTTTGAGAAAGCTTCTCGAATGAAAGGAATTACTGGTGAGAATTTGCTTCAATTGTGTGAATCTAGACTTGATAACGTGGTATTTCGTTTGGGCGTTTCCCCGTCAAGAAGAGGTGCAAGACAATTGGTATCTCACAAACACATTACAGTTAATGGTGAGTTGGTAAATATACCTTCATATCAACTAAAAACTGGAGATGTTGTAGGAGTTAGAGAAAAATCAAAATCTTTAGAAGCTATCACCAGTTCCTTGGCAGGTAGTGACAAGTCTTTTGAATGGTTAACTTGGGACAATGCTGAAATGACAGGTACTATAATGAGCATACCATCACGTGAGCTAATTCCAGAAAACATCAAAGAGCAATTAATCGTTGAATTATATTCTAAATAATCTTATAAAACATGGCAATTTTAGATTTTCAAAAACCAGATAAAGTAATTATGAATCAAGCTGATGAGTTCAGCGGAGAATTCGAATTCAGACCATTAGAACCGGGATACGGTATTACTATTGGTAATTCATTAAGAAGAATTTTGTTATCCTCATTGGAAGGATTCGCAATTACTTCAATTAAAATTCAGAGTGTTGATCATGAATTTTCTACCATCAAAGGTGTTGTGGAAGATGTGACTGAGATTATTTTGAATTTAAAACAAATTCGTTTTAAGCGTCAAATTGAAGGAACTGATTCAGAAACTGTAAGCTTAACAGTTGCAGGACAAGATAAATTAACCGGTGGAGATATCGGAAAATTTACCAGTGCATTCCAAGTACTTAACCCGGAGCATGTGATTTGTCATATGGAATCTTCTGTACGAATTGAAATGGAGCTAACAATCAACAAAGGTCGAGGTTACGCGCCAGCTGAAGAAAACAAAACAACAACAGCATCATTCGGAACTGTATTTATTGACTCTATATTTACTCCAATTGTAAATGTTCAATATACGATTGATAATTTCAGAGTAGAGCAAAAGACAGATTATGAAAAGTTAATTTTCAACATTCAAACTGACGGGTCTATACACCCTAAAGAAGCATTGAAAGAAGCTGCTAAAATATTGATACATCACTTTATGCTATTTTCTGATGAGCGCATTACTCTTGAGAGCGATACAAAATCAGAAACAGAAGAGTTCGATGAAACTTCTCTACACATGAGACAGCTTCTTAAAACCAAATTAGTTGATATGGATCTTTCTGTTAGAGCACTGAATTGCTTAAAAGCGGCAGATGTAGAAACTTTAGGTGACTTGGTATCTTATGCGAAAGCTGATTTATTAAAATTCAGAAATTTCGGTAAGAAATCATTGACCGAACTTGAGGATTTAGTTGATAATAAAGGTTTGACATTTGGAATGAATGTTTCAAAATACAAACTTGACAAAGAATAAGTAAAATGAGACACGGAAAAAAAGTAAATCATCTTAGTAGAAAAAAGGGACATCGCAGAAGTCTTCTTTCTAATATGGCTTGCTCTTTAATTGAGCACAAAAGCATATCAACAACTTTAGCTAAAGCTAAAGCGTTGAGAGTATATGTAGAACCATTACTTACAAAGTCGAAAACAGATTCAACACATTCAAGAAGAACTGTATTTTCTTATCTTCAGAATAAAGATGCTGTATCTGAACTCTTCAGAGATGTTGCACCCAAAATCGCTACTCGAAATGGTGGTTATACCAGAATAATTAGAACTGGATATAGATTAGGAGACAATGCGGAAATGTGTATGATCGAATTAGTTGATTTTAATGAGGTTTACACTAAAGAAGAAACGACAAAAACAACGAGAAGATCACGAAGAGGCGGAAAGAAATCTGCCGTTTCTACGACTAGCTCAGAAGCTCCAGCAGTAGAAGCAACGGAAGAAGCTCCAGCAGTAGAAGCAACGGAAGAAGCTCCAGCAGTAGAAGCAACGGAAGAAGCTCCAGCAGTAGAAGCAACGGAAGAAGCTCCAGCAGCAGAAGCAACGGAAGAAGCTCCAGCAGCAGAAGCAACGGAAGAAGCTCCAGTAGCAGAAGCAACGGAAGAAGCTCCAGCAGCAGAAGTAACGGAAGAAGCTCCAGCAGCAGAAGTAACGGAAGAAGCTCCAGCAGCAGAAGCAACGGAAGAAGCTCCAGCAGCAGAAACAACGGAAGAAACTCCTGAAGAAAAAGACAGTGATGATGACACTAAAAAGGAAGAGAAATAATATTGGATTTTCCAAAGAAATTAACATATGTTGAAAAAAGGGCGGTGGTTTCATCGCCTTTTTTTGTGTTTTAGTGTCTTGATTTGTAGTAAGTTTCTAATTTTACAAAAAAAATAAAATTGAATGTCTGAAAATCAAAATGCAGTACTTGTTCTTGAAGACGGAACTGTTTTTAAAGGAAATGCTATAGGTAAAATTGGTACTACCGTTGGAGAAATTGCCTTCAACACTGGAATGACAGGTTACCAAGAAGTATTCACGGATCCATCTTATTACGGTCAAATACTTATCATGAATACCTCGCATATTGGTAACTATGGTATTCACACTGATGAACGCGAATCTGATTCTATTAAAATTGCTGGATTAATTACCAAGAAGTTTTCTAATGGATTTTCAAGAGCTTCTGCAAAGGGCTCTCTTCAAGAATTTATGGATGAAAACGAAACTGTAGGAATTTCAGACATTGATACGAGATCACTTGTAAGACACATCAGAAGTAAGGGAGCAATGAATGCTATTATTTCGTCTGAAATATTAGATGAAAATGAGCTGAAACAGAAAGTAAAAGATGTACCTAAAATGAGTGGCTTAGAGCTATCATCTAAAGTGACTACAATTGATGCGTACGAGGTGAAACCTGAAAACATTGAATATAAAGTTTCATTACTTGATTTAGGGGTAAAAAGAAACATCATTGAATGCTTGGTCGAAAGAGGTTGTCATGTAAAGGTTTTTCCATTAAACTCTTCTTTGGCAGATTTAAGGGCATTCGAACCGGACGGATTTATGCTTTCAAATGGGCCTGGAGATCCTTCAGCTATGCCCAAAACTGCAGAGTTAGTAAAGGAATTGGTGAAATCCAACAAGCCAATTTTCGGCATCTGTTTAGGACATCAAGTACTCGGAATGAGTCAAGGATTAACCACTGAGAAAATGTTTAATGGTCATAGAGGAATCAATCATCCAATCAAAAATTTAGCCACTGGTAAGGGAGAAATTACCTCTCAAAATCATGGATTTGTGATCTCGAAAGAGAGTGCCGAAAACCATTCTGAAATAGAAATAACTCACCTGCATATTAATGACGATACCGTGGCTGGAATAAAGCTAAAAAATAAACCCGTTTTTTCAGTACAATATCATCCTGAAGCTTCAGCAGGACCGCATGACTCAAGATATCTTTTCGATGATTTTATCGAAAATATGAACAAAGAAAAAAATTAAAGCATGAGCTATATAGACCATATTTTTGCCCGCCAAATTCTTGATTCTCGCGGAAACCCTACCGTAGAGGTCGATGTTATAACTGCCAATGGATATATTGGTAGAGCTGCCGTTCCTTCCGGTGCTTCAACAGGAATACATGAAGCCGTTGAATTGAGAGATGGGGATAAAAATATTTATTTAGGAAAGGGAGTTTTAAAAGCTGTTGATAATGTAAATACAATTATCAATGATTCACTAAGAGGAATGGATATTTTTGATCAAAAAGCAATTGATACAGCACTTATTCAATTAGATGGGACTGAAAACAAGTCAAATTTGGGAGCCAATGCAATTCTTGGCACCTCTCTTGCGACTGCAAAAGCAGCTGCAGACGAAGCACAGCTAAGTCTTTATCGATATATAGGAGGTGTTGGTACGTGTACAATGCCTGTTCCCATGATGAACATATTAAATGGAGGTTCCCATGCTGACAATCTCATTGATATTCAAGAATTCATGGTTATGCCATTTGGAGCCAATTCATTCTCTGAAGGGCTCAGGTGGGGTACTGAAATTTTCCATCATCTAAAAGCGGTTTTAAAGTCGAAAGGTATGTCTACTAATGTTGGAGATGAAGGTGGATTCGCGCCAAATTTAGGTTCAAACGAGGAGGCTATAACTGTTGTATTAGAAGCGATTGAAAAAGCAGGATTTAAACCTGGAGAAGATGTTTATATTGCTTTAGATGCAGCTTCGTCTGAATTTTTTAAAAATGGTAAATACTGTTTTGATTCTACTGGTGAAAAAATGACTTCAGCTGAAATGGTATCATTTTGGGCGGATTGGTGTAAAAAATATCCAATAGCCTCGATTGAAGATGGTCTAGCTGAAGATGATTGGGATGGATGGAAAATGGCTACAGATCAGCTTGGAGAGAAGGTTCAGCTCGTTGGAGATGATTTGTTTGTAACCAATACAAAAAGACTTGAGAGGGGAATAAATGAAGGCATCGCAAACTCAATTTTGGTTAAAGTAAATCAAATTGGTTCTTTGTCTGAAACAATTGATGCTGTGCAAATGGCAACAGCAAATAAATACACTTCTGTGATGAGTCACAGAAGTGGTGAAACGGAAGATCACACTATTGCGGATTTGGCAGTAGCACTGAATACTGGACAAATTAAAACAGGTTCTGCATCACGCAGTGACCGAATGTCTAAATACAACCAATTGCTGAGAATAGAAGAAGAACTGGGAGAAAATGCTTTTTATCCTGGAAAAAAGTTCCGATATTTATAAAAACTAAATTTATGAAATTCTCCATTTTATTAGTTATATCAATGCTTTTAGCTGATTTTGGGCATTCACAAGAGCTGAACAAATACTTTGGTCAAGCCGAATTTGATACTCAAGACAGCGAGCTAATTTCTAAAACGGAAAATCTTATCCGCGAACAGGCTGGAATTTGGATGGTTCGAATAGATCCTACTAATGGAAATGTTTTAGTTTACACAACAGAACTTCCTTATTGGACAGAGGAGGAATTTATGGAGTTGTTTGGGAAAAATGCAGACAAAGTAAAATGTCCATTTATAGGTATTGTTCGCAAGGATAAAATTCGCCCTTTTCCTTTCAAGGATTGTGAATGAATCAATTCAATCTTCGTGTCTACGGTTTTATCATAAATAAAAATCAAGAAATCCTTTTATCTGACGAGTACAGGTTTGAAACTTTTTTTACAAAATTTCCAGGAGGTGGTGTTGAATATGGTGAAGGAATAACTAATGCCTTACATCGTGAATTCAAAGAAGAATTAGATACAGAAATCGAATCTTTTCAACTCATCTACTTTAATGAATATTTCCAAGAGTCCGTTTTTCTAGACGGAATACAAGTTACTTGCTTCTATTATTTAGTCGAATGTAAAAACATTCAAGATATAGGTACAAAGGGGCATACGATTCCATTCAAAGAAGAAGGAGAAAAACAACGTTGGGTAAAAATCCAGGAATTAAAGGAAGAAAACCTAACCTTTAAAACAGACCGAATTGCATTCGAAAAACTAAAAAAGTTTCTTAATTTTTAAATTTATCAGAAACTATTAAGTCTTTTGTCCCATGACTCCATGAATAAAAACCTTCACCAGATTTAACACCTAGTTTACCAGCAGTTACCATATTAACCAATAAAGGACATGGTGCATATTTTGGATTACCAAACCCATCATACAACACTTCCATAATAGCCAAGCAAACGTCTAATCCAATGAAATCAGCTAGCTGCAAAGGCCCCATAGGGTGAGCCATTCCAAGTTTCATTACTGTATCGATTTCTGATACTCCAGCAACCCCTTCGTGCAGGGTGCAAATGGCTTCATTAATCATTGGCATTAATATACGATTCGCCACAAATCCAGGATAATCATTAACCTCAACAGGTATTTTATTTAGCTTTTTAGATAGCTCCATTATGGTATGTGTCACCTCATCACTTGTTGAATAACCTCTTATTATTTCAATCAACTTCATGACAGGAACAGGATTCATAAAATGCATTCCAATAACCTTATCTGCCCTATTTGTAGCTGCAGCAATTTTTGTAATGGAAATAGATGATGTATTCGTTGCAAGGATTACATCATCAGACGTAAGTTGATCTAAGTCTTCAAATATTTTCAATTTCAGATCTATGTTTTCTGTAGCTGCCTCAATAACCAAATCGACACCACTTACTCCATCTTTTAAATTTGATACCAATGAAATATTATGAAGAGCAGCATCTTTATCCGCTGTGCTTATCTTCTCTTTTGCCACCTGACGGTCTAGGTTTTTTGAAATTGTCGCTAAGCCTTTGTCTAATGCGCTAGTAGAAACATCAATTAGATTTACCTGGTAACCACACTGTGCAAAAACGTGAGCAATACCATTTCCCATCGTTCCTGCACCTATAACTGCAATGTTTTTCATTTTTCTGTTTTTCACAAATATAAGGAGTTCAAAGATGCAAAAAGTAAAATTGTTTCAATTCCAAATCCCTATCTTTGTTTTGAATGCTTAAAGGGCTAACAAAAAGAATTTATAGCAGTGATTTTTTAAAGTCATTGACCGTATTGGTCACGGGAACTATCATTGCGCAGTCAATCGGTTACTTATTGGCACCCGTAATTACGAGAATTTATACACCTCAAGAAATGGGGGAGTTTGCAATTTTCCAGCGTATTGTTGTTTTAATAGCAACAGTGGCAACAGCAAGATACGAGCTTGCTCTACCTCTTCCCAAAAAAGATAAGGACGCATTCTATTTATTTAGATTCTCATTGAAGCTTACGATAATTACTACAGTTTCCACAGCGATTTGCGCCATCATATATGGCTTGCTAAATAATCATGAAATTGAATATTATTTATTGACAGGTGCAGGAGTAATCTCTGTTTTCGCATTAGCATTTTTCAATTTAGGTACAAATTGGTCCATTAGAATGAAATCTTTTAAAAGAATATCTCTTTCAAAAATGACCAGTTCATTCAGTAATAATGGATTCCGCGTTATTTTTGGATTATTAAATTGGGGCTACATTGGTCTTATCATTTCATTTTTAATCAGCTATGTGGTCGGCGCTTCTCATTTTGTTCGTGCTTTTTTCAAATCTAAAAAAGCTTCAAACATTAATTTTGAAGAGAAGAAGGATCTTCAAATTGCGAAAACATACAAGGATTTCCCTCTGGCAAGCCTTCCTCACGCATTAAGTGATGTTCTAAGAGATGTACTTGTAGCATTTATCATAATTGAATTGTTCTCAGAAAGTATATTTGGGTCATTTGATCATTCCTTCCGTATGTTGCGATTGCCTATTATGATA
>Ga0206679_10000734_pt1 | contig 27614 bp, 24 predicted proteins | sample M110012015metaG_FD_155464 | JGI IMG/M metagenome (GOLD analysis project Ga0206679, IMG submission 155464) | Ammonia-oxidizing marine archaeal communities from Monterey Bay, California, United States - M1 100m 12015 | ecosystem: Environmental > Aquatic > Marine > Intertidal zone | place: USA... | reverse complement strand
TTCTGCTTCATCAACCCGACCACCGACGTTGACATGGTGGCCTCTGTCCTGGACGGCCTGGCGGATGCACCCCCAGGTTGAATCATTTGGTCCCAAATGATTAGTGTTGCCGACATGCGGCCTTTGCCAACGATCACCAACCGAGGTGTCGACCATGGGTGAGATCGTCGGCGCGGCCGTTGTCTCACATGTCCCACCCATAGTCATGCCGGAAGCTCTCCGCCGGGAACTGAACGATGGCAATGACTTCTCACTTGTGGAGGGGCTTCATCGGCTGCGTACAGAGTGCCTAGATCGCGTGAAGCCGGACACCGTTGTCGTATTCGATACGCACTGGTTCACGACCGTGGAGCACGTGGTCGCCTCCCACGAGCGACGGGCAGGCAAATTCACGTCTGACGAATTGCCTCGGGGGATGTCCCAAGTCCCCTACGACATGCCCGGTGATCCTGACCTAGCCCTCTTGGTCGATTCCCTAGCGTCCGTTCGAGATGACACCAGAGTCCTGGCTAGCGACGATCCCTATCTGACGGTTCATTACCCGACGATCAATCTTCTCGGGTTTCTTCAGGGCGACGAAAGGTGGATGTCGGTCGGGGTCTGCCAAACGGCGACTCCAGAGGATTTCCTGCTTTTTGGCAACCTCCTGGCTCAGGCGATCGACATGTCTGACCGGCGCGTTGTTCTGCTCGCTTCTGGGGGATTGAGCCACCGCTTTTGGCCTTTGATGGAGTTCGCTGATCATGAATCGGCTTCCCTCGACAACATTCGGACTCCGGAAGCCCGCGAAGCCGATGAGAAGGTGATTCGATGGTGGGAGGAGGGAGACCACCGTCGAGTGATCGACTACCAGCCGGAATACAGAAGGCATGCTCCCGAGGGCTTCTTCGGTCACTACCTGATGATGGTCGGGGCAATCGGTGGGAGTGCTTGCAGTGCGACCGGTCTTCGGTATTCGGAATACGAATCCGCAGCCGGGACTGGCCAGGTGCACATGTGGTTCGAAAAGCCTGTCGGTGGCTGGACCGCCCAGAAGTAGAAGACTCGCAAACCGGATTAGGTAGGAACTTCGTGCATATAGCAAACGTGGAAGGACGGGGATCGCTGATCATCGACGGTCGGATTGTCGACGTCGAGTCGGCAACCGCTGGAGAAATCTCCAGTGACCCGATGGAACTCGTCGATCTCAGGAACCATCCCCTGCTGGCCCAAGTCCAACTGGATGGCGAGGCTCAGGAGATCAACGAGTCCGACCTAGGGCCGCCGGTGCCAAGACCCGGAAAGATCATTGCCATTGCAATCAACTACCGAAGCCATGCGGAGGAGGCGAACAAGGCCATTCCCACTGAACCGCATGTGATGGTCAAATTCTCCACTTGCATCACGGGTCCACAGGACGATGTGCTCATGCACGACCTAGAGATGGTCGACTATGAGGTCGAACTCGTCCTAGCCATTGGTCGTCGCGGCATCCGAATTCCAAGAGCTTCGGCTTGGGATCACATCGCTGGACTGACGGTAGGCAACGATGTCAGCGACCGAAACGAACAGTTCCGACCCCCAATCCGGCAGTTCTCGATGGCAAAGAGCTATGACCGATTCGGGCCCATTGGCCCGGTCCTTGTCACCCCAGACGACCTTCCGGATCGCGACGACCTCGAAATATCTCTGACCGTTGATGGCGAACTTCGCCAGCATGCGAGAACCAGTGACTTCATCTTTCCCGTACCGACTCTGATCGAATGGCTGTCCCGGTACGTCACGCTAGAAGTGGGCGACTTGATCTTTACGGGAACAACTGGTGGAGTCGGCGATTCGATGGATCCACCCACCTACCTGCATGATGGCCAGGTCGTCGAGGCCGCTATAGAGGGAATCGGGACGATCCGAAATCGATTTGTTGCCGGAGATCCTTCATGATCGTCGTGACCGGTGGCGACCGAGACAGCAGCTACGGGGGGCTGTTCACCGGACATGTCGAACTAGAGATGCTCAATGCGGCAGCGGACGACCAGGAACCTGACACAGCTCTGGTCCATTTCCACTCTGGAGCGGTGACCAATTGGCACCATCATCCCGGTGGACAACTGCTCTTTGTCGTATCCGGTGAAGCCCGCGTAGGAACGTCGGAGGATGGGGCAGTCACGATCAACCCTGGCCACCTCGTCGTTGCCCCACCAGGCGAGGCCCACTGGCATGGGGCGATGGACGGATCCGATTGCACCCTGCTCGCAGTCACCTGGGGGACGACCTGTTGGCATGACGTAGTACCGGACCTAGCCCACTAGGGACGTGCCGCAGGTCGCAATAATCGGTTGTGGGCCGGTCGGCGCTCTACTGGCGAACCTTCTAGGACAAGCCGGAGTGGAGACAGCAGTCCACGAGGCCTCCATGGATGAATATCCGCTTCCTCGTGCCTGTCATCTGGACGCGGAGATCATGAGGATCCTCCAGGGAGCGGGCCTTTCGGACCAGGTAGAACAACTCGTCGAACCAAGCCGAGGGATGGAGTTCGTCGACTCCGCAGGGGAGAGGCTCTTCACCTATGAGGACTTCGAGAGGTCGCCGATACTCGGGTGGTTCGAGGACTATGTATTTCAACAGCCACAACTAGACCGCGTACTTCGTGAAGGCCTCGAGAGGTTCCCTGATGTCGAGTTGTTCCTTGGTTCAGAGGTAACCGACCTGGACTCCGTCGATGCGCAGTTCGTTGTCGCCTGCGACGGAGCCTCGAGCAACACCCGCCGCAATCTGGGTATTGGTCTGGCGGACTGGGGCTTTGACCAGTACTGGCTCGTAGTGGATCTGATGCTTGAGGGCGATGCCGGCCTTCCTTCGGTGATCCAGCAGGTTTGTGATGCGGGTAGGCCGGCGACCTACGTGCCTTCCGCTCATGGCCATCACCGCTGGGAGTTTCAGCTCATGGATGGTGAGAGCCACGAAGAGTACGAAGACCATCGAAGAGTTCGCGAACTACTCCGACCATGGCTTCCCGAGGATGTCGGGGAAATTGTTCGAGCCACGGCCTACCGGTTCCACGCAGTCGTAGCTGAAAGCTGGCGGGATGGCCGTTTCTTTCTGGCTGGCGACGCGGCTCATCAGATGCCGCCGTTCATCGGCCAAGGGATGTGTTCAGGAATTCGTGACGCCGCCAATCTCGCCTGGAAACTGAAGTCGGTCCTCCGATACGCGGCTCCCGAGGAACTCCTGGAAAGTTACGAAATGGAGCGTCGCAGCCATGTAGAGAGATGCATCGCCATGTCGATCGAAGCCGGTCGCATCGTCTCAGGACAGGTCACAGAGTTTCCCGCTCCTGATGCGAACGACGCGGAGCGGTGGTCGCGTCTTCCGCCGCTAACGGAGGGGGTCTTCTCTTCAGGGCCTGACGACAGAATCGGGCACCAGGCACGCCAACCAAGGATCCTGGCCAATGGGTCACCGGTGCTGCTCGACGATGTTGGCGGCCCGGACTGGTATCTACTGTCCCGGGTTCCTCATCAGACAGGGAACTGGTGTGAAACGGTCCTCGCTGACGATCTGGTTGATCTAGATGGCGGCCTTGATCTCCTCCTCGCTGGACAGGCAGCAGTCCTCATCCGCCCAGATCGCTATGTCTTTGGCACGGCAGACGAGCATTCCATTGGCGAACTCGTCGCGGCTGCGAAATGCCTGGTCTTCGGTGGAGGTTGTTGACAGCAGTCAGCGAGACGCCTCCAGTTCGAGCGGTAGGTACTTCAAGCCATTGATGAAGTTCGAACGGATGCGCTCTGGCTCGCCCTCGAGGTGGATGCGGTCTATCCGCTTTGCGACCTCGTCCAGGAAGACCCTCACTTCCAATCTGGCTAACCAGGCGCCGAGGCATATGTGCGGGCCCCCACCTCCAAAAGTCACGTGTGGATTGGGATCTCTGCCCAGGTCAAGCGTGAATGGGTCGGTAAAGGCGTGCTCGTCGTAGTTGGCTGAGATGTACCAGGTAACGACCTTGTCCCCGGCGGAGATAGGTACTCCCGCCAGAGTCGTGTCGCAGGTAGCGGTCCTCCTGAAATGGATCTGGGGGCAGGCCCATCGAAGGATTTCCTCGGAAGCCGTGTCGATCAGATCGTGGCTTTCTCGCAGCCGGTGCAGTTGGTCCGGAAATTCGGCCAGAGCCAGGGCGCCGTGGCTCAGGCTGTGGCGAGTGGTCTCATTCCCTGCGATAACCAGCAGGAGGAAGAAGGTCTGGAACTCTAGGGGAGTCAGGTCGTCAGAGGCCGCGAGTATCGAAACCACGTCAGATTCGGGTCTCCTTTCCTTTTCGGCGGCAAGCTGCTGGGCGTATTCGAAGACCTTCAGGGAGTTGGGACTTCGAAACGGGAGCAGTCGGTAGGGGTCCGTGTCGTCCCTGTCGTACAACACGTCCGAGAAGTCGGGATCAGCGTGGTAGACGACGGAGTCTGCCCAGTGGAACAGTTCCTCGGCATCCCGGTCGGGCACACCGAGCAGTTTGCTGATCATCTGGATCGGGAGACGTCGAGCGACCGCATCGACGAAGTCGACCTTGCCTTCGGCAAGGGCCCCGTCGATGGCCTCTGAGATGAGGGCGCGAGCTGTGCTCTCCCATTTCCCGATAGCTCGCCGAGTGAAGCTGCGAGAGACCAGCTTTCTGATCCTGGTGTGCTCGGGAGGGTCGGTTTCCAGCATTGTCCGTCGCGCTTCGCGGGCTTCTGGATCCCTCTCTAGTTCTTCAAGTTCGGTGCCCCCGACCTGGGAGGAAAAGGTTCGGTGGTCGCGGTGAACCGCCACAAGGTCATCGAGACGCGTGATGGCCCAGAAGCCAGAGTTCCCATCTGGCTCGTCAAACCATGCGACAGGGTCCTGGGCGCGAAGCATCTTGAACTCGGGATGGGGAACCCGTGTCGCCCATATGTCATTGTCCAGTATCTGGATGTCAGGCATCATCGCCCCTTCTCGGGACATGGCTCTCCTGGCTACTCAAGGAACCAGTCGACTAGGCGGTCTGCCCTTCGGCGGGCGCCAGCCTGACGATCAACTGTTTCAGCGATCAGCGGCTCTGGGTCGATATCGAGTTTGGCCAACTCCTCATGACCCACGACGGCCCAACTAGCAACGATTTCTGGGGTGATCTCTGGGTGGAACTGGGTGCCGACGCTCTTGCCGCAGCGAAAAACCTGGGATGAGACCTCGGACCTGGCAACTTCGACGGAACCGTCAGGGATCGAGAACCGATCGTAATGCCATTCAAACCAAGGCCCTGGTGAGACGATCTCTGGTTGGTCCGACTCGATTTCGTACCAGCCGATCTCTGGTCGATCCGCCTTGGTTACCCCACCGCCCAGGGCAGCCGCCAGTACTTGACCACCGAAGCACAGGCCGAGGACGGGCGTGCCGGATCCGTGGGCGTTTCGAACTAGTTCGATCTCGCGGTCGATCCAGGATTCGATAGGCCCCCTTTCGCAGACCGACCATTGGGATCCGAGCACCACGACAAGGTCGTAGATGGTCGGATCGGGAAACTCCTTGGTGCATACGGGTTCTGATGGGTCGTCCAAGACGCGAAAGGGGTGTAGTTCGAAGCCGTGTTCGACAAGTCGTTCGCCGACGCCACCAACCGGGCCGGTTTCGTCGTGTTCAATAACCAGCGCCTTGCCCACGGTTGCGAACCCTATGGCCTTCCGTGCTGGTCATAGCGAGTCTGCGACCTAACTTTCAACCGTGGACGAGGTTCTTGATCGTTATCCGCCACCCGCTCATGCAGCCTTTCCGGTGAGATCGGGGAACCTGGTCGAACCATTGGTTGACGGTGCGGTTGCCTTTGAACGAATTGCCAGCGCGGTTGAGTTGGCAACAACTTCGGTGTGGGTTTGTGTCGCTTTCCTTGAGTTAGAGGCGCGGTTCCCCGGAGGGCGTGGCACCTTTCTGGAACTAATGGACTCTGCGACGAAGCGTGGAATCGACGTGCGAGTGTTGGCCTGGCATCCGGAGGGTCACGGAGCGGGAGCCGACGACGTCTTCCCCGGTGACAGGACCTCAGCTGAACTACTGGCGGATCGAGGCACCATGTGGAGCGTCAGGTGGGATGCCGTGGGTCGGAACTGTCAGCACCAGAAGGTCTGGCTGGTCGACGCCGGAACGCCGGACGCGGTGGCTTTCGTGGGTGGCATCAACATCACCCGAGGGTCGATGGCCAGCCGAGACCACGTCCAGCCGGACTCGTCGCTGGGTTTCGCTCCGGGGGAGCGGTATTCGAACATCCACGACGTGCACTGCTTGGTTCGGGGTCCGTGCGTGGCTGACGTCCACGACAACTTCGTGATGAGGTGGAACGGCGCCTCCGAGCGGGACCAGACCCATGGTTCGTGGCCCGATGGCGGGACCGATGACCTGGCTAGTCGGGTCGTGGGCGAACTGCCGGCCGAGGACGGGTCGACGATCGCCCAGGTCCAACGCAGTGTCCTGCCCGGCTTGTATGACGACCTCCCGGATGGCGAGAACTCAGTACGGGAGCAGTACCTGGCGGCGATCGCCGCGGCCCGAGAGTACGTCTACATCGAGGATCAGGTCCTGCTCAGCCGGGCGGTGTTGGTGGCGTTGCGGCAGGCGTTGGAACGTGGCGTACTGGTGGTGGCCTCGGTGCCCGGCGATCCGATGCCCGAACTGGCCGCGGCTCGGACCCACCCGGGAATTGCCGCGGGCTACGAGGCGTTGGCCGCCCTCGGCGCGTACGAAGGTTTCTGCCTCTCGGCGCCCGCGGTTCGGCGGGCATGGGGCGTAGAGGAGGTCTACGTGCACGCCAAGACGGCCGTGGTCGACGACGTCTGGGCGACTATTGGTTCGACAAACTTGGTGTTCAGCTCATTCCAGGGGGACACCGAGATGAACCTTTCGTTCTGGGACGGCTGGTCCAGGGATCAATCATCCGGAGGCGGGCTGTTCGATGATGGTGTGGCAAGGACCCTGCGGGTACGTCAGGTCGACGAACAGGGGGGCTTTGACTCGTCGAGGATGGACGGCCGGTCCGCTGTAGCCCGGCTCATTGAGGTGGCCCGGACCAACGCGACCAGCCGTATGGCTGGTGGGGCCTGGGAAGGGTTCGCGTGCGCCATTGATCCCGCCGGGTGGGCGACCTGACGGATCCTCAGCGCCTATGTCACAAGGCGCGTCTACGTTCGGCTCATGGAAACAGCACTGGTACTGGTAGCCGTCTTTTCGGTCCTTGTGACCGTCGTGACTGTCGTGTGGGCCGTACGACGGCCCACACCTGTGGCCGGCGTCGAGGACGCGCCATTGGTGGATGCCACGGCGCTAGCTGCCCAGATCGGCGCTGAGGTCCGCGCCCAGGTCGGGATTCAGGTGGCCGAGTCGGCGGCCAACGCTCTCAAGCACAACAACGACCAGTTTCTGGCCCTGGCCGCCGAACGGATGGGGGCGGTCCACGAGAAGACCAAGGGATTGTTGGATCCGTTCAGTGAGCAGATGCGGAAGCTGGGTGAGACGGTAGGACACCTCCAGACCGCCCACGAGAAGGACAGGGGCGCGGTGGGCGCCATGACCCTCCAACTGGGACGCCAGATGTCGGACCTGCAGACCAGCACTACCACGCTGACCGAGGCACTACGTTCCTCCTCGGCCCGCGGCGCATGGGGCGAGAACCAACTCCGGAACGTCATCGAACTGTCCGGGATGGAGCCGTATTGTGACTTCACCGAACAGGTGACGGCCCAGAACCGCGCCGGCGACCGGATCCGGCCCGACGTGAAGGTCCGCCTCCCCAACGGTGCCCAACTGTTCGTGGATGCCAAGGTTCCCCTAGACGCCTACCTGCGCGCCCAGGAAGCCACCGACCAGACGGTGGTCGATGCCGAACTCAAGGCCCACGCCAAGGCCCTGGAGATGCACGTCAAGGCTCTGGCTGGGAGGAAGTACTGGGAGGCCGACGGTGAGCCGTCGCCCGAGTTCGTCGTCTTATTTGTGCCCGGTGAGTCCTTTCTCGCCGATGCCCTTCGCGCCGAGCCCGGGCTCCTCCAGGAGGCGATGAACCAGCGGGTGCTCCTGGCTTCGCCGGTGAACCTGCTAGCCCTACTGTGGGCGGTGGCCGGTGGTTGGCAGCAGGCCAGACTGGCCGACAACGCCCGGACAATCGCCGAACTGGGCGCCGAGTTGTACGACCGAGTGGGGACGTTGCTGGACCACGTCGACAAGACGGGGCGCGGCCTCGGGACGGCGATCGGGGCCTACAACAGGCTGGTGGGGTCGGTCGACGACCGTCTCATGCCCACAATGCGGAAGTTCCCGGACCTGGGCGTCGGCAGTGACGAGTTGGCATCGCCATCGGACATTGAGCTGGCTCCGAGAGATCTCCGAGCCGCCGAACTCACGGCGTCCACGGACGACGCTAATTCTTGACACGGGGTCCCGCCCCACCTGGGCGGCCCGGATTGTCGGCTTACAGGTTGGCTCGTCTCTCGGCGGTCATCTCGACCCGCCATCCGGCAAGGGGCCAGTGGGCAGCGATTCACCCAAAGCAAACTTCACTTTTGGGATCAGCATGCCGGTCATCGACGGTCACCATCGGATTCTGCCCAGCACATCGAGTGCAGCAGCGAGGGTCTCGTCGTCAGACCAGGTCTCCATCTCGTCGGCGGGCCGTCCGGCGTTGAACCCCACAAGCACCGGTCGACCCGTCCAGGGGACGGCGTTGTACCACTCAATGAAGCGACCCGGTGAGTCCGAGGCGTGGGAGAACAGGTCCACTTCGGAATCCCAGAAGACCTCGTCGAAGCGCAGGATCACCTTGTCCATGACGCCCATCCCCAGGGAGTTAATGGCCGCGGCCTTGGGCACAGGAAGAGCTGGCTGGAAGTGGATGGTTCCGGCCTGGAGGACCCCCAATGGGACTGTGACTACCACCGCCCCGCCTCGGTGCTCGTCCTGATCGGATGTGACGGTGACCCCGTGGAGTGACATTTGAATGTTGTGAACTGGCTGCCCCGGTCGTACGTCGAGGTCGGTGGCCAACCAGTCGATGATCGGCCGGTACGACGTCCGAGGTACCGCATCTCCTCCCCGGGACCACGAGCCCTCGTGCACCCCGGAGAAGGCAAGGTCCTCGGGACCCGCCGCGAACCAGTGATCGATCTCTGAGGACAGCACGTATTCGAGGAACCGCCGGTCATCGCCGCTGAAATTGCTACGCAACTGTTCGACTGCGGTGGCCATTGATCCGGTGGAGCGACTCCCGTCAAGTAGTTTCTTGACGGCCTCGTACTGGTCATCCAGACGGACCCACGGCACCGGAGCGCCGTTCGAATCGAACAACAGGGCGTCCTCGTAGTCCGTTGGGACCAGTTCAATCCCGAGCGACTCGGTAATCCCGGTGAGCGGGTTGTCCCGGAGTCCATGAAGCCACGAGCCGCCCATGTCGACCACCGCGTCGCCCATGTCAACGCTCCAACCCCGCCCGCCGATCCGGTCACGGGCCTCCAAGACCACGACCGACCGACCGGCTGCTACGAGGTCGCGGGCAGCACCCAAGCCGGCCACGCCGGCGCCGACCACCACGACCGGTCCTGGAGGTGCCGTCGCCAACACCTCGGCGGCGGCACGGCGACCCGACGCTAGGGCTCCGTGCACGGTGGCTGGGTGGTCCAGGTCGGTCGCCTCTCCGGCAAAGAAGATACGAGCGTCGACCGGTTGGGCCAGGGTCCTGCGGGTCGTGGACGATGCCCCAGGAGCGAGGTATGAGTAGGCGCCGCGTGCCCACGGGTCGGCTCGCCACCGGGTGATCCGCCAGTCCACGAGGTCGGGGAGGGTTGACCGCACGGATGTCGGACCAGACGCCGTTCCCGTGGGTGCCGACGATCCACAGGCGGTCAGGCCCACTGCGGAGGCAGTTAGCCCGGCCAGAAAGTCCCGGCGTCTCATGCCTGATTCGTCACAGCAGGACCCCGTCGACCAATTGGCCCGCCATGGCAAGGAGTCGGACAGCGCGGTCGTGGAGGTCGCGACCAGTCTCAGCCGGTGCGCGTCCGGATGCTGCCCGGGCGTTGCTTCCCTCAAGGATGATGCCGAGCTTGTAGCACGCCAGCGTCCACCACCAGGCCAAATCGTCAAGGGGAAGGCCTGTTCGGTCGGCATACCGGTCTGCGAGCTCCCGCCATTCAGGAAAACCAGGGGCACCAGCGGGAAACGAACCGACGCCCCGAGAGGTAGCCAACAGCCAAGCCAGGTCGAGGCGGGGGTCCCCCGAGGTCGTGAGTTCCCAGTCGACAATGGCTGCCACTTCCGGACGGTCGTGCCGGGCCATCACGTTCGCCAGGTGAAAGTCGCCGTGGATGACCCTGATCCTTGCCTCGCGTGGACGGTGCTCGTCTAGCCAGATCCCCACCCGGTCAACATCAGGGAGGTTTGGACCTTCGTAGCCCTCAGTATCCGCGTACGACTCGAGTAGTGACCGCCATCGGGGCACCTGTCGCTCAAGCCAGCCGTCGGGGTGCCCGAGGTCCCCGAGTCCGACAGTCGACGGCTCCACGACGGCCAGCGCGGCGATGGAGTCGACCATCGACAGGCCAAACTCGTGCTGCCAGCGCGGGTCGTCGTATCGTCCTTCCAGGCCTGACCCAGGGTTGAAGCCGTCGACGACCTCGCCGAGGTGAAAGCACGTTCCGATCACCGACGGGTCGTCGCACACAGCGTAAAATGCTGGGTGGGGGACATCGCTTCCCGACAGGGCGGCCAGCACCCGAGCCTCCCGGAGCATCGTCTCGTCACTGTTCGGCCGGGGATGTCGGGGCGGCCGTCGAAGGACCATCGCCGTCCCATCCTCGCGAGTCAGGTGGAAGAGGTGGTTCTGGGTGCCGCCCGCCAGTTCCCGGAAGGCCACCACTGCACCATTGCCCGGCGCTGGGCTTCTAGTGAGCCAGGCCTGCAGGGCCGGCCAGTCGAGGAGCCCATCCATATCGTCCAACGTTTCCCCGGGTCCGACCATCTGTTTAGGTTGCCACTACTGTCGGCTGCCGCGACGCGCTGCAAGGGTCGGACCGGCAAGTTCCGCTCCGACCTTGGGGAGGTGGCGTCTGTATGGACACTGAGGATGTAGGAGGCGAAGGTGGCGAGCGAAGTACGGGCAGCGATGGTCCAGACGGGCTGGACCGGTGACAAGGAGTCGATGATCGAACTCCATGAGAAGTACCTGGCTGAGGCCGCTGAGGCCGGCGCTCGGGTCATGTGCTTCCAGGAACTCTTCTACGGTCCCTATTTCTGTCAGGTCCAAGACGCCGCCTTCTACGACTACGCCGAGGCCATCCCCGACGGCCCAACTACGAAGCGTTTCCAAGAATTGGCAGCCAAGCATGGCATGGTGCTCGTCTTGCCGATGTACGAAAAGGAGCAGGAGGGGTTCCTCTACAACACGGCGGCCATCATCGACGCTGATGGCACCTACCTCGGCAAGTACCGCAAGACCCATCTCCCCCAGGTCAAGGGCTTCTGGGAGAAGTTCTACTTCCGCCCCGGGAACCTCGGGTACCCCGTGTTCGAGACCGCCGTTGGTCGGGTCGGCATGTACATCTGCTACGACCGCCACTTCCCTGAGGGATGGCGGGCGCTTGGCCTCAATGGAGCCCAGATGGTCTTTAACCCGTCGGCCACCAGTCGCGGCCTGTCCTCCTACCTCTGGAAACTCGAGCAGCCCGCCTCGGCGGTGGCCAACATGTACTACGTCGGCGCGAGTAACAGGGTCGGGGTCGAGGATCTGGGTGACAACGACTTCTACGGCACTACCTACTTCGTGGACCCCCGCGGACAGTTCGTGGGTGACGTCTGCTCCGACCAGGACGAGGAACTGATCGTGCGCGACCTCGATTTGGAACTGGTCGATGAGGTACGTAACCAGTGGGCCTTCTACCGGGACCGTCGTCCTGACATGTACGACCCGCTGACACAGGCCTGAAGCGATCTAGCCCCGAGGGGCCCAATCACACCGCGGGAGACGCGATGACCACCAACGCCGAACTACTCGAGAGGCACCGGGCCGTCCTGCCGAACTGGCTGGCGCTCTATTACGACCCTCCGATCTCATTTGACCGGGGAGAGGGACGCCACGTCTATGACGTCGAGGGAAACCGCTACCTCGACTTCTTCGGCGGGATCCTCACCACCAGCCTTGGCTACAACATCCCTGAGGTCACCAAGGCCGTCCAGGAGCAGGCACCTAAGACGTTCCACACCTCGACGCTCTACCTATCGGGTTGCATGATCGAGTTGGCCGAAGAGATTGCCAGGCTGTCGGGCATCCCTGACGCCAAGGTGTTCTTCACCACGTCGGGCACAGAGGCCAACGATGCCGCCCTCATGTTGGCGACGGCGGCTCGACGGTCAAACCAGATCCTGGCCATGCGCAACAGCTATCACGGACGTTCGTTCACCACGATTGCCATCACAGCCCAGAGGTCCTGGTCGCCGACCAGTGTCAGCGGGATGTCGGTCAACTACGTGCATGGCGGCTACCGGCTGCGCAGCCCGTTCCGCCACCTCGACGACGAGGACTACACGGCTGCCTGCGTCGACGACCTCACCCAAGTCTTCGACATGATGACCTCGGGCGACGTGGCGGCCATGATCGCCGAGCCCATCCAGGGCGTCGGTGGATTCGCCACGCCCCCCGACGGCTTCTTCGGGGCTATGAAGAAAGAACTGGAAAACCGTGGTGTGCTCTTCATCTCCGATGAAGTCCAGACTGGCTGGGGCCGGACTGGCGAGCACTTCTGGGGATACCAAGCCCACGGCATCGTGCCCGACGTCCTGACCTTCGCCAAGGGTGTCGCCAACGGACTTTCCCTTGGTGGCTTGGTGGCAAGCGCAGACTTGATGGACTCGCTACCGGGTAACTCCCTGTCTACCTTTGGTGGGAACCCCCTAAGCAGTGTCGGTGCCTTGGCGACAATCCGGTACATGCTCGAGCACGACATACAGGGCCACGCGCTTCGCATGGGTGAGCGTCTAGTTGGGCACCTGCAGCCCGCCGTCGACGCCTCGGAGGCAGTCGCTGAACTACGGGGCAAGGGTCTAATGCGTGCGTTGGAGACGGTTCAGCCCGGGACCATCGAACCCGATGCTGTGGCCGCCGGGCGGATCATGGAGGAGGCACGTGCGGCCGGCCTTCTAATCGGCAAGGGTGGGTTGTACGGAAACGTGCTTCGCATCGCGCCGCCGATGACGGTCACCGAAGAGGAGATCGACGAGGCCGGAACGGTGCTAGCCGGGATCATCGAACGCCTGGGCTGAACGTCCGGACGGTCAGAGGTTGTAACGGGGACTAAAGGGGGAAGAACATGACGACACTCATAAAGAACGGGACCGTGGTCAGCGCCACAGGACGCCATGCCGCCGAGGTGCTGGTCGACGGGACTTCCATCGTTGCAGTGATGGCCCCGGGCTCTGCACCGGCACAGGCCGCCGAGTCGGGCGCGGACCGGGTCATCGACGCCACCGGCAAGTACGTGGTGCCTGGAGGTATCGACTGCCACACCCACATGGAACTTCCGTTTGGTGGCACATTCGCCAGTGACACCTTTGAGATCGGTACCCGGGCCGCAGCATGGGGCGGTACGACCACCATCATCGACTTTGCCGTCCAGAAGACCGGCGAAAACGTCCGCGACTGTCTCGACCTCTGGCATTCCAAAGCGGAGGGTGAATGCGCCGTGGACTACGCCTTCCACATGATCATGGGTGGCGTTGACGACGCGGCCCTCAAGGAGATGGACTCGCTGGTAGACGAGGGCATCACCAGCTTCAAGCTGTTCATGGCCTACCCAGGCGTCTTCTATAGCGACGACGGCCAGATCCTGCGGGCGATGCAGAAGGCGGCTAACAACGGCGCGCTGATCACCATGCACGCCGAGAACGGCATCGCCATCGACGTGCTGGCCGAGCAGGCGGCCGCCCGGGGCCAGACCGATCCCGTGTACCACGGCATCACCCGGCCGTCTCGTATGGAGGGTGAGGCCACCAATCGGGCTATCCAGTTGGCCCTAGTGGCCGGAGCACCCGTCTACTTTGTCCATCTCTCGGCCAGCGAGGCCCTCGAGCGGGTGGCCGAGGCCCGAGACGCTGGGCACAACGTGTTCGCCGAGACCTGCCCCCAGTACCTCTACCTCAACTTGGAGGACCACCTCGGGGCCCCCGGTTTCGCCGGTGCTGGCTACGTCTGCTCGCCCCCCCTCCGGACCAAGGAGCACACCCACCACAAAGACCTGTGGCGGGGCTTGCGGACCAACGACCTGGCCATCGTGGCCACCGACCACTGCCCGTTCTGCATGAAGGACCAGAAGGAGCTCGGGAAGGACGACTTCCGGGCCATCCCCAACGGGATCGGCGGTGTCGAGCACCGGATGGACCTCATCTACCAGGGGGTAGCCATGGGTGAGCTCAGTCTGGAGCGGTGGGTGGAGACGTGTTCGACCACGCCGGCCCGCATGTTCGGCCTCTATCCGCAGAAGGGTGTGATCGCCCCCGGTTCGGATGCTGACATCGTGCTGTACGACCCTGTGGCCAAGACCGAGATCTCGGTCGACACCCACCATATGAGCATGGACTACTCGGCCTACGAGGGGTACACGATCGATGGAAAGGTCGACACCGTTATGTCCAAGGGGCGGGTTCTGATCGAGGACGACACGTACCACGGCGAGAAGGGTCACGGGGCCTATCTCCGACGCGGCCTGTCGACCTATCTCCAGTAGGCCTAAGTCGACACCACTTGCCGGTGGCCCTGACCGGCCCGCCTCCCGAAGGAGAAATCGATGAACGAGATCCAGCACTTGATCGACGGCCGGTCCGTGGCGTCCACGTCCGGCAATGTCGGTCCGGTGTTCGATCCGGCCACCGGCCAACAGACCGGGACGGTCGCTCTGGCGTCCTCGGCCGAGGTGGATGCCGCGGTCACCTCGGCTCGAGGTGCCTTCGACGGATGGGGCGAAGTGTCACTCGCCCGCCGTACCAAGTTGATGTACGAGTTCCGCAACCTGTTGGTGGCCAACGCCGACGAGGTGGCGGCACGTTTGTCGGCCGAGCACGGAAAGGTTCTGGACGACGCCCGCGGCGAGGTGGCCCGGGGTATCGAGAATGTGGAGTTCGCCTGCGGCATAGCCGATGCGCTCAAGGGCTTCCACAGCGAGGGCGCTAGCACCGGGGTGGACGTCTACACCGTGCGCCGGCCCCTTGGCGTGGTGGCCGGCATCACGCCGTTCAACTTCCCGGCCATGGTCCCCTTGTGGATGTTCCCCAACGCCATTGCCTGCGGGAACACTTTCATCCTCAAGCCATCCGAGCGGGATCCTTCCGCACCGATGTTCGTCGCTGAACTCTTTCAGGAAGCCGGCTTCCCCCCGGGCGTGCTGAACGTGGTCAACGGCGACAAGGTGGCCGTGGACTGCCTCGTCGAGCATCCTGACGTGAAGGCGGTGAGCTTCGTCGGGTCCACGCCGATCGCCCGGTACGTGTACGCCTCGGCGACCGCCAACGGCAAGCGAGCCCAGGCCATGGGCGGCGCCAAGAACCACATGGTCGTGCTCCCCGACGCGGACGTTGACATGGCGGCCGATGCAGCGGTGTCGGCGGCCTATGGCTCGGCTGGGGAGCGGTGCATGGCCATCTCAGTGGTCGTCGCCGTGGGGGATGTAGGCGACCAACTGGTCGAGGCCATCCGGGTCCGCATGGAAAAGCTGGTCATCGGTCCGGCGAGCGACCCCTCATCGGAGATGGGCCCGCTGATCACTCGGGAGGCCCGGGACCGGGTTGCCGGCTACATCCAGGCCGGCGCCGAAGCAGGCTGCCAGGTGGTCGTCGACGGTCGTGAGCAAACGTTCGAAGGCGACGGCTTCTTCCTGGGAGTCTCGCTGCTCGACTACGTCACCACCGACATGAGCGTCTATACCGACGAGATATTCGGGCCGGTGCTGTCGGTGGTGCGGGCCGACTCCTACGCCGAGGGCGCCCAGATGATCCGGGACAATCCTTTCGGCAACGGGGCTGCCATTTTCACCCGTGACGGCGGCGCGGCCCGACAGTTCCAGCAGGACGCCGACGCGGGCATGGTCGGCATCAACGTGCCCATTCCGGTACCAGTGGGGTATCACTCGTTCGGCGGATGGAACGATTCGGCGTTCGGTGATCACACCATCTACGGGCCGGAGGGACTGCGTTTCTACACCCGGCCCAAGGTGGTCACCAGCCGGTGGCCTGATCCGTCGACCAACGGCGTCGACCTCGGCTTTCCTCGTAACGACTGATGGGACGGCGAAGCTGATGGAGTTCGGAGTGGTCATGCAGACCGACCCCCCTGCCTCGAGGGTCGTGGAACTGGCCGCCCGGGCTGAAGCCCAGGGCTTTACCCACGCATACACCTTCGACAGCCATGTCCTCTGGCAGGAACCGTTTGTGATCTACAGCGCCATGCTGGCCGCTACGGAGAAGATGGTGGTCGGCCCCATGGTGACCAATCCGGGGACCCGCGACTGGACGGTCATTGCTTCGCTGTTCGCAACCCTCAACGACATGTACGGCGAGCGCACAGTGTGCGGCATCGGTCGCGGCGATTCAGCCATGCGGGTCATAGGGAACAAGCCCTGCAACCTGGCCACCCTCGAGGAGTCCATGGCGGTGATCAAGGGTCTGGCCGAGGGCGACACCGTCGAGTACAACGGCACCACCCAGACCTTTCCGTGGCGCCACGACGGTTCGCTCCCCATGTGGATGGCCGCCTACGGACCCAAGGCGTTGGACCTGTGCGGCCGTAAGGCCGACGGATTCGTGCTGCAGTTGGCTGACCCACAGATCGCCGAATGGACCATTGCCGCGGTCCGGAAGTCGGCCGCTGCCGCTGGTCGGGACCCCGAGTCGCTGACCATCACCGTGGTGGCCCCGGCCTATGTCGGAGAAGACATCGCCCACCAACGCGACCAGGTGCGCTGGTTCGGCGGGATGGTAGGCAACCACGTGGCCGACCTCGTCGGGCGATACGGCGCCGACGGATCAACGGTGCCTGGCGCACTCACCGACTACATCAAGGGCCGTCAGGGATACGACTACGCCGAACACGGTCGCACCGGTAACGAGCACACCGACTTCGTACCAGACGAGATCATCGACCGCTTCTGCATCTTGGGGGACGAGGCGGCCCATGTGCAACGCCTCCGGGAACTGGAGGCCCTCGGGGTGGACCAGTTTGCCATTTACCTCATGCACGACCAGCAGGATGAGACCCTCGATGCATACGGGCGGGGAATCCTCCCCACCATGAGCGACTGACTGGAGATCGAGATGGTGACTCACCTACTGGGGGTGTCGGGCAGGAACCGGCCCAGGCGTCGGCCTCGGACGACATGACGGCCCCGCTGTTCGTCCAACGAAAGACCTGCGTGGCCATCGAGGAGATCTACCACGACTTCGGGCCGCAGCCCGCCCGCCCTGCCCTGAAGGGAGCGGTGGCCGTAGTCGTGAGCAACCCGTTCGTAGGCGGCTACGTGGACGACCTCAGCCCGGCAGTGGAGGAGCTACGTGAACTGGGAGAACACCTCGGCGAACTACTCATCAACCACATGGGGGGTGCCCGAGACGAGATCGACAGCTATGGCAAGGGGGCGATTGTCGGAGCGGCAGGGGAGATTGAGCATGGTGCGATGTGGCACATACCGGGGGGCGGGGGGATGCGGGCAGCCCTAGGCAAGGGTGAAGCCATCGTTCCGTCGACCAAGAAGGTGGGCCCGCTCGGAGCAAGGCTGGACGTGCCCCTGACGCACCTCGAATGGTCCTATGTCGGAAGCCACTACGACGCGATAGAGGTCGGAGTGCCTGACGCTCCACGTCCTGATGAACTGGTGCTGATCCTGGCCATGGCGGTCGGCGGCAGGGTCGATGCCCGCCTGGCCGGTGGCTTCAGCCTGGCCGATCGGGGTGGTCCCGGAGTACCAGCGTGAGGATCGCAGTCCTGGGCCTCGGACGCATGGGCTGGCACCTGGCCGCCCATCTGTCCGAGAGCGCTGCGGTCGATGAGCTCGTTGTGTTCGACGTAGTCGACGGTCTGGCGAGCAGGTGGGCGGATGAAAACAGTGGTGAGGTGGCCGACTCCGTGACATCTGCGGTCACCGGCGCGGAGTTCATCATCACCTCCCTCCCTGCCGACCAGGAGTTACAGGTCGTGGCCGACGAACTGGTGCCCACCATCGCGACTGGGGCCGTCTGGGTTGACCACTCGACCGTCTCAGCCCGGCTGGCCCGGACTGTCAATGCGAGCGTCTCTGCGGCTGACGCGTATTTCCTGGACGCCCCCGTCTCCGGCGGGGTCGACGGTGCACGGAAGGGTGTCCTCACGGTGATGGTCGGCGGCGACGAGGGCGCCTTCGCAAGGGCCGAGCCGGTGGTCGGGTCGTACGCGTCGCGAATTAGGCGGATGGGTGGTCCGGGCGCGGGACAGCTGACCAAGATGACGAACCAGATCTGCGTGGTCGGGCTATGCCAGGCACTCGCCGAGGGTCTCGACTTCGCATCCAGGGCGGGGCTGGACGTCGAGAACGTGGTCGAGGCCATGTTGCAGGGCTCCTCTACGTCGTGGCAGATGGAGAACCGGGCCGAGAAGATGCTGGAAGGGGACTACGACTTCGGCTTCTCCACCACCCTGATGCGAAAGGACATCGGGCTCGTCCTCGATGAGGCATCCTCGATGAACGTCTCGCTACCGGTCACAGCACTGGTCGGCCAGTTCCTGGCAGACGTCGACTCCCTAGGGGGAGCCAATTGGGACTGGTGCAGCTTGATGGAGAGGCAGCGCCGGTTTGCAGCCGGGAGTCCACCCGACGGCGAATCGGCAGATGGCTGAACCATGAGGCCCAAGGCTGGTTGCTTGTCGGAGTGCGCAGACCGGGGTGGCAATGAACCCACTGATGGTCGGACCCTCTGCATCGGGGACAGGTCGTGAAGGGCGGTCGGATCCTGAGGGTGGTGGTGGCGACGGCCATAGCGCTGCTACTCGTGGTCGGTATCTGGGAGGGCTACAAGTGGGTTGGTCAACAGACTGGTGACTATTGGCCCGGTACTTCAATCGACCTCCCAGCGTCAACCGATGACCTCACCATGCCTCACGCAATGGACATCGCCGACGAACTGTTCGAAGAGGTCCGAGATGGCCGGGCCCGGTTGCCGCTATACCTATTTCTACTGAAGAAGGGTTGGTTCACTCTTCAGGAGGCGGCAATCGGGTTCACTCTCGGTCTGACAGTTGGCCTCGGTTTGGCCATCCTGATGCTGCGTTGGCGGGTTGCCGAGCGTGGTTTGCTTCCATGGATCAACGTGTCCCAGACGATTCCACTGATCGCTCTAGCACCGATCGTGGTGACCTGGGGGCGCCAACAGGATCTACCCGACATGCTCTCGATCTCACTGATCGCTGCTTACCTAACGTTTTTCCCAGTCGCCGTCAGCGCGCTTCGGGGCCTGCAGTCTCCAGATTCCGACCACGTGGAGCTAATGCGTTCCTACGCAGCTCCCTGGTGGACAGTCCTAGTCAAATTGAGGCTTCCTGCTGCACGCGTCTATCTGTTCCCTGCATTAAAGATTGCAGCAACGCTCAGTGTCGTTGGGTCGATCGTCGGTGAGATCTCCATCGGTACCAAGACCGGTCTGGGACGGGCGATCCTTGAATACGCGCAGCGATACGCCGTCTCGCCTGAGCGGCTCTACGCGTCCGTGATTGGCGCGGCGGTGCTAGGTCTCCTGGTTTTTGGACTGGTTTCTCTGGCCGAATGGATCGTGGTGCGGCGAACCGGTGAGGTCACTTCATGAGTAATCCAGTTCTGGCAGAAAAGGCAGTTGTCATAGATGGGGTTGCCAAGGTCTTCAATGAAGGAGGCGATTCCGAGGTAGCGGCGTTGTCTGGCATCGATCTGACCGTTGAGGCCGGGGAGTTCATATCGCTGATCGGCCCCTCAGGTTGCGGCAAATCGACTCTCTTGCGTCTGGTCGGTGACTTGCTCGCCCCGACTACGGGAGAGGTGACGGTCTTCGGCAAATCAGCCCACGAGGCTCGCCTGGATCAGGACTACGGCATGGTGTTTCAGCATTCGGGCTTATTCGATTGGCGTCGGGTGCTGGCCAATATTGAGTTGCCGCTGGAACTTCGTGGATGGTCAAGAGACGAGAGGTCAGCCCGGTCAGCAGAAATGCTTGGGCTGGTAAGGCTTGAGGACTTCGGTGGGCATTATCCCCGCCAGCTCAGCGGCGGCATGCAACAGCGTGTTTCTATTGCCCGGGCGCTCTCGTTCCAGCCGAAGTTGTTGCTTATGGACGAGCCTTTCGGGGCACTCGATGAGATGACCCGTGAGCACATGCAGCTTGAACTACTTCGGATTTGGCGGGAAACCCAGACCACCGTCGTATTCGTCACCCACTCGGTACCTGAGTCGGCCTTCCTCTCCAATCGAGTAGTGGTCTTGTCACCACGGCCCGGCCGCATCCACTCGGTAGTCGATGTTGACCTAGGTGATCGCAGCGACGATACGAGGCAGGACCCGGCCTTCTTCGAGAAGGCGACTGAAATTCGTGAAGCCCTTCGGGCCGTGGAGGGCGACGGGTGATTTTTCGGCGACTTCGTGGCCGGGCTTCTGTCCTGGGACCGCCGATCGTGGTGGGTGTGGCCGGCCTCGTGCTCTGGGAGGCGGTCGTAAGGGGTTTCGGAATTCGGGAGTTCCTGTTGCCAAGGCCCACGTCAATCTTGGAAGAGGTTGTGGACAACTGGCCCGTTCTGCGCCATGCCATATGGGAGACAGGCTGGATCGCGGTGAGCGGCCTGCTGATCGGCATCATGGCTGGTGTAGCGCTGGCTTTCTTGACCACGCGCTTCCGTACGCTCGAAGAGGGTCTTACACCACTTGCCGTGGTCGTCAACGCCACTCCCATAGTGGCTCTTGCCCCCATCTTCAATGCCTGGTTCGGGATCACCGGCACGCTCAGCAATCAGTCTGTAGTAATTGCCGTTGTCTTTTTTCCGGTCTTCATCAACACATCTCGAGGTCTCATGGCGGTACATCCCGATGAGATTGAGCTCATGCATTCCTACGCGGCCAGCAAGTGGACGATCTTTCGGGAGGTGCGAGTTCCCAACGCCCTTCCGTTTTTCGCCAACTCCCTCCGGCTGGTGGCGCCCTTGTCGGTAATCGCCGCGATAGTGGCTGAGTACTTCGGTGGTCCTCAGGATCGCATTGGCAACGTGATCACATCTAACGTCGCATTCGTGAGGTATGACGTTGCTTGGGCCGCCATCGGAGTCGCTTCGGCTCTTGGCCTAGGTTTGTTCGCAGTAGCCCTGCTAGTTGAGCGTGTAAGCATGCCTTGGCGAGCGGCGATGGTGGAAGGCGAGTTCACAACTACACCCGGGAGGGAATGATGAAGAAGCGATTGACGACGAGACTGCTGGCGGTGCTGGCAGTCCTGACGCTGTTTGCTACTGCCTGTGGCAGTGACGAAGCCGCGGTCGGCGTTGGCGACTGCGAATCGGTTGACTCTGTTTCGTTGCAGTTGCAGTGGCTTACGCAGGCTCAGTTCGCGGGCTATTACGCGGCCGCCGACGAGGGGATCTATGAGAGGTACTGCCTCGATGTAGAGATCCGTGAAGGTGGGGTCGACATTGCCCCCCATCAGCAGTTGGCTTCAGGAGCCGTGGACTTCGCCGTGTCTTGGGTACCTAAGGCTCTGGTCCCGCGCGAGGAGGGCATGGACATCGTCAATGTGGCCCAGGTGTTCCAGCGTTCGGGAACCCTGCAGGTCTCGTGGGCCGACGCCGGCATTGACGGTCCCGCGGATCTGGCTGGCAAGGTGGTCGGTAACTGGGGATGGGGCAATGAGTTCGAGCTCCTAGCCGGTTCGCGCAAGGCGGGCCTCGACCCGTCCAGCGATTATGAGTTGGTTCAGCAGAGTTTTGACATGATGGCCCTGCTCACCGGGGAGATCGACGCCGCCCAGGCGATGATCTACAACGAGTACGCCCAGATGCTTGAGTCGCTCAACCCGGCTACAGGTAAGCGTGTCACCGAGGACGACCTGTCGGTCATCGATTGGAACGATGAAGGGACGGCCATGCTCAACGACGCCTTATGGGCCGACGGTGCACGACTCGGCGACGCGGACTATGCCGACATCACCACCCGCTTTGTGGCTGCCTCCCTTGAGGGTTGGATGTACTGCCGTGACAATTCAGCGGATTGCGTTGAAATCGTGCTCAACAACGGTTCATCGCTTGGTGCGTCACATCAGGCATGGCAGATGAACGAGATCAATGGCCTGATCTGGCCGTCGCCCGACGGGGCTGGCGTGATGGATGAGGGCCTGTGGGCCCAGACCATCGACGTGGCGACTAGCCAAGGCATTCTCGCCTCAGCACCCGACTCTGGCGCCTACACGACGGAGTACGCCGAGGCGGCTGTGGAGATGTTGAAGAACCGCGGCGTGGACACCACCGGTAAGAACTGGCGGCGGGTGGACGTGACCCTCAACCTAGGCGGCGAGTAGCTGTTCAGAGGGTCGGCGCTGGCTTGGCCTCGCCTGATCTAACTGCCGGGTGCTCCGGGCGGCTCGACCGACATTCTTCGGTCGGGCCGCCCGGCTCCGCGCATATGCCCAGCCCCGTCAGGCTCGTTCCGTGATACGGATATCAGAATGACCTGATGGGGGAGATGGTCATCAGGGTTGCGGTAATCCTCGTGGGCCTGGTTCTGTTCGGTACCGGGAGGATCTCTCACTGGCCGGCTACCCCGGACTCCGGGAAGATCAACGAGCCGTGGGATCGGGACTTCCTCGACCGTTGGTGCCGAAACGACCGGGACGCCCTCCTCGACTACGACGACGCGCAGGTTTATGCCGAGGCCGGACAGGGAGGGTTTGAGATCCGGACCTTCCTCACAGTGAGCGCGGCCGCAGCGGGTGCCGAGGGGACGGTGCGGTTCTACGCCCCGATCCCTATCTTCGCCGTGGGCTGCACTGTGGCCGATTACCAGCTCGGCTAACCGGCAGGGCCGCTTCGTCCAGAGAGGGAAACCACCCTTAGCGTCACGGCATGAAACAAGAGGCGGTGCCAACTCCCGGCATCGCCGAATCGGGGGAGCCCCCTGACGGGGTCGTGGAGCGACGGGCGTGGATCGCCCTCGCTGCGTCCACGATGGCCGCCCTGCTGACCACCATTGACATCTCCATCGTAAACGTGGCCTTCCCGTCCATGCGTCGGGATCTCGGAGCCAGTGAAACTGGACTTTCCTGGGTGCTGTCGGGCTACTCCATCGCCTCGGGGGCGTTCCTCATGCTGGCCGGAAGGCTGGCCGACCAGAAGGGTCGCCGTCGATTCTTTCTGATCGGGGTCTCGGTATTCGTGGTTGGCTCGCTGTTGTCGAGCCTCGCGCCGAACACGGGCCTGCTGATAGCGGCTCGGATGGTTCAGGGGGTCGGTGCGTCAATCCTCGGACCGTCGTCGCTAGCCATGATCCTCCCTGAGTTCCCCGTCTCGCGACGTTCGATGGTGATCGCCGTATGGGGCGCCTCGGCAGCGCTCGGAGCAGCCATCGGACCGAGCATGGGGGCGGTGCTAATCGACGGTCTGTCGTGGCGATGGGTGTTCTTCGTCAATGTGCCCGTCGGGGCTGCCATTTTGATCGCCACGCCCCGCCTCGTCCGCGAGAGCTGGGATCCCGACGCACGCGGCGGTTTCGATGTGGTGGGTGTACCAGCCGGGACGTTCGGGGTGGCCCTCGTCTTGTTGGCCGTGGTGCAGGGCGAGCAGTGGGGCTACCGCTCGGGGGCCACGGTGGCCTCCGTGGCTGTCGGACTGATGCTCGTCGGCCTGCTACTCGTTCGCTCCGCCCGCCATCCAAATCCCTTGCTGGACCTGTCCCTGTTTCGTATTCGCTCGTTCTGGTCAGCCGGCGTTGGCCAGATCTTCTTCATCACCGCCTTCATAGCCACCATCCTCTTTCAAACCCTCCTGCTCCAGGAATTGTGGGGATGGTCGGCTATGGCCGCCGGATTTGGCGTGGTCCCCGGCCCGGCCCTCGCGGCCCTGCTGGGTGGGCCGGTGGGGGCGATTGTGGACCGGGTCGGACATCGAACCGTTGTGGTCTTCGGGGCATTGATGGCCACCGTGAACCCACTGTGGTTGATGCTGACCGTGGGGCCGGAGTCGTCATGGGCCACGACCCTGCTGCCGGCCCAACTTTGCCTCGGTGTTGCTGTGTCCTGTTCGTTTGCCACCTACTCCTCGCTGGGCCTCCGGGACGTGCCATCGGCCCGGTTCGCCACAGCAGGCGCCACCCTGCGGACGTTGGGCTCGATCGGCTTCGCCTCTGGCGTTTCAGTTGCCATTGCCGTGTTCTCGTCGGCTCAAAGCCTGGGACCATTGGCTGCCTTCGAACGGGTGTGGGCCTTCCTGGCCTGCACCTTCGTGGCCGGCGCCCTGTTCTGCGGCTTGGCTTGTCCGGGTCGTTCAATCGCCACGGACTGATCGGACGCCTGTGGAACGAGTCCGGTCAGGCGGCCCGACCGAGGTAGACCGGCATGACCTCACGACCCCGGAGGATGATCCGGGCGTTGTGGGTTGGCTCGGCGGCCAGCGTCAGGTCAGGGAAACGCCGAACCAAATGGGTCACGGCGATCTCGCCCTCCATTCGGGCCAACGCAGCACCGAGGCAGTGGTGAACGCCGCTGCCAAACGACATGTGGCGGTTGGCGTCGGCCCGGGTCACATCCAACTGGTCGGCGGTTTCACCCCAGAACCGGGGGTCGCGGTTAGCGCTGCCTAGGGCGGTCAGCACCATCTCGCCGGATGGCACCTCGACTCCGCCGATCTCCACGTCGTGCATCATGCGCCGGCCCGAGGTCTGCACAGGACTGTCGTAGCGCAGCAGCTCGTCAGCCACCGTGTCATCCACCGATTCGTCGGTGCCTACAAGTGCCAGTTGGTCGGGGTGGCCGAGCAGGGCGTGGGTGCCGTTGCCGATCAGGTTCACCGTGGTCTCGTGGCCGGCCACGAACAGCAGGTTGGTCATGGCCAGCAGTTCTTCGGCATCCATGCGGTCGCCGTCGGCCTCCACCCCCACGAGGTCGCTGAGCAGGTCATCTGCAGGCTCGCGGCGCTTCCACTCGATGGCGTCGCGGAGGTAGGTGTCCATGTGTTCACCGCCGTCGATGGCCGCGTCGACCTGTTCCGGGGTGAGGTACGGCTCTAGCGTTTGGGTCATGGCGTGAGACCAGGCTCGTACCCGCTCCACGTCGGCCTCCGGCAGGCCGAGCATGGCGTGGATAACGGCGAACGGGATGACGAAGGCGTAGTCGGCGATCAGGTCGATCGGATCGTCGACGTCACGGGCCGACAGGTCGTCGAGAAGGTCGTCCACGATGGTCGTGGTGCGGTCCCGCATACGGGCGATGGATCGGGGGGTGAATGTGCGCTGGACCAACTTGCGGAGTCGGGTGTGGTCGGGCGGGTCGAGGCCCAGGATCGACGGGGAACGGTCCTCGCCGCGATTTCGGAGTCGGAGCATGTGTTCGGGTAGGTCGATCGACGACTCGAAGCGCCGCACCGAGGTGTGGGGGTCGCGCAGCACCTGGTGGGCGTCGTCGTATCGGCTGACGATCAGGATGCCCAGGGCGTTGCGGTGGATCGGATCCTCGTCGCGGAGCCGGGCGTAGGTGGGGTACGGGTCGGTCAGGAATTCCGGGTCGAACGGATCCCACGTGGGGGCGGTCCCGATGGTGGTGTCGGCCATGGAGTGGACGCTATCGACGGAGGTGGTTTCGGCCCGAACCGGGCTCGGCCCGGGTCGGTTACAGGCTGCAGCCCACGGCGTGACCGGTCCGGATAGCACCTTCTATGTAGCCCACGGCCTTGGCGTCGCCCACCACGTGGACCCCCACGGTGTTGCCCACAGTGATCCGGATGGCGTCGGCCAGTGACGGGTCGGGCTCCACCCCGCCGGCGAGCAACACGGCATCGGCGGGGAACCGCTCCTCGGTCGCGACCCCATCTCCTTCGGTCACGGCGGCCACCACCTCGTTGGGGGTGATGGCGACGAGGTGGGCGCTGGTCCGGAAATCCACACCGTGGGCTCGGGCCTCGTGGAGGGCACGCCAGCGGCGGGGGTGTGCCATCTCGGTGGCCAGATCGCCTCCATCCTCCAGCACGGTGACGGTACGGCCCCGCCGGGCCAGAAACTCGGCCAGTTCGGTTCCGACCAGTCCGCCACCAACTACGACGATCTGACGTCCCAGCGGCATCCACCAGCGAGACAGCGACCGGACCCGGTCCAGGTCGGCGGTGAGTCCCAGCAGGTGGCCTACGGCCAGCACGGCGCGCACGATGATGCCTGGCTGGCGGCCCCCAAGGTCTCCTTCGCCGGTTAGCAGAACGCGCAGGTCGTCGCCCGACAGCACGTGGTCGAGGTCCACCCCGGGCACGTCGGGCCGCCTCCGTACCGCGCCGGTGGCCACTACCACGGCATCGGGTCGCAGGGTGGCGACCATGGCTGGCGAGGCGACGGTCCCGGTTCGGACCTCCACTCCGGCCTCGGCGATGGCCGTGGCTAACCAACGCACCAGATCGCCGTTAAGTGGGGTGGTCAATGACGAGAAGCGTGCAGTTCCCCCCAGATGGTCGGACTTCTCCAGCAGGGTCACCCGATGGCCCCGGTCGGCAGCCACTCGGGCCGCTTCCATTCCGCCGGGACCACCACCGACGACCACCACGTGGCGGGGAATGTCGACCGGGCCCGGGTCAGGCTCGGCCTGGTGGCCGAGGCGGGCGTTCACGGCGCAGATGGGCGCCGCAGACCAGAAGTTCTGGGCCACGCAGACGAAGCAGTTGATGCAGGGGCGTACCAGGTCGGGTCGCCCTGCAGCCAGGCGGTTGGGTAGGTCGGGGTCGGCCAATAACTGGCGGCCCATGGCGACGAGGTCGGCGCCGCCGCTGGTCAGGATGCGTTCGGCATCGTCAGGCCGGATACGCCCTACCGCGACGACCGGCACATCCACGGCGTCCTTCACGGTACGGGCCAAGTCCTCGTACTGGCAGTCGAGCCACGGCAGCGGCCCTTCGGTGAAGCCGGGACCACCGGTGATTGACGAGTAGGCGGTGACGTGTATGGCATCCGCGCCGGCATCGGCGGACATCGCCGCGTACTGGGCAGCTAGGTCAGGGGTGATGCCGCCCTTGAGCGCAGCGTCAAGCCCGTTCAGGCGCACCATCAGCGCGAAGTCCGTGCCACACCGCGCCCGGATGGCTTCCAGCACCTCGATGAGCAGTCGGGCCCTTTCCTCTATCGAGCCGCCGTAGGCGTCGGTGCGGTGGTTCCAGGCGGGCGACAGAAAGGTGTCGATCAGGTAGCCGTGCCCGGCGTGGACCTCGATGCCGTCCAGGCCGGCCTGTTGCACCCGGGCAGCCGCGGCGGCGAACTGGTCCACCACCCATGCCAGGTCGTCGGTCGATGCCTCGGCATAGGTGGGCATCTTCCCGCCGGTCAAGGTGGCCATGGCCATCAACTCGTCCATCGTGGTGTCTCGCATGATCGCCATAGGGTCGGCGTCGG
>Ga0206679_10000733_pt1 | contig 27641 bp, 23 predicted proteins | sample M110012015metaG_FD_155464 | JGI IMG/M metagenome (GOLD analysis project Ga0206679, IMG submission 155464) | Ammonia-oxidizing marine archaeal communities from Monterey Bay, California, United States - M1 100m 12015 | ecosystem: Environmental > Aquatic > Marine > Intertidal zone | place: USA... | reverse complement strand
GGTCTCATTTCACTAGATTATAGGGAGAGGTTCAAAGGTGATATGTCAGAGCGCCCCATGGAGTCGCACTGTTAACGTGTGTGGAGCCGAGGTGAGGCAAATGCCAGCCCCAACATTACCAGAAAAAAGATGGTCGATTGACCTAGAAAAGAAAATTCAAGAGGCTCATTCACAAGATGAGCACGAATATACTCAGAGATATGGCTTCAATCCAAGCAGTGGCAAGGAAATATTTGTCATTGATACACCTCCACCATATCCATCTGGAACTTGGCACATCGGTGCAGTTGCTCAGTATTCAATGATAGATGTTATCGCACGTTCACAACGCCTACTTGGAAAAGAGGTATATTTTCCTTGGGGAGTTGACCGTAATGGAATTAATATTGAATTCGTAGTCGAACGCAATACAAAGAGAAAGATGAAAACTTATGATAGAGATGAATTCCTTTTATTGTGTAAAGAAACTATTGAGGAATTTACTCAAGCAATGCGAAATACTGCTAAAAGAGTGGGATTGTCTTGCGATTTCAGCAAAGAATACCTCACCGATTCTCCTGAATACCGACAAGTTACTCAGGCGATTTTTGTTGAACTATTCAAGAAGGGAGAAATTGTTGAAGACTTGAGACCAAATATTTACGACCCTGTAGAGGGAACTACAATTGCGGATGCTGAGGTTGAACGATTAACTAGAAGGACCAAGTTGATTGATATTAAGTGGTATACTGATGATGGAGTTGAAGTAATAATTTCAACAACTAGACCAGAATTAATTTGTGCATGTGGAGTGGTAGTTGTACATCCAGATGATGAGCGATATAGAGACTTAATTGGTAAGAGAATTAAACTGCCAATTCCAGTTAATGGAAGAGAAACAAGTGTTGAAATCAAAACTCATGCATCGGTGAAATCCGACTTTGGCTCAGGCGTACTTATGGTATGTTCATTTGGTGATCAAAACGATGTTTCTGTGTTTAGAGAAATGGGATTAACCCCGTTTAGAGCAATTGATTTAGATGGATGTATGACTGATATTGCTGGTCCTTGGGCTGGAAGTAAAGTGCTGGATGCTCGTAAAGCAGTTACTGAATACTTGGAAGAAAATGGAAAAATCCATGAAATTGTTGAGCGAGACCAAGAAATACCTGTTTCAGAGAGAGGAAAAAACCCTGTGGAAATAATTCTTCTAAAAGAGTGGTATGTTCGTCAAACTCATATTCAAGATAAGATGAAGGAACATATTGAAGAAATTGAATTTCATCCAGCGAGAAATAAACAATTCTTGATAGATTGGATGGACAATATAAGCATAGATTGGCCAATCTCTCGCCGAAGATGGTATCACACAGAAATTCCAATTTGGTATTCTGAAGATGAAACTAAAGTTATTGTCCCTCCAAGTGGAACATATGTCCAACCTTGGAAAGATTCTCCACCAAGTGGCAGTAGAGTTTTAGATAGAGAAACCCGTGAAGATTTAGGTTCATTTGAAGACTTGGAAGATAATGTTGGCAAGATTAGCGGGGAGGAAAAAGTATTCGATACATGGATGGATTCTTCCAACTCTAACCTATTTGTTAGTGGATATCTCAACCATCCTGAAATATTTGAGAAGGCTTTTCCAACGGCTTTGCGTCCTCAAGGAAAAGAAATCGTTAGAACATGGCTGTACTATACTTTGTTAAAATCAACATTGTTGTTGAATAAGCCAGGTTTTAAGCATGTTTGGATTGATGGGTTGGGAATGGACCCATGGGGCCGAAAAATGAGTAAATCTCTAGGTAATGGTATTGATGCGGATTCAGTTCTTGAATGTGGAGCGGGTGGAAAAACTGGTTCTTGGAAGGTTAAAGGTCCGGAGAAAACGGTAAGTTTGAGAGCTAATAAAATTGGTTCAGAATGTTTCCGTTTGTGGAAGGCATGTGATGCTCAAGTTGGTGATGACTTTCACATTAATCCAGAAGAAATTGAAAAGAAATATTTTGGAGTGTTAACAAAAATATTCAATGTTTCTAGATTTGCTTCTATGTTCCCTTGCCCTGAAGATTTAGAAACAACTCCTAACGATTTAGCAGTTGAAGATAAATGGATTATTGCAGAGTTCCAAAGCACAATGGCAATTGTGGAAAATGCGTGGAGAGACCTCGACATTTATACTGCAACTCAAGCATTGAAATCTTTCGCTACAGGAGTACTGCCAAGTCACTGGTTAGAGATGGTAAAGACTAGATTATATGATGAGGATAAAGCCGCAGCATGGACAATACACAGGATTGTAAGAGATTTCCTTAGCGCATTTTCACCGATCTGTCCTTTCTTCTCTCATCATATCTCGCAAACAATTTATTCCAAGTCTGCTGTAGATGTAGATTCATTCCCTAATATTATTGTTACCGAGTTGTCAGTTGATAGTGAGGAAGGAGATGCTTTGAGAAAGTTGACAGATTCGATTCAAGAGTTCAATTCAGCAACTTGGAATGGTAAGAAAGAAGCGGGAATTTCACTAAACAAACCAATTTCTGGAATTTCAATTCCTGAAGAATTAGTTGAATTTACCAATATTCTGACCAGTATGCACTCCTTGGAGTAATATTACCTATAGTTGCAATGTTATTTGACGTGAAATTGGCATCTCTAAATTGCCGAGCCTAAAACCGATGAGGCGCACCTTTTCACCATGTTGAAGATTATTTGCAAAAAGTTGTTGAGCCAGTCGGGAAAATACTTCAGCATCATCCATTGCTACGGGAATAGACCTTCCATGGGTATGTGTTTCAAACCCAGTATATCTTATTTTTACTTCTGCCAACCTTCCAGCAACTCCCATATCATGAGCCCTTTCCATCACAGTGCTAACTAATTGATTAAGCCTTATCAAGACAACTTCTGAATCAGATTGGTCAGTATCAAAAGTATGCTCTTTACCAACTGATTTCCTACTCCTTAAGGGACTTACCTCATTGGTTGTATTTCCATCAGCCAATCTTATTATCCAAGAAGCGAACCTCTCATTTGTCATTCTTGCTAAAGCCAATTCACCCAATTCGTATGCCTCATCAACATTACTAATCCCCCATTCAGCCAACATTGTTGCTGTTTTGGGGCCAACACCCGGAACTTCTCTAACTGGTCTATCGGCAAAAAACTCTTGAATTTCATCCGGTAATATTCTGAAAATTCCATTTGGCTTATTGATTTCGCTTGACATTTTTGCTAATATCCGAGTGGGTCCAATGCCAAAAGAAGCTGTTAATCCTACTTTCTTGAAAATCGCTTGCTGTAACTCTCTGCACAAAGCAAAGGCAGAATCCCAATCTCCATCAACTGATTCGGTAATATCTAGGTAGGCTTCATCGATACTGGCTTTCTCAAATTTTTTAGCATGAGGTTTTAGGATTTCCATTACCTTTCGGCTTGCCCTACTGTATAGCCCTCTGGTTCCGCTAATGTATATGGCGTTTCCATATGGTTTGCCCGGACACCTCCTCCATGCCTCCCCAATAGGCATAGCAGAATGAATACCATATTTTCGTGCGGGATAATTGCATGTTGAAACGATACCTCTGGCACGACCTTGATTTGGATCTGAACCGATAATTAATGGAATTGTTGGATCTAAGTCATGATGTAAAATTTCAACTGCAGCAAAAAAGGCATCCAAGTCGCAGTGAACAATTATCCTGCCATCAGCACCTACAATGCTATCAGAAGAATTGATTCCATCACTAGTCATTGACACTACTTGACTGTCAGCGGTGTTTAACTATAACTCTAAATTTACAAGCAACTGAAATTACTTAGTTTTTCAATAGATGCTGGTTTACCGTTGTTTCACACTGTTCACCATTTAGTACAGTCATTATTGCATTAGCAATATCTCTGCCAACTCTTGCCTGTGCTTCCAATGTGGCTGCGCCAATATGAGGTGTTCCATGGAAATTATCATGTTGTATTAGTGCATAACCGGCTTCAACTGGTTCAAATTCAAATACATCCAAAGCAGCTGAAGAAATAGTCCCACTTTCTAATGATTGCAATAATGCTGCCTCATCAATAATTCCACCACGTGCGCAATTTACAATATGATTTCCGCACTTTATTCCATCTCTAGATTTTCCTGGCATCATTGACATTCTTTCATTATTCACTAAATGATGAGTTTCATCAGTTAAATTACAATGTATTGAGATATGTGTGCAATTTTTGAACAAAGTATCCACAGATTTGTGTAAAATAGTATTTTGAGACTTAGCAATTTTTGCTGGAAGATAGGGGTCATATGCATGCACTTCCATACCCATTGATTGTGCTACGACTCCAACACCTTGTGCGATTCTTCCAAAGCCAATTAATCCCAAACATTTACCGCTTAATTCAGTACCACCCATGATTTTTTTCTGCCATTTGCCATCCCTCATCCCTCGATTTGCTCTAGGTAAGTGGCGAAGACTAGCAAGTAAGTGCCCAATTGTCAACTCAACAACCGATTGAGTAGATGCTCTTGGAGCATTGACAACAGGGATTCCTGCTTCTGCAGCAGCCTTGATGTCTATGTTGTCAACACCTACTCCAGCGCGTCCTATTACCTTCAAGCGGTCACTGGTAGCGGCGATTACTTCTGCAGGGAGTTTTGTAGCACTACGTACAACAATCGCATCGAAATTTGATAGCACTCCGTCAAGTAATTCAGAGGCTTCAATTGATTGATTCACAACTTCATGTCCCGCATTTTTCAGCAATTCAATTGCTGCAGGAGCCATTCCATCGGTGATTGCGATTCTAGCCATAAATTACGGCGACTGACTAAGTCACATCAACTTTCGCTCGTAAAATGTACACATTCTAGTGCTACTCTATTGGATTTACTGGAATCACATCTGATGTATGACTCTTTGGAAGATTTTGCAGCGCCTCAAAAGACATCTGATTATTTGGCAGTTTTGAAATAGTTTCAATTCTTTCTTTCATAGACATTCTCACCCGGAAATCGATTCGCCCTTTGTTGCGTGTTAAGTCATATGAGAGAGGTGCTAATCCCTCAATTATTTGAGATTCAAAGTTTGTTCGCACACTATTACCTCGCCAAAGAGAGTACCCCCAACGATAAGCAATTCCAACAATTGCTGCACCATAAAGAAGAGATAAAACTGTAGTTGCAAATAAAGTTGGGTTACCACCTCTTGCTTCATCAAGCAAATTTCTTACGATTAAAAATAACAAACCGATTCCAACAATCGGTTTGAGAATACTCTCTAACCATTGGTCCACCGGGACCAATCGACCCTTTGATGGGTCTACGAATACCAAATCTGATTCAAATGCAGTATTTAGTACACTCAATATTCCTAGCAAAATAATGTAAAGTCCAGCAGCGATTGATAGTTCAATCCAAAACGAATCTATCTTCAATGTCCAGTGAACTATCAACCACGCAAATAATCCAAGGAATGTTCCTTGAGGAACTTGTGCGAAATGGACAACATGTTGTGAAAATTCCCCTATACCTGTCTTTGTTAACACCGAGCCCCTATGTGGTTTTGGAATGTGGATAACTTGCCAGTGTAACCATGTTTCGATCAATTTGAGACTTCTCATTAGGACTTTGTTTTTTATCAAAATAAACTCAACTAATATTAAAAATGGCAATCCAATCAATATTACCGGCAAGGCTACAATGACTGCAAGTGGAAATATAATTAATGCGGGCAATATCAAAAAGTGCGACAATGTTAGAGGGTGTAGTAAATCAGCTTCAATCAATCTCTGTCTACCTGGCTTTATTCGCAAACCTCTTGCCAAATCATCGAGAGTGTCTCTAAATGGAGAAAGTTGTCTACCTGAGTCAATGATTTGCCTAACCATACCGCGATATTCAGTTTCTTCATGTCCAGAACCTATCCAGTATTGCCACGTAATTTTCATTGGTATTGCTAAGAAGATTGGTATGGATAATAGGCCTGCTGCCCACATCAAACCACTCAAATCAACAGGTGTAGCCATCAATAACCCCATACCTGCGAGAACCCTTCAGTTGTTGAAGTCTTTCACAAAATATTGTTCAATCTATTGATTATCAATCTAACCAAGGAATTACGTCAGGTATTTCACGAAATAAATTCGCAGGTACTGCGGTTTTAATCTTAGACACAGAACCTAATTTGATATTATTTTCACCCTGCCATTGTTGATATTCCTCGAACGAAGTCATCTTCAAAACAAAATTATGTTCACGGTTCCAATTTAGAGTCTTCATTTCAGTACCAGGTGGGTCATGGCCTGTACATACAAGTTCATCGCCCTCAAATCGATTCAATACTTGCAATGAATCCCAGTGAACTTTCATCCTTCCACTTGGCAAGTCATCTCTTCCGACTCCACCATCGCCGGTGAATAAAAAATCTCCAGTCATTAGATAATTACCAAAATGAATAAGCATAGAATCTGAAGTATGACCTGGTGTGAAGTGGAATGTAATCGAATGATTGCCTAGCATTATTTGCTCTAGATCTTTTACATATTTTGAGACACCAAGACTTGCTGTATCATTCCACATAACATACTCGCAACCAGTGACATCCCTTAAACTGAAACAGGCAGTAATGTGGTCAGCGTGTGTATGGGTGGCAATTGCATAACGAAGAGTCAAATTCTCTTGCTGCAACTTTTGAATGTATGAATCCATATAATCGTATACAGGGTCTACCAATGCAGCTTCCATTGTTGTTTCGTCCACCAATAGGTAGGTCATTGCCCATACACCTTCGTTAAGTTGTTCAAAACGCATACCCCTTCCCATGAGTCCCTCTTTATTGAACCTTGATATGAATAATCATTGTAAAATAATCGTAATTTGAAAAAATGAAAGTGTTCATAGAGGGTTGGCTGTAAAAGGTGTTTGACCGGAGTGATAATTATGCTTGACATACTTGATATTATAATAATACTAATCGCTGCAGGAATAGGATTCTTCGCAGCATGGGCCGCTAGAAAACCTGCCGAAACGCAAGAAATGCCTGATTTGGAGAACATATTTAACCGACTTTCAAACGATGCACTTTCAACAAATAATGAACAATTTTTGGCTTTAGCAGAACAACGTTTGAAAACACAACAAACAAAAAGTCAGATGGATTTAGAATTACGGAAAACCGAAATCGAAGGGATGCTCAAACCGTTGGCCGCCCAAATAAAATCTCTTGAAACAGAAAATAAAGCGATGGAAATCGCGAGAGGTGAGGCTTATGGAGACCTTAAAGGACATATTACAAATTTAATGATGCGAACTGATAATCTCGGTAAAGAGGCAAATAATTTGACAACTGCCTTGACAACAAGCGCTAATGTACGTGGAAATTGGGGTGAAGTTAGTCTTGAAAACATACTAGAAATGTCAAATTTGCGTGAAGGAATTGACTATTTCAAACAGGAAGGGCAGGATGATGGTAAGCGGCCCGATTTTATTGTAAATATCCCTGGAGGAGGTAGAATACCTATTGATGCCAAAGCTACTGGAAAGAAATTCTTGGAAGCCATAGATCTCGAAGATGAAGAGGCGAAGAAACAACTCTATGTTGAGCATGCAAAGGCCATGAAAGCAAGAGTGAAAGAACTGAAATCAAAGGGTTATCGGGATTCTGTTGATGGTGAAGTGGAAGCAGTTGTTATGTTCGTACCATCAGAAGCACTACTCGCCATCACATTTGATGCTGAACGAGATTTGCATGAATTTGCGATGAAGAATGATATTCTCATCGCTTCCCCAGTATCCTTAATTGCACTATTGAGGACAATTGCTTTCCAATGGCGCCAAGACGAGCAAGCTGAAAACACGAGGCATGCAATTGAAATTTGCCGTGAATTATACAAACGCTTTTCCACATGGACTGAACATTATGAAAAGGTGGGTAGTAGTTTACAACAGGCTGTTAAGTATTACAACTCTTCAGTAGGCTCATACCAATTGAAAATTAATCCACAAGTGAAAAAACTCCATGATATCCGAATTCAAGATGATACTGGTAAAGAAATTAAGGAATTAGAGGTTATTGAATTGGAAACTAGAGCCTTGCCTGAATCAGTGGACTGATTTACTTGAACCGTTTCGAAAAACCTAGGTGAGAGAACTATGGTCCATCCCGACACTGTTGTTCATCTTGAGCATGATGGACAAGTATTGTTGGTTAATGAGCAGGGAGAAGGCCCTCAATTACCAATACAGGGTAGAATGGCAACCTCTCCATTATTACGCCTTCCAACACCACAGGAAGTCCAATCAATGAGCATTGAATGGCAGAAAAAACGTACAACGAATATTGATTTCAATGGAGTATTGGTATCTGTTCAAAAGGGCTATCCGAAGATAGACTGGCCCGAACATTGGGCCTTGAAGGACGATATTATCGCAGATAATTCTGTGCATCCAATAGCAAGGGAAGCCATATATCGCTCTCTTCACAGGTTGGTATCAAAAGTAATGATTACAAATTCCAAAGGCCAAGTATTGATGGGTAAAGTTGAGCGTGGGCACTTTAGGGGAAGTTGGACATTACCAGGTGGATATATGGATCATGATGAGCATCCCGAAGTAGGGTGCGTGCGTGAAACTTTAGAGGAGTTGGGGCTGGAGATAGTTTTGTCAAACGATAGTCCGCTAATAACTCAGCAAATATTCTCATCGAGAGGTATTTCGTTTGTTTCATTTACCTATCGTTCAAAGTGGGATGGAGATTTATCAGAATTACTTTTGCAAAGTGAAGAAATTTCTGAAGCAGCCTGGTTCTATCCTAATGAGGCTGCCTCAAAGGCAGTATCACACTTTGATGTGAGAGCGTTGAATTCTTTACAATGATTTCATTGTGAAACAAAGTCTCTAGCAGCCTGCAATGCATCATCCAAACCATCCGGATTTGTTCCACCGCCCTGAGCCATGGTTGGACGACCTCCACCACCACCATTGATATGACCTGCAATTTCTTTCAAAATTTCAACAGCATTGAATTTTTCACTAGCGATTGTGTTATCGGTTACTGCAACCATTAACTTTCCACCACCAACTCTAGAGCCCAATACCGCTACGGTAGGAGTTGCAGAATCTAATGTCAACTCTCGCAACATTTTAGTCATCTGTTTGAGGTCACCATCTGCTTCCATTATGACAATTCTAACTCCATCGACTTCTGCTGTTGCATCTCCACCACCACTGGTACGTAGACGGACGATTTCAGCTTCCAACTGTTCAATCCTCTTTCTTTGACCTTTCCATTCACTGAAAAATCGTTGTGCTGCTTTAGGTAAATCTTGATTACTTACAGCAAAAACTTCACTTGCTTGTCTCAAGGTTTCGCCCTGCTCTCTTGCAAAGTCTAATGCTGCTTGTCCGGCGACAATATGCAATCGTTCTACTCCATCTTGAACTGCAGCAGAACGAATAATTCGAATCGAACCGATTTGACCAGGCTCATCATGATGAGTTCCACCACATGCTTGAATATCATGATCTGAAATTCTTAAAATCCTAATGTCACTTCCTTTTGGCGCACCACCTTGATAGAGGTCAAATCCATATTTCCTATCAGCATCCTTACGATTTAATGTGGTTTTTTCGGTTCTTTGTACTTGACCCAATACTTCGTTAGACAATCCCTCAATTGCATCTAAATCATCCCTGCTCAAACGGCGGAAATGTGTAATATCAAGTCTTGCAGACTCTACAGATTTATTTGCTCCTGCTTGATAGATATGTGGCCCTAGAATCCTTCGCGCTGCGCCTCCAACAATATGCACTGCAGTATGGTGGTCCATCAGTTGTTTTCTACGATTCCAATCTAGAGAACCGTGTACTAAGTCACCTGGCTCAAAGGCACCATCTGTTAGATGAATCACTAAATTTCCTACCTTTCTTGTATCTAATACGGCCCTGTTGGTAGAGTCAGTGGATAGCATTCCATGGTCACCTTCTTGCCCTCCACCCTCTGGGTAAAAACACGTCTTTTCTAACACGATTCCGTGTGTGGCTTTAGGAGGAATATCATCTCCTATTAGTGGTAAACAGGCTAGCACACTGGCATCAAATTCTCTTTGCTGAACATCCTCATAATATAGAGCGACAGTGTTCGGCAATTGTGGAACGGATTCAACGATTGGTTTGACTGAAATCTCCTTAGCTGCTGCCTTGGCGATTGCAGCATGGCGTTCTGCTAATTCAGCGGAAAAACCTGTTCTTAACGAAACACCTTTCCAACCAGAAATCATTGCAAGAGATATTGCCATATCCGGTGTTAATCCATGTGAATCATTCAAATTAAATAGAACTGCATCCGGAATTTCATTTGCATCTTTAGGTATCTTGGCCAGTTGAGTTTGAATAACATTTTGACCCTTTCTAAGCATCTCAACATATCTTTCTTCTTCTAAGCTCAATATTTTCAGCAGTCCATCAGAGGTTTGTTTCATCTTTTCACCTGCTAAATTGACTTCAATGTGATGTGTTGCCAATTCTGCAAGACTTATCTTCAATCCTAGATCGTCGCGCATTCTTAATGTCCTTCGTGCTAACATTCTCGCTAAATATCCGGCTTTCGCATTTGATGGTACTAATCCATCACCAAGCATGTTGCAAAGAGCATGTAAATGGTCTGGAATGGCATAAATTCTCGCTAACGGTTCTGTTATTGCAGCAAATTGTTCACCTGTAATCTGAACTCCTCTTTCACCTAAACGGCGAATGAAAGTTGCTTGTAATTCATTAGCATCAACTCCTGGTTCAATATTCATGATTCCATTTAGCCTACTCATTTCTCCCAATAATTTGTTTAAATCAAGTTGTGGCCACTTTGAAGCAATTGTATCAAAACCAGATAATTGCTTCAACCATGCAACTGTCTCAGGATATATTGCTTCGTAAATTGTTGGCGTTCCCGCAGCAGCCCAGCAAAAACGTTCCAAACCATATCCTGTATCAATAATTTGTAGAGGCATTTCGGAATATCTATCTCCTTTTATCTCATATTCTCCATCTGCATCTTCTTGCAAATTCATGAAAACTAAAGTTGCTAATTCTAATCCACCAACTATGACTTCGACAGCAGCACCAGCATTTCCACCACCACACCAAGGATTCTCAACATAGGTGATTTCACTTGAATCAATGCCAAATGTATCAGTCAACAACTGATGACAATATTGAACACATTCTTCCATCCAATAGTATATCTTTCCCTCATCAGGGCGATTAAATGTGTGATGAGCCATCATTTCAAATGTGGTTAAATGTCGTCCTGAACGACCTACTGCATCAACATCTGTCAACCGAATACATGGCTGAGATATAGTTAGTGGATTTGCTGGCGGTTCAACTTCACCCGAGGTAACATGTGGTTGGAAATCTGCAATACTTGCGATTGTAAGATGGATGTCATCTCTCCACCTTGCCAGCACTGGATATGGTGCAATACGGGTGTGTGATGATTTTTCAAAAAATGATAAAAATGCTTCACGCATTGAATCTTTCAGTTCTTTGCCACGCATTGGAAAACCTGCAATTAACGGTTTTCCAATAAATGTATATTCATCTTCAGTAGTGTCTCCACAAGTAGTTCTATCCGCATCAGTAGACCAAAACCATAGACCTGAAACACTACATTGTTTCCTAGTGAATCCATGCTCATGAAATACTGCCAAATCGATAGGAGGAAGACCCATGATGAACACCTGTTCCTTTAGGAACAAATCGCCTAAACGCCCATACCCCTTCAAGCCTATGTTACTTGCACATACAAAATTGGCTAATGCTACACACTTTTGCTGAGGACAAGTCTCAAGTGTGCCTCACCTGACAACCACACAATGAGCGAAGATTGGCGTGCCCATCTCATCGATGAAGGCGATGGCATTATGAGAATCAAAGCTCATGGCAATATGCGAGTAGATGCTCGCATGATAACCACTCCCGAACATCTTGCAAAACACGCAGATGATAGAGGTCCTGAACAATTGGTCAATAGTGCTAGTTTACCTGGAATCGTTGGTGAAGCGTGGGCAATGGCCGATTGGCATTATGGATATGGATTTCCAATTGGTGGTGTAGTCGCTACCGACATCAATGCAGGAGAATTTGGTGGTGCTATTTCACCAGGTGGAGTAGGTTTTGATATCAATTGTGGAGTAAGAGTAATGGCTCTTGATGCAACCATTGAAGACATTCCTAACTTGAAGAAATTGGCCGGAAGGTTAGCAGGAAGAGTTCCAGCTGGTGCAAGTGGTAAAGGTGGATTAGAGATTACATCTCAACAATTGGATCAAATTATTTCTGGTGGTGCTGGTGTTGCTGCTGAACTTGGATTTGGACTAGCTGAAGATATTCCGAATATTGAATCAGGTGGATATCTTGAAACTATGGATGCAAATATTTCACATAGAGCAAGGGAAAGAGGTTTGAGAGCACTGGGAACTTTGGGAAGTGGAAATCATTTCCTCGAAATTCAAACTGTAGGCTCTGTCGTTGATGAAGAAACTGCTAAGCAATGGGGCTTGTATGAAAATCAATTATTGGCAATGATCCATTCTGGCAGCAGAGGTTTGGGCCATCAAGTTTGTACAGACCATGTTAGAGGTCTTGAGCAACGTTATAAGAAAAAAGACAACCTTTGGGTCAATGAAGAATGGGGTTATGAATTACCTGATAGGCAACTCGCTGCTGCACCATTTTATTCAAAACAGGGAATGGAATATTTTGATGCTATGAATGCTGCTGCGAATTATGCTTTTGCAAATAGGGCGGCTCTTGCCACACGTCTAAGAACCGTGTTAAATTTGGAATTAGGTGTTGATGGAGAGGCTAGAACTCTTTACGATGTAGCCCATAATATCGCAAAAAAGGAAACTCATATGATCAATGGAAGTTCGTGTCAATGTTGTGTTCACCGTAAAGGTGCCACTAGGGCATTTGCAGGCGACCATCCAGATATTGCCAACTCTTTCAAAACAACAGGACAGCCAGTATTAGTGCCTGGTGACATGGGTACTGGTTCTTGGATAATGGCTGGGCCAAAAACAGGGCAGAATCATGCCTTTGCTTCTTCCTGTCATGGCGCTGGTCGCGCATTATCTCGTAGTCAAGCAAAGAAAACAATTGATGGTAAAGCATTGAAAAGGGAATTAGAAAATTCCGGTATTCGTGTGCATGCTTCCACTCCAAATGTATTGAGTGAAGAAGCACCATCAGCATACAAGGATGTAGATGAAGTGATTGCGATTACAAATGCTGCAGGCCTAGCAAGACCAGTGGTTAGATTAAATCCGATTGCAGTGATTAAAGGATAATCTCACATGCAATAATTGCTGTGCGGATGTCCTGGAATTGAAGGTGCTGCACCAGTGTGTACACCGTCTGGTTCTTCAATGATAACACTCAATAAAGTGTTCACTAACTCTTTTAATTCATCTACTTGGCTTTGAAGGTCACGCACTCTTTGGTGCATTTCTACCTTACTTTCGTTATTTCCCTGCATTTGCATCCCATCTGGAAAAGTCTCCCTCTCCAATCACTCAACTACAAAAAACGCCTATTATACTTTGAGGGCGAAAATTTCTTGAGAAAGCAATTTTTCAACCTATAGCAACTATCGGAATCACTGAAAAGAGCCACCAGCGAGAATTGAACTCGCGACCTCCTCATTACCAATGAGGTGCTATACCGCTAAGCCATGGTGGCAGTGAAGCGAGCGACTGACACACCCAATATAATCGCTTCGCGCCAAGTAATGCGCTATTATTCAGTGAACTAATCAATTACCTAATTTGGTAAAGGTAATTCTTTGACCCAAATTGACCATTGATTTCCACCATTTAGGAATGGTGCTTCTCCTTGTTCCAAGATTTCCCAACCTTCGGGAACAAATGTTTCAATCTGCGGAGAGATTACAATGAAATCAATTGAACTAATATCGCCTCGATTTTGATATTGTGTGGCGTTGATCAATTCATCCTGCCATCCAGAATCAGGCGCCCTCCAGTGCCCTGTGATATTTCTCTCACCATCTAGATCTAAGTCCGTTCTAATAGTGTAAAGCCAATGCATAGCAAGAGTTGGTTCGTGGATAAATACGAATTGTTGTCCTTCTTCCATCGAATCACTCAATACTTCAGCTGCCTCATCTGTCCACATTGTTTGCCCATGTAGTGATGCTGCAAGTGTCAAAGGCATAACTAATATTATTGCCAGCAGCAGAGTTTTTGATTTATCCTTTGGTGACCAAATAGATGGCATCTCTGGAAATTGCTTAGCCGTATACGCCATAAGTGCAAACAATGGAATGAATAGTAAAGAAATATATCGGCCATTATTGCCCATTATCCACATAATATCTGGCCATTCAGCACCCCATAATTCTGCCTCATAAGTCCACAATACTGCAACATATACCCAAATTGCTGAGAATAATCCCGCACAAGCAGAAGTTAGAAGAGCGACATTATATGAGCGGATTTGCTTCAAATTTGTTATCAAAGGAACAATGAATGGCCAAAGCATCATGCCAAATAATCCAAAGATAATTGCCACATCCAATAAGGAGCCAAATAGCGCAAAAGAAAATTTTAGCGGATGGTCTCCAATCACTGAAAGAGTCCCGCCAAAGCCCATTAATCCTGACACGATTAGGAATATTGTAACTGAAGAAAAGGTTACTACTGCCATCAAATATGGATTCTGTAATGGAGAATCATTGCCCTCAATAGAACTATATTTGTTGTCAATTAATTGACTAATAGTATTGATTACTCCTGCGATAATTACAAACCAAAATATTGTATTGATATTTATTCCTTTTAGATATAATATGAGTGCTAATGACAATATTAACAATATTGCTTGTGTACTCCGCTTGGAGACTTTAAGTATTCCAATAATACCAATTGAAAGTCCCATTAATGTCGCGAAAATTGGTTCAAAATACCCCCTCCCAATTGCGAAAATAAAGACTGGATATATTGACAACAATGCTGGTAATCTAGGACTCCAAACCGAAGTTCCATCTTCATTTTCAAAGGGATTGATATATCCGCTTATGGCGAGACCAATAGCAAATATAACCGCTACACTAATTGGAAAGAATAGTTGGTTAGAAGTTGCATCAAATTGTGGCTCAATTACCCTACTGTTTTCGGGGTTGCTTGCTAGTGGATCAACTGTCCGAGTATGGCCCCATTCTAACACACCATCATCTGAATTTGCTGCATTCATACGAATATGAGTGTCGAGGCCCAAATCTGAACTTGTGATTGCGATAAGACTCAATAGACATCCGATTATCAGCAATGACCACCAAAAGCGGTCATCATCAATATCGGGTATGCCCATAGTGTCATGCAGTGGATTAGTCAATAACATACTTCCGCATTTTGGCGCCGAGAGAGAGATTTGAACTCCCGCGGGTCAGGCCCACTCGATTTCCAGTCGAGCGCGATACCAGGCTATGCGATCTCGGCAACGCTCCTTCCACCTACACTTCCTGTTTAACCATCACCCTCAATTATTCTCTTTTCCAATCCAGTGAAGGGAAAGAACTCAAAGGTGAACCCCTTAGGGGTTCATATGAGCGATACTGGTATCACACCAAATCAGGTTGATGAAGCTCATGATGAAATGCCATTTCGACTTAGCGACATTACATTGAAAAACAATGTTGCTGATTTACATCCTGCATTGAAGGGAGTCGGATTAAAGATTGATAATATTCGCAGGGAAATAAAATTCCAAGCAAAACTTGCATTGCGCGAATGGGATAGCCGACATTGGATTGCCCTGTCTTTGGGTGCAATCGCTTTCTTATTTGGTGCACTTTCAGTTGAAGTATTCGACGGCGGTGATGCGACAGTATCTGGCCTAGATGGAATGACAGGAGCGATAGGAGGGTTTGCTTATTTCCAAATGCTTGTTTCAGCCATCCTTTGGGTTTGGTTTGCTGTTCAGGTGTGGAATCTATTTCCTGTTATGCGCTCTCATGCAATTACATTGCTGGTGATGTGGAATGCTATGTTCCTTGCACAAATCATGTTCCATGTAGACAATAATCAATTTCCTTTAGGTATTCAATTAACGGAATTGATGTGGGGGACTCTGATTGTTTTGACAGTATTATTCCTACTTTCATTCTTTTGGAAAGCTGTTTTGGAAACTAGGGATATGCATGTTGAGGCATACCATGTTCATGAAGATGTTCGAGTGATGGAAGTTGAAATGGCTGAACATTCTCTAGCAGGTTGGACATTGGTTTTTGTTTCGTGGTTATTGTTAGTCATTATTTCAACGTGGTCAGGAGCACATTATGTTTCAGAAAGAATTGCTCGTGATGGAGATAGAAATATTTTTCTTTTTATTCATATATTGTGTGGTCTATTGGTTCTTCCAATCTACTTTTGGGTTATTTGGTTCCCTCAAAGAATGCTTGGTGAAGATACAAGAGTACAAACTAAAGCCGCTTTTGCAGCTGGTGTTGAACTATCAAGTCCTGATGGAATTTCGGAAAAGAAAAGTTCAATTTGTCCTGAATGTGAAACAGAAGTGAATGTAGAACGTACTAACTCCGGAGATACTGCAATTCCATGCCTCAATCAGGGATGTGGTGCGATTAGCATTACTGGTATGCCATGTAGTGGTTGTGCACAAATTATGCCAACTCGCTATACTTGCCCTGGTTGTGACATAAATGCTCCAGCACTAGACTTCTTACCTGACTCGGAGGCATGGTGATGGACATTAATTCAATTCGTGAAGATTTTCCAACATTAAGGGGAGATGATGTTCCAGCATATTTGGATAATGCTTGTGTTACGTTAAAACCAGATAGTGTGATAAATTCTATTAATGATTATTATACAAAATATCCTGGTTGCGGAGGACGTTCGGTACATCGCTATGGAACTGCAGTTTCCAAAGGAGTTGCTGATTCTAGGCGCTCTATTGCATCATTTTTGAATGCACCTTCAGTAAATGAAGTAGTATTTACTAGAAACGCAACACAATCAATTAATCAAATTGCACATGGTATGAAATGGTCTGAAGGAGATGTTGTGTTAACTACTGATAGAGAACATAATTCAAATCTTGTACCTTGGCTTCAGTTAGAACAAGAACAGGGAATTGATCACCGTGTAGTTGCAAGTAATGAGGACAATACCTTTGACCTTGAAGCATTTGAAGAAATATGTGCTGATGTTGGAGATAAACTAAAATTAGTTTCAATGAGTCATGTTGGTAATTTAGATGGAGTTTCAACTCCGATAAAAGAAATTGCAAAAATTGCCCACGACCATGGGGCGCTAATCGCAGTTGATGGCGCTCAATCGCTTCCACACATGAATGTCGATGTGCAAGATTTAGATATTGATTTCATTGCATTTTCCATACACAAAATGTGCGGCCCTTCGGGGATGGGTGGTTTATGGGGTCGTTTTGACCTATTGGATGAACTGAGAACTATACAATCCGGTGGACAAACCGTTGTTACAACCCATTACGACTCATTACAATGGGCTAAACCTCCTGCTCGGTTTGAAGGAGGATTAGGTAACTTTTCAGGAATGATTGCCGCTGGTGCTGCAATTGAATATTTGGCAAAACAAGATATGGATGCTGTCCACGAACATGAGGTTAAACTCAATGAAATTATGACTGCTGGGGTAAAAGATCTGAATGGAATAGAAATTATTGGACCTGAGGATGCACGCTTGCGCGGAGGAATTTGCTCTCTTTTGATGCATGATTTACCAGCCCATGATATGGCGATATTACTTGATGAGGCTGCAAATGTAATGGTTCGCTCTGGACAACATTGTGTACATTCTTGGTTCAATGCTAAGGGCCATGTCAATGGTTCTCTTCGTGCTTCAGCATACATGTATAACACTGAAGAAGAAGCGAAATTATTCAGTGATACTTTAGAAGAAATTGTTAATGCATTTAGTTGATTATTATGTCAAAAGATAAATTACCACCTCTTCCGCCAGTGTTTTCTCCTAATGATGGAGAAGAATTGAATCCTATTGAATTGAGTGATGAGGAAATCGTATCTGACCAAAATCAGTTGCAATTTGAAGCGGAAATTAGAGATTCAAATGTATTTCATGACAATCTATTTTTGCAAAAAGACCTTGCCCTTGTGCGGAAAATTGTAAGTTTTGCAGTAGTACTTACTCTCTTACTAACAGTTGGATACATCGGTTCAGTATTGATGGATGAGGGAATTATTAGCATTCGCCCAAGTGATTCTGCTTTGAAATCACAAACAAAATATCAAAACTTGATTGAGTTTGATAATATGACTGCAACTGGCAAAGGAGTTAGAGTGTGTATCGTTGATTCTGGCCTTGACAAGTCTCACGATGATTTAGAAGGGATTAATCTAGTTGGATGGATGGATTTTGTAAATGGAAACTCCAACCCGTATGATGATCATGGTCATGGAACTAGTATGGCTGGAATATTGGTGGCAAATGGATGGATTGAAGGTATGGCACCTAATGTTGAATTATTGGTCGCTAAGGCATTGCAAAGTAATGGCTCGGGTGATGATTCCGATGTCGTTGATGCAATAGACTGGTGTGTGGAGAATAATGCTCATATTATTTCTCTTTCACTAGGTGGAGCCCCTGGTGCATTACCATTCTTTTTACAGAGTGGGAGGGATTCAGGCGATGCTGCAAATGATGCAATCGACAAAGGGATTTTCGTCATTGCTGCGGCAGGAAACGATGGAACAGATGATGATGGTGATGTTGCCTCTCCTGCTAGCGAAACTGCTGTAATCGCAGTAGGGGGAGTCACTTCAACTGGAACTATTTGGTCGGGTTCAAGTGTTGGTGATAATAATGGAAGGTGGTCGTCACTACCGCTATTATTGCCCCGTAATGATCCACACAAAAAGCCAGAAATTGTTGCTCCTGCGTATAGAGTTCCTGTAATTAACAACCAAGGAACTTGGTCATTAGTAGACGGGACAAGCGCTGCTACTGTATTCGTTACTGGTGCTCTAGCACTGTTGTTAGAAACTAATCCCGAACTCGCAGCTAATGGCAGTCAAGGTAGTGCAAGTACGGTAAATGACGTAAAACAATATCTCATGGACAGCTCAAAGATGCAAGATGGGCAAACTAGCCATGATGACCATTATGGATACGGTCTCTTGCAAATGGATCAATTATTAATTGCGGCTAATCCGCCTGAATAATCAGTTTCGAGGGCGCTTCTTCCTCTTAGTTGGAGGTTGAACACCTTTCTTTATTTCACCTTGAGGTCGTTCCGGATTTGGATTGTCACCCAATCTTCCTTCTTTCCAAGCTTGTCTGCGCTCTCTTGGAGTTCGTGGAGCAAAATATTCAGGTCGTGGAGGTTCATGGAGATACATTCTCTTGATATCAGGGGCCTTCACTGTTCCTTTCATCGTTCTTCCAGAGCCTGTGTGTATTGCACGAATTCTCCAAGTTGAATCATTGTGCTCAATTAGGTTCCCTCCTGTGTAAGTTGTTTCTTGTGGAACAATTAGAACATCTGCTTCTGAATCTTCTCCACGAGTCATGGTAAGTTTGACGCGTACTTTGTCTGTACGGATTGCATTAATCCCCTTTACATCCTTAGCAATTGCATACTTCACTTTTCGTCCTTCACCAACTAAAACTTGATTGATTTTCCACAACATTTCTGATTCCTCAAAAACATCTTCAACAATAAATTCTTCATCTTCATCTACTTCTAATTGAATGGTCTCTGACTCAGGACCATCAGTCAAAGTAAATGGTATTTTAATTAATGCAGGTGGCCTAATATTTAGGGTGTGAATATTTGCGCATTGCTCACACTTCACTAAATAGTCAAAACCGTTACCTTTTGCTCTTTGTTTAAGAATCTCGTGACCGGTAACATCGTCACAGTTATCACAATGAGTAGCATTTTCGAGGACTTCTTCTTCCTCGTAATCATCCTCATCCCAATCGTCTTCCATAATGACCCCTATTACAAGCGCCATGCAACTCATCTTTGAAGCCACCGCTTGGTGTGGAAACAAAATGCGAGGCTTGAAAGGGAGGATATGTGAGGCCAAAACATGGCAGATGATGAGAACGTAAATGCGCTCTCTAAGGATGATGTGTTGTCTTCTATACTATCTCCTGACCAAAATAGAAGCCGTGATGAGCCGGCAATTGCTGCAAATATTTCTGCACAATTAGATCACATGGGCTTAGATACTTGGTCAATATCTGTCATTAGGCGATTGAGGGATGCAATCGGTAGAATTAGACCTGATAGAATCATAGAAATTGGAGGGGGGATAGGTCATCGGGCAGCGTGGATTTTTGACTTGATAGAACAAGATGATTGGCAACCCACGCGTTATGATATTATTGAAAATGGGGCGAAATTTGGAGTCATTATTCATCGCTTGATGACTAGATACAAAGCGGAAAGTTGGACTAAAATCGTTGTAGGTGAACTAGATTCTTTAATAGCTGAAACAAATGCTTGGAGCGCTGCTTCAAAATCTGGCATTGAAGTCGGAGATTCACCAATTCAATCACAGGCAGATGTAATTATCGTCGATTGTAGTGTGGGTAATTTGGCTCACCAAGTTGAGCAATTATTGCCATTATTGGCTAAGGGTGGAATATTGTTTACCCTAGAACCTCCAGTTCCAGCGGGAGATATTGCAGAAGATGATGAGATTGCAATGGCCGTTGTCAATGGATTTAACTCTTGGATTAATTTAATTCAATCAACAACCGAAACCCACCACATTGCTTTCAACCCCTTATTTGGAGGAACATTAGTTGCATTCCTTGAAAAGTGATTAAGGTCTATTTGTCCAAGGCATAATGAATGCTTTAGCAATTTGAGTACCAATAGTAGGGTTTTCTTGTAATCTCCTAATACTGTATTCATACCATTTTTCACCATAGGGAATGTATACTCTTGTTCTATGTCCTTGTTTGGCTAGTTTTCTGCGTAATGGACCTCTAACTCCAAGTAGCATTTGGAATTCATAACCAGGTCCTTTGTGAGGTCTCTCTGGACCTGCATTCTTTCTTGGATCTTTCACATCTGGACCCATTTTTCGCGACTCTAATGCAGCCAAAGTATGTTTGATTACAGGAACATCATGACTAGCAATAGCTGTATAGGCGCCTGCATCCAACATTCGGTCAATACACGCATTTGTTGCCTCAACTATTTGTGAATAACCAGTATGTGAAATCGATTCTGGTTCAAGATAAATCCCTTTACAAATACGATAATCTGCAGATGAAGATAATTTCTGTTCCAACTGATTAATATCATCAATGGTTCTAAACAATCTCCCTTGTAATACCGTTCCGACATTTGTAAATCCCTTTTCGTGTAAATCAATAACCACCTGAATTGTATCACTAGTCACTCTATGGTCTTCCATATCAAGACGAACAAAAATGTCATGTTGCTTTGCTATTGTAACCAATTCCTCAATATTCTCCATACCTTTGTTTTTGTCAATCAATAGGCCAAAAGCTGTTGGCTTTATGCTTAGATTGGCATCTAAATTATTGTTCGTTATTGCCTTAATAACTTCAACATATTCCGAAAGGAAATATTCTGCCTCTTGTATTGAAGAAATATCCTCACCGAGTACATCTATTGTAAAACAAGCACCTTCTGACTGAAGACGCGTCATTATTTTTACTGCGCCTTCTAAATTTGGCCCAGCAACATATCGCTTTGAAACCCAACCTACGAACCACTTTGGCATTCGTATAGTAGTAGCAACTATCATGCGAGAGAATAGTCCTACCATAATGTCACCCTAAACTGTTGCATGAGTCGGGGATTCTTGAGTATTTTGTTACAACGCTTGTGGATGATATCGCAGAAATCTCTGATATACCCGCACTGTATGCAGACCTTGTGAGTCTATTCTTCTTCAAGAATCCGTTCAACTTCATCACCAGCACCAAATAATGATGCGATGATTGCAGAAATCCACCAAGCCACAAACTGATTTGTTGGATTGTTGTAAATTAATCCTTGTGAGTCAATAGTTGAAAATAAGTACTGACTTATTCAATCGTATTGTTTTCTTGAAAATATAACTAATGCTCCAAAGATGGTGACTAGAGTCAGCATACTAGAAGCCCATGGAACACCCAAGAAACCTTCTGAAACATTAATACATTTTCTAAATGTTTGACCTCTGAACTCCTCAATTCCAATCGTGTATTCAACACATGGTGCAGTTCCTTCTACAAAATCAAAAGATGCTGTGGCATCATATGTTCCATCTTCTGAAGTCACGAATTCATATCCGTTGTCAATAATCATGGGATAATCATCTTCGCCATTATCGAAAACTTTCCAACTAACATTATACTCTTGACCGGGCTTTAAATCTATGAAATTGAAGTCTGCAGAGATTTCGTCTCCATCGCTCGCTTTAACATCTACTGTGTCTTTCCAGTCAGTAGATTCTTCCACCCAATCCCAATCATACCAAATTCGAGCTGTGCCCCAATTCCAATCCAATAATGTACCATTTGAATCAGAAATTGATACATTAACGGCATGTACTTGGATGATGTTAGAGATATTTACGTTGAAATAATGAGTGTTGTTTTCTCTTACATCATCACTTACAGTAATGTTGAAGCTACCTGTTTCAATCAATTCTGCTGAAGCGTAATGTTTCCAATCAACTGTATAATTCTCACCGATATCAAGATTAATGAAAGCAACTCTTGTTACTGCATAAGGATCTAGGTTAAAAATGATAGAAGTGGTATCACCAAATGCACCCTCTAAATACACAGAACCATTGGGCATCATCCAGTAAGTGGATGCTCCATTGGGAATATCGCCTTTTCTGGTTTCATCATCTGGTATTGAATTTAGGATTGTGCCATCGTCATATAGCGAATCTGATGACGAATTAAAACTTAATAGAAATATTAATACAATTGTTAGGGCTAAAATTTTGGGCTTGTTGTTCTCGGACACATGCTACTCTTTGTTGTTCATATATTTATTTCTAACCTTATTTTCTCACCCAACTCTTGTCTCTTATTCAAGCAGACTAATAACAGACTTTGAATTGAGTAATGGTATTTTCAATTCCTCAGCCCTGTCACGAATAGCTTGTCTCTGCCAACCCTTGAAGGATTTTTTATCCCACGAAAAAACAATCTTTCCACCGGGGAATGCTTTTTTTGTAGATTCTATCGCAGCATCGATTGAATTTTTCCACTGACCTTGTACCGCCCCACCTTCAACCTCTGGTGCGGTGAAAGGAAGAGCGTAATTTGCGAGCATATGTCCTAACCAAATACCTTCATTTAGAGCAAGGAGGTTTCCTCTTGGAGCATAATGCCCTCCCCCCAATGTAATAACAACCACTTCACCAGTGTTTTTGGATTCATTCCAGCCTCCAAAACCTGAACCACCATCCAAAGCAAGTCCAGAGAATATTATTCCAGCGAGTAGATCTGCTGCACCTTGATGGTGCCAAGTTTCCGCAGTAGAACCGACCTCAATGAATAATGATGGTGAAGACAACCATGGTCCGTGATGTGTTACTTCAAGTGATAATTCAAATCGCTTCAAATCATTATCACTATCACCATTTTGAATAATATCATTCAAACGGTTTAACTCCCTCCACCATGATGCGATTCTCGGGTTTGGAGGTGGTGCTTTACCTGCCTTTCCTCCATAGCGAATTTCTTCACCATCAACTACACCAGTAATTCCAATTGGGTGAATGGTAAGAGATGCTTGACCACTTGCAGCTGCATGGCGGGAAGGAAAGATTACCTCGCTTACAATTTCTCCGGTTTCATTCTGCCATCTGAGGTCCAAGTTATCTTCAAGCAATACTCCTTTTGGAAGAATCCACATTCTCACATTCTTTAACGAATATGCGATATTATTTTCAACATTCGATAAGAGATCCCATTGTCCCATTTCAAGCAATTTGTCGGCTTGATTAGTCGAAGCAATATCCTCACCATTGACGATGATTAGAATGATGTTTTGCCCCTCCATATATTACCCAGTTACTGCTAACATTTGAGTGCTATGCGCCAAAGGATTGACAACCATTAGAGGTTTAGATGAAGATATGGCAATCAGTAATCCTCCGCAATTGCCATTTACACCAAGTCGGATTTTACATCTTGACGAGGGATATTTGGCCATTGGACAAGATGGAGAAATGTTGCTACTTGATCAAAACTTAACATATTCTGATGAACCTGTTAGCCCATTTCCAATATCGATTGAACAGGCATGTATTATTGATAACAATTTAGTTGCTACATGGTTAGATGCTGAATTAATGCTGGCGCGAATGGCTTCAATAAATTTAGACAATAAGTTGGTAGAAGGGCCTACAAGAGCCGAATTAAGAACTCAAAAATCATTAGCGACAGCCCTACATCCAGCCAACAATATATGGTCTAGAGTCTTAGATTCTCAGCCACTTGCATTGGCAACTGATGGTAAGCGTATTGCATTCGTGTTATGGAAGAAAGGAATATATTGCTTAAATCCCAACTCAAGTGAGATTTGGAGAAGTCCTGAGCCTGAGTGGCCTGAAGTCAGTAATATGCCAAGGGGTGATGAAACCGTTTGTATGAATTTTATTGATTCTGAAATTCATATTTGGTGTGCTGCTGGTGGCAGATTGGTTCTGAATGCTGATGATGGCACGATCATTAGGACTGAAAAGGTTGAAATTGATGCGGTTATTGAAAATGTGTATAGAGATTCACAGCATGAATTAATTTGTAGCAATAATGGCGAATCTTTTCATTTCACCGATGGGTTGTTGAGATTGCAGACTAACATTACCGGACCTATTCAAAACACAATCTGGGATTCTGATTTAGATGCTTGGAGGATTTCGGGTTGGAGAAAAGAAGTATTGTTACTTGACAAGCCTACTATTAGTGAATATCCTGAGATACCAGTTCATTGCCTAAACATAGATGGGCAATGGTGGAATCTCTTCAATGATGGAAATTGGAAATTATCCAATCTATGATTCACTTCAATCATTCGTTAGATTCAGTATGTCCGCAACGACCACAAGATTTGCGGTCTTTGTGATTTGCAAGGAATACACCTGGGCCACATGAAGGGCAGAATTCAGCGTTACGAACTAGAGTACCGTCATCAGCAACGGAATACTTGGACCACTTTGCTCCGGATTTTGGACCGTCGGCCATCATTCGTCACCCCCTTCTTCAGTTGCTTCTACAGTTGCTTCTACAGTTGCTTCTTCAGTTGCTTCTTCAGTTGCTTCTTCAGTTGCTTCTTCAGTTACTTCTACTGGCTTCTCTTTGACTGCTTTTTTGGTAGAAGAACTACCTGAGCGCAGTGAATCATGACGCTTGAAAATATATTCCGGTTCTACTTTCATTGCATCTTCACTGGAATATATGAAAGCCTTACCTGTAGTCAGTGGTTGCCCGAATCTAGTATTGCAATCCTTTACAATGATTAGGTCAGGATTGGAACCCGGTTCTAGGGTCTTTACCAAATCCATTACATCCTTGCGTGAAGGCGTTGCTTTACCAATATGTTGCCACTTGAAACTTATTTCAACTCTGTTGAGTATTTTGTTTTCTGTTCTATTTACTATCTCCATATCAATCATCTCCTATCAGTTGATATTAACTTTTAGAGCATATTTTCCAGGCTGCTCAACCTGTAGTCGCTTTGCAATCTCTGATCTATGAGGTTGCATGATAATCGCATATCCAGTCCAATCGCTTGAAACTTTTGATGATGGGTGACGTGGACATTGGTCAATGCCATCAGCTAAAACGAGGTGACACTCACCACATGCAAACGGATTCTTTGCCATATCAAAACACCTCACTCAGAACCTTTTTCGCCGTCTTTATTGGCATCTTCTTTCAACCAGTCGTGACATCCCAAACCTGGTTGCTTACTTGTAAGGCCAATCTTTGAACGTCGTGGGTCGCTTGTATCAGGTGAAAGAGAAACAATTCTAGAACGGACTGATGAACCAACTCCGATTTTGCGACCGCTTTTGCGACCTTGTATCCATCCCATTCCAACATTGGATTCTACCATCTCCTCCAAAATTTGAGACTTGTGTAGAAGAGCTTCCATAGGACCAATACGTACGAATGCACCGAAATCATTGACTTCGGATACCGCACCTTCAACGACTTCATAATCGTCCATACAGAAAAGCACTGCATCAAAACTTACACGTTGGTATATTGCACCATCTCCATGAATGATTCTTCCTCTTCCAATTGGTTTGTGATTATTTGTCACTAAAATGAATCTGTTATCATCATCAAAACGACCTTCAAAAGCAGTCATTGCAAGTCGGTCAATGTGTTGGTCAAGGGATTGCCCCTTTCGCATATATTCTGCAGGAATACGGATAATATCTTCCTTACTTACGACTTTGTACATTTTTTCACCTCTCCGCTTTCTTTTCACCCATGACAATAGATGAGGCGGAGAGGCGCAGTGCCCCATTCCGTCCTTCACCGGCTGTTGCCTCGGGAGAGAAGTTGTGCGAATTCGTTCTCGCCACCGACGGCCCCTATTTAATTCAAACTGTTGATAACGCAATACTGCGAACAATAATTCTGACATAAAATACCCCATTTGGCGTATGTTTTAGGGTGCGGAAATTGATGCATATGAGGTCCTCACAAGCATAACCCATAACAACCCCCACTGTCCACATCCTTTCGATGTCAGAGCGCATGCTGTCTTTAAGACGGGAACAAGTGGTGGTATTATTGCCACTATTGCTCTTGATATTGGCTTCATTATCCCCAATAATCACTAACCAAAATGAAGGGAGGGAATTACTAGAAAACACCCAACCAATGAATGTTTCAGGTCAGGCTTGGGACCAGTTAAGTCAGCCATGGGCCCAATACGGACGAACTGCTACACACAACGGAACTATGCCATTACATTCAATCAATGGAGGACCTGGGCAAGGAAATGTAAGTGATGTCAGTGAATATGGAATTATCGATTCGCCTGTGATAAATTGGCAAGCATTTGATAATGATGATGGTTCCGATGCATACGGTTCTGTGATTGGAGATTTTTCAAATTCAATTACTGCACCGGAGGCTGCAAAGGAAAGATGTGGACAGGATGAATTATTTGCAGTTCTAATACTAAGCGAGTCAAATGGAAATGGCTTTGATAGCAAATTAACAATTATTTCTGGTGATGATGCCAAAACAGCATGGCAGGTCAATTTGGGTGAAACGAGGACGATTAGATCTACTCCAGTTATCTTTGATGTTGATGATGATGGTAGAATGGAGATTGTAGTCACATACGATACTGATGCCGCACTTGTTGTTGAAATGTGGTCTCCTGAATTAACCTGTACAGAATCGGGTTGGCAAACTAGTGGACACAGCAATGAAAAACTATGGTCGTATTCAAATGCCGATTATAGAATCGGCATTACTAGTCCTCACCTGCCAACCTCACAAAGTGACCACTATTCAATCACTCAACCACTATTAGCAGACTTATCTCTTGATGGAAGTCCAGAACTTGTTTTAGCATTGGTTGATGAAAATACCAACGACCCCTCTCTCATCGC
>Ga0206679_10000732_pt1 | contig 27646 bp, 23 predicted proteins | sample M110012015metaG_FD_155464 | JGI IMG/M metagenome (GOLD analysis project Ga0206679, IMG submission 155464) | Ammonia-oxidizing marine archaeal communities from Monterey Bay, California, United States - M1 100m 12015 | ecosystem: Environmental > Aquatic > Marine > Intertidal zone | place: USA... | reverse complement strand
TTGAAAGCTACTTTTTAGCCCCTAAAATGTCACAACATCAATTCTATGAAACGAGGCACTAACTTTTGGCTTTAGCCTTTCCGCACAATTGACCAATAGTTGGTATGAAGCTGGTTTCGCTTCCATAGGGAAGGTTGCGGGTCAGTCGGGATCCACGCATCATTTATTGTGAGGCCAAACCCGATAAACACCGAGATGGACCTTTCTGTATTTCAACAGTTGGCTAACTTTGCCGAGTGAAATATCGTCCACTCCATCCCGAAGAACTCGAAAATTTACGCGAAGATTTTGTCCAATTTCTGGCTGCCAATTCCATCACTGGTGATGATTGGGTTAAGCTTAAAAAGGAAATGCCCGATCAAGCAAATCAGCTTATTGAGATGTTTTCTGATCTCGTTTGGGATAAAGTTCTAGGTAATATTAACTTTCTCGAAACGCGCACCAGTCAAGAGCTTCGTGTAGTGCGATTTGCCGACGAGAAAATTCAAATGATCGTTCTCAAAGTCAATTCGGAAGATTTTGACTTCACCAATCCTGAGCAAATTAGAGCAATAGCTGAAGGGGCCTTGGATCTGAAAAGTTCTGGTTTGGAAATCCTCAAAGGTGACCGTGATTATCGTGCTGACAAGAAGATGGAGGTTTTCGTGATGATGGAGGAAGGTGCTCGACCGTGTAAGGAGATCTTTTGGAAATCGATTCAGCGAATGATCCCGCCAGATGGATCAACGCCAGCTTCCTAAGACATCCAAAATATCTTCCTTTGATAAATCCAGCCAGTAGCCGCGTAGGCCGGCTTCAATGGCACCGACAACATGCTGAATGCTGTCGTCAATGAAAAGGGTTCTCTTTGGGTCAAGATCACTCATCTTGCATACAGCCAAATAGGTTTCAGGATGTGGCTTTTTCATGCTTATTTCATTCGAATAATGCACTTTCTCAAAACCAGATTTAAACCACTCGAGTCCAATAGTCTCATCCAGCATCCTCTCAAAAGTTGCAACATGAATCGAATTGGTATTGCTGAGGATGAAAGTTCTATACGAACCTCTGATATCGTGAACCAACTCTGCTCTTTCACGCGGAATAGACAGCAAGATTGAATCCCAAGCTTCCATGATTTGTTCATCGGTCACTCCTTGAGGAAGGAATGGTCTAATGAGCTTTAGAAACTCCGCTTTGTGGGCTTTGCCAGTTTCTAAATCATCAAACAGGGTGGATTGGTTTGCTTTTGAATATAGACTAGAAAAATCAGGGAAACCTAATTTCTTAAACTCTCGAACGGGAGCGTTATAGTCGATGTCAAATAGAACACCGCCAAAGTCGAAAATAATGTTGTCGATTTCTGAAGGAGAAGGAAGTACAAAACTCATAAGCAGACTAGTGCTTCTTCAACCAAGCATGCTTGTTTTCCTTGATGCGAATATCTTGCAGATCTTTCTTCGCAGATTGTTTATTGGTATAGCTTCCGAAGCAAACGAGGTGCAGGCTATTCTTCTTGCCGAAAATGTAGGCGTCGTATCCTTTGTTTTGGAGTGAAGCGACCATATTATCCGCGTTCGATTTTTCCCGGAATGCACCGCCAACGATAAACCACATTTTCATCTTAGTCGCCGATGGAATAGTCGCCGCAGGCGTCGTTGGTGTGGAAGCGACTGGCGTCTCTTCGTTAACATCTTCTCGAATATTGACCAAGATTCCGTCAGGTCGGGCTTTGTCTTCTTCGAAAGAAAAGTAGACTGATGTAAGGTCTGGATTGGAATCCGCTAAAACATCAATAGTGTTCTCGTCTATAGGATAGACGAGTTGAAAATCTTCTTCCTCGAATCGAGGGATGAAAGTCGAACTAACCGTTTTTGTAGAGAAAGGATTCAAATTTGCGAAATCGCCATTCTTAGCGTTCTCGAGTTCATCGCGCATCAACCAGCCACCAACGAGTATAAGAGGGGTAAGTACTGCTGCAATTTTGACGAGCTTAGGAATCTTGCGTTTTGCCTTCGTTTCGACTGGGAGGGCTATTACTGGAGTTTCTTCCTTCTCTTCAACGATCTCAGTTGTTTCGACAACTGGCCCAACTGAGGCTCCTACTGGAACCAGATAGAGCTTGCCTAAACCGAAAGATACTTTGAGGTGATTATCGTCTTCGTTGGGAACGAATCGAATATTACCCGAACGATCGCGATACAAAACACCCACTTTTAGCAACTCGACTCGTCGCCCTTGCTTGAGGTCGTCTTTATATTGACGTGCCTTAGATAGAAGTTGCTCTACGGCTTCGTTGTAATCGATTCCTTCTTTTTGGACAATCGCGTTAGCAAGCAGCCCGTCGTTTTGTCGAAGGTTTTGATTGAACCCAATTTGCTTTGATGGAGGAGCAATAGTATGCGCCTGTTCGTTGATGGAAGCTGACTTAGCATTGGCTACAAAACCGCCTAAGTCAGGTACGATCACGCAATCATGTTCGTAGAGTAAATCGCTAATATGATGTCCTAAATTGAGGCTCATTCAACGACGAAGATAGAGGTTTAAGGGCCAATTTTGATGCCCGGATTGATATCCTTTTACACAACTCGTTGATAGTCAGTAAGAAAGAATTTTTTCTACCATTTTAAAGAGAAGATGGGTGCTTAAGCCAAAGAGGCGAGAAGGTTTTGTAAGTCTTCGGGAGTGTCGATAGCCGGGCTCTCATGACGCGTAATTCCACAGTGAATATCCATGCCGTTTTCCAGCCATCGGAGTTGTTCGAGAGATTCGGCCTTTTCCAGAGAGCTCACCTCCATGTGTGTGATCTCGCGAAGAGCATCAGGTTTATAACCATACATGCCAATGTGCTTGTAATAGGGGTGTTGAATCACCCATTCTTTGGCCATGAGCCCTTTGTAAAATGGGATTGGCGAACGACTGAAATACAGGGCTTTATTGTCGCTGTTGAGCGCGACCTTGATTCTATTTGGATCAAGAATGTCTCTGACTTCTTCAATTCTCTTCACAAGCGTTCCAAGCTTAACCCCTGGCTTGTTCATGATCTGAATGAGCTCTGAGATCATCGCTGATTCCAAGCGAGGCTCATCCCCTTGGATGTTGACGATTGCGTCAAATTCTTCTCCTTGCTTGTTGTAAGCCTCTAAACATCGGTCTGTGCCGCTTTGGTGCTCACTCAATGTGGTGACCACCTCGCCGCCCGCGTCTTCTACAGTCCGCTGGATCTCTTCGTGATCGGTCGCGACTACAACTTTAGCCAAATCTGGACATCGCTGCGCATTCTCAAGCACATGCAGGATCATGGGTTTTCCCATAATATCAGCGAGTGGTTTTCCAGGAAAACGAGTTGATCCGAATCGAGCAGGTATGATGCCGATTACTTTCACAGTGTAATGCTGTATTGTATGACTGTCGTGCGAGGTTTTTCAATAGTCAAAGGACGAATCGCATACTCGCGATTCAGCATGTTATTGACGATCAATGAAACGCGATGATTATCTTTAAATGCGCAAGCAATTCGGCCGTCTATCACCATGTCGCCTTTAGTGTGTTCGGCTCGCCAATTGTTGATGCCGGTGAGGGCTTGAGGGAATCCGTCTTCATTGTCTAGCGTTTCAAATACGGCGTCGATGTTTTGCATTGTGCTATTGTACCTAACACTAAGTCCCGCTGTCCATTGCTCATAAGAAGCTTGAATATCGCTTCTAACTAAATGTTGGAGTCGGTATTTAAGAATGTCGTTCGTCGAGTTTGAGCTCGTTGTGGCATAACTTACCTCTCTGAAATCAGAAAGCGCAAAAGGGCTCGTGGAGTCAGCTGGAGACTCGGCGTAGATATAATTTGGAGTCAAACTTTTCGGAATAGAGTACGTGTACCCGGCTAACACTTGAAGATCGATTTTTCCGATTTCCCCCTGCCCCATAACACTAAAGTCGACTCCCATTACCGATGACTGCCCGGTATTTAAGCTTCTAAATCCGAGCCCGAGGAAGTTGTCAAGAGTAGGATCAGCATCCCACTGCCCGAAGGTGAATTCGATGAAGTTTTTGTACTTCTGAGCGAAGAGCGCCACATCAGCAAGGCCCTTGAAGTTGCCTATTTTGAAACCTTGCTTCACTCCCAATTCGGCGTTGTAGCTCGTCTCTGATTGAATATCGGGGCTCGGGAATACGTTTAACACACCCACAGATGTTCGGATGAATTTTTCTGCAATGGTGGGGAAACGGTACCCTTGCCCAAATGAAGCTCGAAGAAATGTTGCTTGCCCTGCTTGATAGCTTATTCCTCCTCTGAAAACAGGCTTTGATTCACAATCATAGGTAGGCTCGGGTTTCTTGTTGATCTCGAAGCGTTCCCAGCGCACACCGATACTCACGTTTAGCTTGTCCCAAAATTTCTTGTCTACTTGAAGAAATGCTGCGTAGTTGCGAGCAGTGTTCTTTCCGTCTACATTTCCACCAACGTATAGTTGCGCTTCACCCTCAGTTAGGATGCCTACGAGCCCTGCAGTTGTGGTTAGGTCTTTAAAACCGAGCGAATCATAATGCTGTTGCCACTGGTATTCGCCGTAGTACACATCACTGAAGTTTCCTTGGTCATTGTCATTATCGTTATCCAACTTTTGCCAGCGGCCCTTTAGAGAATGGCGACTTCCTTTTGCGGTCAGAAATTCCACGAATGGATCCACGTTTCCGACTATTTGTTTGGTGCGCGTCGCAGCTCCATCAAAAGCCGAATAAAGCCCTGTTGTGTCATTTCCCCAAAGAAGTGTATTCAGCGACTCTCCTTTGAGCCAATTGGTGTTGAGCCCGAATGACAAACCTGCCACCGCCTCGGGTTGGTATCTTAAGTTCATGTTAATTCTTCCTCGAGTCTCGGCTCCATAGCGATTCACTTCTCCTGGATTAAAATTGCTAGGGGCAGGTTCCCCATTTTCATCGTGCTCAGGGCCAAGATGGCCATCATCTCCAAGGACGCTTCCACCAATAACCATAGATAACGCACCTACGCGTCTTGTGTGTAGAAAGTTGAAGCCAGACATCATTGGGGTGCCATTCCAGTATTTGCTTTCTATAGTTTTCGGATCAGAGTACATTCCATGAAATAGAGTCACTTTGGTTTTTGGATCACCCTTAGGAAAAGCCGTTCTTACGTTGATCACGCCACTCAGAGCCGCCGACCCATATAAGACCGACGAAGCACCTTTGATAATCTCAATCTGCTCCACATTTTCGACGGGTAAGAAACCCCACGATGGCCGCCCTGCGTCTCCAGATAGAATAGGCAAATCGTCGACTAAGACCATCACCCGACTGCCCGCTCCAAAACTATATCCGCTGCCGCTTCTAATCTGGGGTTCGTTATCTACGATCACCACACCGGGTGTTTGTTGTAACACTTCATCCATAGACGTTGTGTTTTTGTCTTCGATCAAACTTGGTTTGATCACTTCCATGGAAACAGTAAGTTCACTCAGATCTTGTTCAAATTTCCCAGCAGAGACGACGGCAATATCCAGGTTAGTAGACGTAGAAAAAAGCTTGATATCTAGAGCCAGCTCTTGGTTAGCGTCAAGATTTATTTCTTTCGTAATCGACTTATAACCAAGGGAGTGAATCGAGAGTATGACCAATCCGGGATCGACTTCAATGGTGTAGTTGCCGTAGACGTCAGAGCTCACACCGCTCCCTGTTTGATCGATTATGGAGGCTCCTACCAGCTCTTCTCGATTATTGCCATCGATGATGGTTCCGGAGATTTTTGCCTTTTGTCCGAGACAAAAGAAAGGGATGGTTAAAAGGAGGAATAAGGTTGTTTTCTTCATAATTCGCATCACGGGTACATGCAATTATACGAAATTGAGGTGCTGCTGTAATACAGGTGAAACTATGAATTCGTGTATTTTTATCCCGCATTGACTACTAAGATCTACCAAATTGCCTTAGGGCTGATTGAGGGTATTGGCCCCATCAGCGCTAAACGTCTCGTATCGTATTGCGGAGGCGCGCAAGCCGTTTTTTCTGAAACTAAAAATAACCTCATTAAGATTCCTGGTATTGGACCAGGAATTGCTCAATCCATCGCCTCTAGCCGGGTACTTGATCGTGCCGAAGAGGAATTGGCCTATCTCGAAAAGACTGGAGCCGAACACTTGTTCTATACTTCCAACCGCTATCCTTCGCGGCTTTTGCATTGTGATGATGGACCAGTTTCCATATTCACAAAAGGGGATCTCGATCTGAATCCCGAGAGAATAATTGCTGTGGTGGGTACTCGAAAAGCGACCAGAGAAGGCCGGAACATCTGTGAAGATTTAATTCTCGAATTGAGAGAAACTAATTGCACCGTAGTCAGCGGACTAGCTTATGGGATAGACAAAGCGACCCATGAAGCTTGTGTGCAACAGTCGTTGGCCACGATAGGGGTCTTGGCGCACGGATTGGATCGAATATATCCAGCCACTCATCGTACGCTGGCACATAAAATGACATTAAATGGGGGGCTCGTAACGGAGTTTCCCAGAAGCACGAATCCATGCCGCGAGAACTTCCCAATGAGAAATCGGATCGTGGCAGGAATGGTTGATGCTGTTGTTGTCGTGGAATCTGCTGATAGAGGAGGGTCCTTGATCACGGCTGAACTAGGGCTCGGCTATCATCGTGATGTGTTTGCTTTTCCCGGTCGCGTGGGGGATGAGTATTCGAGGGGGTGCAACAAATTGATTCAGAGCAACAAGGCAGGGATGATCTTGAATGCTTCAGATTTGATTCAGGCTCTGGGCTGGGACTACAATGCTAAATCTGCGCATCGCCAATTGGCATTATACGAAAACCTGACATCGGTTGAGGATGCGTTGGTGGCGACGCTCCGCGACTCGGGAAAGCTCGCGCTTGATGAGTTGACAATTAAATCAGAATTGGACTTGGGAGTGGCTTCGAGCACCTTGTTGGCACTTGAGTTTAAAGGGTTAATTAGAGCTCTGCCAGGAAAGATTTTTGAGTTGGTGTAGTCTGAGCAGGAGCTTCAAAATTCATTTTCGCGATTCCGTGAGGCTCATTGATTCGTCTTACATTAGGGTTTTGAGATGCATCCTCACTTCCTCAAGCGCTCGATCACAGAGTGATATAGCCTCATCCATGAGAGCGGGGATATCTGACAGGTCTTCTTTGTCTTTAATACGGGTCTCTATTTCTTGATAAATCAGGTATCCAGATTCAAACCCAATAATAAAACTAGAGGATTTCAGTTTGTGTGCGAAGTATCGTACTTGTTCCCAATCGGATTTGTCAACCCTCTCTTTGAGAGTCGTCATATCACGGGGGGAATTGGCAAGATACACCTCCAAAATTTCCCGCACAAAACTCAAGTTTTGGGGAGAAAGTGCCATCAAATTTTGAAGGTTGATTATTTTTTCCAAGTCTATTGGTGAGATGAAATAGTACAGCTAAGATAAAAAAGCCGCCACGACAACAATGAGACGCATGTCACAGAACGAAAACTGGCTAGTTCTCTGTGCTAGGAGGGTTGTTTGACTGTATTACACTATCTTCTGAGGGAGACTCTGGCAGTGTTTCAACCATTCCTGGGTCGGGTCTCAGCCCATTTTGGATCAAGCTGACCATCATGACAATCGAAGTAGTGATGATTACGAACAGCAGGATCCCCTCATTGAAATTCGGATCGACCCATTCTACTGGCGCTTCATTTGGAATCTTGAAGAATAAAAGAATGGTGATCAAGCCACGAGGAGCTATGTATAACAACGGAAACATGGACTTCCGTTTGAAGACCAACAGCATCATCAATCGAACGCCGTACAGTGCTAAAACAATCAGCAAGGAGTAGAAGGCTACGCTGAGATTGACCAGGGACGTTAACACGATCGTCATTCCGAAAATGACAAAGAAGAAAGTGCGGATCACAAAAGCTGTCTCGACCGTGAGAACATGAAAGTCGTGTAGAATGCTCTTAATTCTGACGTCGGAAATGAGGGGCTTGAGCTTCCATCTCCAGAACACCTTATGGTTGTTCAGCATGAGGCCAAAGACCAAAATCATCACCAATGATGATAGCTCAAACGATTTGCCGATTACGTAGAGCAGGGACAATATCGCGACGGTTAAAAACAGTTTTACCTGGCCAGAAAGTCGTTGAAGGATGAACACCAATCCATAGCAGACTACCAGCGAAAGGACCAAGGTCAATCCAATATTGGTGAAGACATTTCCGACAACCTCGCTTGTCGCCTCAGTCTCGGCATTGCTCAGCAGCAAGTAGAAGAACATGATTCCCAGAATATCTGAAAATGTGCTCTCGTAAATCATGAATTCTTTTTTGTCTTCACCCAATCCAACGACGCTTGGAATGATGATGGCGCTTGACATGATCGCTAGCGGGATTGCGTAAAGGATGGCGGCGTTCCAAATGTTGAATAACCCAAATGCTATAAAAAGTCCAGCAATCGCCATTGTGGATAGCAGAAGGCCTAGCATTGCGACTACGAATGATCTCCAGATCACGGGCCATTTTTCTTTGCTAAGTTTTAGATCGAGCGCCCCTTCTAAGACGATGAAAATCAATCCGAGGGTTCCTAAAATCTCGAGTACAATATCCTCAAACGGTATTTCTGAGCTAGCAATTAGTCCTTGTTCCACTGAATAATCAAGGCCGAGCTTGATCACAATACCGAGTCCGATCAGTAGGAGCGGACTTGGGATATTGGTCTTTCTTGCCAATACATTAAAAAAGTAGGATAGTACAATGATGAGCGAAGCGCCAATCACCAAGCCATAAGGGTCGTTTAGTCCTATGCTGCTGAGAAAAATCATTTAGTAGTCTTCATCGGCACGGGCTTCGCTAGTTTGCTCAGCCAATGTCTTTTTTAAATCGTTACAAATCACCTTGCAAGGGTTGGGGAAATTCTTCCGGATGATCTCGTAGATGTCCTTCATTTCTCCCTTATAAATGCCATACGCGGCTGATGAGCAGACAGGATTGCCTTCTACGTCGCAGACCGTGTAATGAACTTTCACTTGGCGATCCCAGGTTTGACCACGCTCTTGATTGTGATCTCGGAGAACACGGATGTCTAGTTCGTTGAGGAAAACGATGTATTCAAATTCATATTGATCGGCTAGATATGACATCAACTCTGGGTTGTTGATCTGAGTATTCATGTACCGCTCTTTTTCATCGTAGTAGGTGTAGATCTCTCCATTTTTGACCTCACCTCCATTCGCTTCCTGTCCCTCTGGAGTCTTTGGTCTGAGCTTCATCAAAAGACTCTTAGCTTTTGCAGGTTCTTCGGTCGCAGGGACGTTTTCGTATCGGTATGAGATTGAGCGATGAATGCGCTCCAAGTCGCTTAGATGACCTTTTTCTCCAGAAGTAACCAAGTCAATAACATCCCAATTTTCAGCCGCATTTTGAGCAAATATCTGACAGAATCCCTCACGAAAAAGGCGCTTGATCTCATCCACGCTGAGGTTGGTTCTGTTGCTGACTTCTCGATTAATATCCGAGATGTACATTTTGCTTTCCCAAGGCACGAGTAAGATTTGACCGCGGTCGTTGGCATAAGTTTCCGTCCCAAAACCAAACGTGTTGTCTTGGCTAAATGCAGCAGAAAAACCAAGGAGTAAACCAAGCAGAAGGGTCGACTTTTTCATGAACCCAAGGTAACTGGGTATAGAGCTGGGATGCCAGAAAACTCGAGCACTTTTACAATGTCAAATGTTGATCGAAAAGGGACGTTAACCGCCTGTGATGAGGCGATAGATGTCATTTCCGTTTGCGTAAAGAAGTAGACCTAAAAGCAGAATGATGCCGACAAGCTGAGCGTGCTCCAAGAATTTCTGATTTGGTGCTTTTCCAGCGATCATCTCGTAAAGCAAGAACATCACATGCCCGCCATCTAATGCTGGAATCGGGAGGATATTCATGAAAGCAAGAACCAAAGACAACCAAGCTGTGCGTGTCCAGAATACATGCCAATTCCACTCTGCGTCAAACAAACCTCCGATGGCTCCAAAGCCTCCGATTTGCGAAGCTCCTGCTTTCGAGAAGATGAATTTCATCGAAATGACATATCCGAGCAGTTCTTCCTTCGCGTAAGCATATCCAGCGGGGAAGGATTGTAAAAAGTTATACGAGATGTGTTCTGTGTCAAACCAATAGTCCTTCTCCCGAATCGGTCTGAATCCGATACCTTGTTCGCTTACAGGACAATTGATCGTTATTTCCCTACCATTTCGCAATAGGTGGACATCTACCTCGCCTCCTTTATTGGCAAAGATTTCTTCACTGATTTCGTTAAAGAAAAAGGTACGCTGGTCATTGATGCCTACGATGCTGTCTCCCGCCATCAGGCCTGCATTAACCGCCGGCATATCATCAATTAATGAACTGACAACCGTTGGAACTCGCATTTCAAATGGGGATTTTAATCCACTATCGACCATAAGCTGACCGAAATCAGATGGGAGTGCCATTGTTACCAATTGACCACTGCGTTCAAGTGTAATTTCTTTAGGATCTCCCAAGAAGATCTTTCGCTTAGCGTCACCGACACTTTCAACGTCGACGCCGTCTAACTGAAGAATCTTATCTCCTTCTTCAAAACCCAAATCGTGGAGAGGTGCAGCATAAGTGCATCCCCACGTTGCGTTGTCTGCTGGTACCCACGTCTTTCCCCAGACAAAAAGTACAGCGCTAAAAATTAAGAATCCTAGAATCAAATTGACCGTAACACCACCGATCATGATGATCAATCGCTGCCAAGTCGGTTTAGACCTAAACTCCCATGGTTGTGGGGGCTTAGCCATCGCCTCTTTGTCCATTGACTCGTCGATCATTCCAGCGATTTTGACATACCCACCCAAAGGCAGCCAGCCAATTCCGTACTCAGTTTCGCCTTTCTTGAATTTGAAAAGGGAAAATTTGGGATCGAAAAAGAGGTAGAATTTCTCGACTCGAGTCTTGAACAACTTCGCCGGAATGAAGTGGCCCAATTCGTGTAGAATAACCAGTATTGACAGACTAAGAAGTAATTGGGCAGCTTTTATCCAGAATTCCATGCGATCGAGATCAGCCGGCAAAATTAACAACTTGACGATACCGAGCGGATTAAGCGGCACTTATTCACGAATTTTAGAAAACCCCCTTCGGTCTTCGGTATTCACGTACTACGAAGTAGATCTTGGTTATTCAGGAAAATAGCCAAATTCATTTCTCTTGAATCATTACGGGTAAGGGCGGTACGTGAGTATTGTGTTTTAAAACGAAAGCTCTATTGGGTGTTGGTGTCAAAGTCCTAGGCAGTCCGATATTCGACGCAATTGTCGGGAGAAAAATTTTCGAGCGCTCAGATGGGCGCAGTGAAAAGGAGTAACTCGTGGAGGATCATGCTAGTATGACGCACACTTCTCTTTTTGAAAAACTGCAAAACAGGCTTAGCGCCTCATCTGTGAATCCCCGCGATTAACATATAATCGAGCACGAATCATTTGTTCAACAAATACTCGGTTAACTGTGGCGTTCTTTAGATGTTGGAGCTATTCCCTAAGTATTAATTTCGCATATCAGTAATGGTAAATAAAAACAGCACGACACCCAAGTCTTTCAAGCGCTACGTCCGAATATTTTGGCTGCTAGTTTTAGCCCCATTTATTGGGATTGCGGCTTTGTTGCTAATCACGTTGATGGGCAAGCTACCACCCACGGAAGCGTTGGCTAATCCAAAGACGAATCTCGCCACGGAGGTCTATACGGCTGACATGAAGGTGATTGGTCGTTACTATCGTGAGAATCGATCGGACGTCAAGTATGAGAGTCTTCCAGATCATTTAGTGAATGCATTAATCGCAACCGAAGATGCACGTTTTCATCATCATTCGGGAGTGGACTTTATTTCCCTCACGAGAGCTGTGGTTAATTTAGGTAAAAAGGGAGGGGGAAGCACGATCTCGCAGCAGCTTGCCAAAATGCTTTTTACAGAAGAATATGAGCGCGTTTCGTTCTTTGAGAGGGCGATGCAAAAGCCCGGAGAGTGGGTTACTGCCACAAAACTTGAAAAGCAATACACGAAAGAAGAAATTGTTTCGCTATATCTCAATCGTTACGACTTTCTAAATCAAGCCGTTGGCATTAAATCAGCAGCTCACATCTATTTCAACAAGCCGGTGGATTCTCTTCGGATAGAAGAAAGCGCAATGCTTGTTGGCATGCTGAAAAATTCATCTCTCTACAATCCGCTTCGTCGTCCTGAGATGGTTTTTACAAGGAGAAACGTGGTTTTAAACCAAATGTCGAAGTATGGTTATCTCGATGAGGAGGTCTGTGATTCGTTGAAGCTCATGCCTTTAGATATTCACTTTCAGCGAATCAGTCACGATGAGGGCTCGGCGCCGTATTTCAGGGAAATGCTGCGTTCCAAAATCAAATCGATGCTCGACGAACAAGATGAAGACGGCAGCTGGATCATCGAGCGTCAACCCGATGACGAGAAGTATGACCTATATGGTGATGGGATGAAGGTCTACACTACGCTTGATTCACGAATGCAAGAGCATGCAGAGTGGGCTGTTCAGGAATATATTAGTGACATGCTTCAGAAAGAATTCTGGAGTGACCTTAAAAGCCGAAACAAGCGCAATTGGCCATTCTACAACGGCATTCGTTCCGAAGACCGTAACGCGATCCTGACTAGCGCCATCAAGCAGTCACACCGTCATAAAGTATTGGCGGGAAAGATCTGTCCGGATTGCCAGCGTCCAGCATTTTATATCAATGAGGTTCCTCATATGGGGTCGCAGCATTGGCATTGTGATGAGGGAAAAGACGGTTGTAGCCACAAGTGGCGCAGACTTCCGGAAGATTCGATCAGTATTGTGTTCGAAACACCGATTGAAACACAAGTATATTCTCCATGGGGAATGATCGATACGTTGATGAGTCCAATTGATTCTATCAAATACACAAAGTCAATCATTCACGCGGGCCTTGTTTCTATCGAACCGCAAACGGGCCACGTGAAAGCATGGGTCGGAGGTGTGGATTACAAGAATTTCCAATTCGATAATGTATATCTCAGTCGTCGACAAGTAGGCTCGACATTCAAACCGTTCTTGTATGCCACGGCTTTGCGATTCAACAAATTCGATTATTGCGAGGAACTTCCAAATCAGAAAATCTGCATCGATATGCCAGAAGGGCAGCCACCTTGGTGTCCAGACAATTCGGACTTTGAGTATGGCGATATGGTGAGTCTAGAATATGGATTGGCCAATTCGATTAACACCATTTCTGCAAAGTTGATCAAAGAGATGAAGCCGAAGGATGTGATACAACTTGCACGAGATTTGGGTGTGAAAAGCGATATCCCAGAAGTGCCGTCGATTGCTCTTGGAGTTGCCCAAGTTACATTACACGAGATGGTGGCGGCAAATTCGGCTTTGGTGAATCACGGCATGTACATCGAGCCGATAATTATCACACGCATCGAAGACAAGAGCGGAAACAAGATCTACGATGCCAACGACCATTTGGTCATTGATCAGGGGATAGACGCCAAGACAGCGTACTTGACCGTCAACATGATGAAAGGGGTTGTGGACGGGGCATATAGTCGAGAGAAAGGCAAGCGAATGGGTACTGGAATTCGTTTGAGAATGGATTTGAAACACCGTCGATACGATGGACTTACTCAGCCGATGGCTGGAAAGACGGGTACGACGCAGAACAATACTGATGGCTGGTTTATGGGGCTGACGCCCGAATTGGTGACTGGAGTTTGGGCTGGAGCGCAAGATCCGACGGTTCGTTTTTCGAAGACATCCTTAGGCCAGGGGGCGAATACAGCTTTGCCGATATATGGCTTCTATATGAAACGCGTTTACGCCGATCCCGAGCTGAGTATCAGCCAAGAAGATTTCCCTGTTCCTGAAGGAATAAAAATAGACACGGAACTTGACTGTATTGAGTATTGGAATACTCGGAATTCGTTTAATTTTGACTCTGACCTTGAGGAGTCGTCTAAAGGTCTTTTTGACTAAACCTCAATAAATGGCATTGAATAAAGTGGTCTCTGGAGTTGAAGAAGCTTGTAGAGGCATTGAAAGCGGAATGACCATCATGCTCGGGGGCTTTGGCCTATGCGGTATCCCTGAAAACTGTATTGCTCAGTTGGTGAAGATGGGGGTGAATGATCTCACGTGTATCTCAAACAATGCTGGTGTTGACGATTTCGGTCTCGGTCTCCTTCTTCAAGAGCATCAGATCAAGAAAATGATCTCTTCATATGTTGGTGAAAACGACGAATTTGAGCGTCAAATGTTGAGCGGGGAGCTCGATGTTGATCTGGTTCCACAAGGTTCTTTGGCTGAAAGATGTCGCGCAGGTGGAGCTGGAGTTCCAGCTTTTTTCACGCCAGCGGGGTACGGAACTGAAGTGGGTGAGGGAAAAGAGATTCGCATGTATAACGGAAAGCCGCACATTCTTGAAGAAGCTCTGACAGCAGACTTCGCGATTGTGAAAGCCGCTAAAGGAGACACCGCGGGAAACTTGATTTTCGAAGCTACAGCAAGGAATTTCAATCCGATGATGGCGATGGCGGGTAAGACGACGATTGCTGAGGTTGAGGAGCTCGTCGAACTCGGGGAATTGGATCCTAATGCTATTCATACGCCTGGGATCTTTGTTCAACGAATTTTCCAAGGTGACCGATTTGAGAAAAGAATCGAGCAACGAACGACCAGAGCGAAACAATAAAGCACTATGCCCTTAGATAAAAATGGAATAGCTCAGCGTATCGCTCAAGAACTTCGAGATGGATGGTACGTCAATCTCGGAATCGGAATCCCTACGTTGGTAGCGAACTACATTCCTGAAGGAGTTGAAGTTGAATTTCAATCTGAGAATGGAGTATTGGGAATGGGACCCTTCCCTTTTGAGGGAGAGGAACAAGCCGATCTCATCAATGCGGGAAAACAGACAATCACAGCAATGCCTGGCGCTGCGTTTTTTGATTCTGCGACTAGCTTCGCGATGATCCGCGGACAGCATGTTCAGCTTACTGTCCTAGGCGCTATGGAAGTCAGCCAAAATGGTGATATCGCCAATTGGAAGATCCCGGGTCGAATGGTGAAAGGCATGGGCGGAGCGATGGATCTTGTGGCTTCAGCAGACAACATCATCGTGGCTATGATGCACGCAAACAAACGAGGTGAATCGAAGCTGTTAGCCGATTGCACGTTGCCACTTACAGGGGTTGGTTGTGTGAAGAAAATTGTCTCCAATCTCGCTACAATAGACGTTAAAGATGGTTGTTTTCATCTAGTAGAAACGGCACCTGGGGTGAGCGTAGAAGATGTTGTAAATGCTACGGAAGGCACACTGATTGTGCCGCCAGATGTTCCAGAAATGGTGCTCTAAGCTACCCAGCAAACCGTTACGCCAACGGCCTCAACCTCGCCATTCACAGGAGCGTTCAGCTTCCGAATTTCTACTGTAATAGACTCACAATCATGATATTGAGTGCGAATCTGATCGATGATTCTCTGGGCGACATTTTCAATGAGATTAGAACGAATCGCCATTTGATCGTGAACGGCATTAACAAGAACACAGTAATCGATTGCCTCTTCAATCTTATCTGAATCTGCCGCCTTACTGAGATCGGCTTCAACAATTACGGTCGTTTCAAACCATGTTCCTACTTCAGCCTCGATTGGCATGCAGCCGTGATAGGCGAAATTCTTGATTCTTTCTGCGGTGACGATTCCCATTAACCCAACTTTTCGATTCCTGTTTCCATTCTTCTTAGCGTTTCTTCTTTACCGATTGCTGACGCAATTTCTGGTATAGAAGGTCCGCCTCCCTGTCCAGTGAGTAGTAGACGCATTCCTGGGCCGACTTGACCGAATCCTAGTTCGTTTTCGGTCATGTGATCTCCAAGAGCTGCCTCAACATTCTCAGCAGAAAAATCATTGATTTGAGCGAAGGTCTCCTTGATGCCATTCATGATCGCCGGAGTGTTCTCCTTCCATTTTTTACGAGTAAGCTTTTCGTCATACTCTGTCGGAGCTTCGAAGAAGAATTTCTCGCTCAATAAGTCTGGTATGAGCGTGGAGCGTTCTTTCATCAGTTCACACACTTTTACGAGCATGGCGCGGTCGACATCGACCTGATCGGCTACTAAATCAGCGAGCTCCTCACCGGATAAGACTCGTAGGTATTGCTCATTAAACCATTTAGCTTTATCGGGGCTAAATCGAGCTCCAGATTTGATCACACGATCGAGTGAGAATGCTTCGATCATTTCTTCTTTTGAAAAGACTTCTTGCTCTGTTCCGGGATTCCAACCGAGCATCAAGAGCATATTGACAAAGGCTCCTTTTAGATATCCTGACTCACGGTATCCGCTGGCTACGTCGCCAGATTTTGGGTCGTTCCATTCCAATGGAAATACCGGAAACCCATCTTTATCCCCATCTCGCTTGCTCAGTTTACCATTGCCACTTGGCTTAAGAATGAGTGGAAGGTGTGCAAACTTAGGCGCGTCCCATCCAAATGCTCGATACAGAAGCACGTGTAATGGCGCAGATGGCAACCACTCTTCTCCGCGAATCACGTGCGAGATTTTCATCAAATGATCGTCTACGATGTTGGCGAGATGATAGGTAGGCATACCATCACTTTTGAAAAGAACTTTGTCGTCTAGGACGTTCGAATCGTAATTAACTGAACCACGAATTTCATCTGTGAACTGCACCCGCTCGTTGGCCGGGATCTTGAAGCGAACGACATATTTCCCTTGCTTAAGGTTTTCCGTTTCTTCTGAAGAAAGCGACAATGAGTTGCGCATGGCATTTCTAGTCGAGTGATCGTATTGCCAAACTGGAATGCCGTTTTCCTTAGCCTTCGCGCGGGCGACATCAATTTCTTCAGGTGTGTCAAACGCATAATATGCCCATCCGGAATTGACCAATTGCTCTGCATATTCGCGATACATCGGCTTTCGTTCTGATTGTCTGTATGGCCCGTAATCACCTCCGACGCCAGCTCCTTCATCAGGGGTCAAACCGCACCATTCGAGCGCATTGAGGACGTATTCCTCAGCACCTGTGACATAGCGATTCTGATCAGTGTCTTCCACCCTGAGAATGAAAGTGCCACCGTGCTTTTTGGCAAAGAGGTAGTTGTACAGGGCTGTTCTCACACCTCCTATATGGAGGGGTCCAGTTGGACTGGGCGCAAATCGAACTCTAACGTCTGACATAATCGAAAATTGGCGCCAAAGATAGCAAACCTGTTAGGCCATGATATGGTTGGTTGAGGTGAGTTTAGAAATGCTTTTTGGGGGCGATAACCGTTTTAGTTGGTTAAATCAGCTATTGAAGTTCTGTCGATGCTAGTTTCTGAAATACTAATGATAACAGCACAAAAGAAGACAACAAATGATTACAAGAGAATACTAACGGAAGTAAACGACTGTCATACGGATCGAGGAAAGGCACCGCCCCACTTTTGCACTGTCGATTGAACGGAAAGACCGTGAGAGACGAAAGACAAATCATTTATTAAACATTAAAACACATCATTATGAACTCTTTAAGAAACAGCGTAACACTTATTGGACATCTTGGTCAAGACCCAGAGATGAAGACATTTGAAGGAGGAAGCACAAAAGCCAATTTGAGCATCGCAACCAACAGTTCCTACAAGAATGGTAAAGGTGAGCGAGTTGAAGAAACAACTTGGCACAATGTTGTTATGTGGGGCAAGACAGCTGAGATTGCTGAAAAATACCTTCACAAAGGATCAGAGCTGGCGATCGAAGGGCGGCTAAGTAATCGTAGCTATGAAGACAAAGAAGGAAACACGAAATACATCACCGAAATAGTCGCTAACGAGCTTGTTATGCTTGGAAAGAAGGATTAGTATCATTTGTTTCAACAATGCCCCGCTCGTGATTCCACTTCCAGAGTCGTAGCGGGGCTTTTTTCATTCAAAGAAGCCTTAGCGCTCGTGATCCACGACCTCATATCTGCATCCACGCTAAAATGATCATTGTCGATCACATCATAAATAGCGTCACCTACAGGAAGAATTTTCGAGATTCTAGCTGTTTGGCATCTAATTCGCTAAATTTGTGGGAGTTATGCTCAAAACAAAGGCAATCATAGCGGCCCTTATGTACACATTCACAAGTCTCGGCTTGCTGGTGCACGTGCATTTTTGCTGTGGTGGACTTGCCGGCATCAGCGTCATTTCTGAACTGAGCCCATGTGCTTGTGATCACCACCAGCACGACTGTGAAGGAGGTAATGACTGTTGTGATTTTGAGACGTTCTACTTGGGTTCTGGAGACGATCATAAAACTCCAGCTTCTATTCAAGTTGATGCCACACAGAATTTAATTCCATTGGTAGCACCAGCGATCGTTCATGAGAGTTGGGACAGCGAAGATGAACAAGTGACAGCTGAGCCTAGAGCTGGCCCCCCTGATGGACAGCCTGCAATCTACCTCAGTCTCTGTAGCCTCGTGTATTACGGTTGATCATTATTTCCACCCTCCGGAAATCAAATGACAATTCAGTTTAAAACGTAATAACATGAAATTTTCAATCAAATATATTCTTGCTTCTTTAGCTATCATCACCGCAGCTACTGCAATCTCGCAGAGCACAAAGCCAGTTACCCTCGAGATGTGGGTTGCCGGAACATGCAGCGGTTGTGAGAAGAGAATCGAATCTGCCCTTGACGTCAAGGGGATAATTTTTGCCGAGTATACCCTCAAAGAGCATACCCTCGAAGTGGTTTTCAAGCCGCATAAAATCAGTGAAAAGCAAATTCATCAATTGGTGAATGACGCAGGTCATGATACCAAGAAAGGATTAGCTAGCGATGAGGCCTATGGTAAAGTCGATGACTGCTGCAAGTATCGCACGCACGACTGCAGTAAAGACCACTAGACATGAGATCACTAGCAATTTTGATTTTGGGCCTAGTTCCAATACTTGGTGCTGCCCAGAAAAGCGTGCATGGTCACGTGACTGCTCCAATTTCTGAGGGATCGGAAGTTTTAGAGCCACTAGTTGGAGCTACTGTGTTTTGGTCAAAAACCAGCATTGGCGCATTGACTGATATAGACGGTCATTTCGAGATCGAGATGACGTTTCTGACGGATTCGCTTGTCTTTAGCTATGTGGGCTACAAGACGCGTGTCATCAAATATTCAGGCCAAGAAGAATTAGATGTCAAACTCGAACTAGGTTTACTTGGTACGGTTGATGTCGAATACGAAAGACACTCGACTGAGATGTCGTTGATGAATGTGTTTAACGTGCAAGAGCTAGACGAAAAGGAACTTTGTAAAGCGGCATGTTGCAACTTGTCTGAGAGCTTCGAGACCAATGCTTCGATAGATGCGTCATTCACCGATGCTGTTACCGGCACACGCCAGATTCGGATGCTCGGCCTCGACGGAAAGTATAGCCAGATCACGAAAGACAACATTCCTCTGATTCGCGGATTGTCAACTATCTACGGGCTCAATTATGTTCCTGGGCCTTGGATAAAGTCAATTCAGATTTCAAAAGGAGTTGGCAGTGTGACAGGAGGGTATGAGAGTATCACCGGTCAAATAAATGTTGCGATGAAGGGTCCAAGCTCTGAGGAGAAAATGCATGTCAATGCGTTCGTTAATCAGGCTGGTCGTTTGGAGTTGAATACAGTAAATCACTTTGATGTTTCAAAGCGTTGGTCTACGTCTTTGCTGACACATGGAGAATTTGCAGACCGCAGATGGGACAACAATGGCGATGGATTTATCGATGAGCCTTTGAAGAAAGACATTATCGTCAGAAACGAATGGTTGTTGAGCTCTAAGCGGGTCTTTGGGTCATACCAAGCCACTTACCTAGTCCAAGATCAGTTAAGCGGACAAATGGGATACCAGGCCAATTCTGAAACTGTAAACCCATGGGGTGCTTCGATAAAGACGGAGCGAATTGAGGCTCACGCGAAGACAGGATTGGCTTACCCAAGTCAGGAGTGGAAGAGTTGGGGGTCGCAATTGTCGTTTTCGCAATATGACATTCACAGCGAGCTTGGAGGAAAGACTTATGAAGGCTTTCAGCGTAGCTATCGAGCTAATATTTTGTTTGCTTCGCGATTCAATGAGGACCACAAGTTCACGACGGGATTCAGCTATGTTCAAGACGAGTTCGATGAAAACTTTCGTGGAACTGAATTCTCACGCGTTGAACGAGCTCCTGGAGTGTTTTTCGAGTACACTTGGTCTAAGCCAGAATTGTTTTCTGTTGTAGCAGGAGTGCGTGGTGATCAACACAATTTGTACGGATCACTTTTTAGTCCAAGACTTCATGCTAGATACAGTTTGAGCGAGAATGCCTCAATTAAATTAGGAGCTGGAATTGGCCATCGAACAGCTAATGTTGTCATGGAGAACGTTGGTCTTCAAGCAAGCAATCGCGATTGGATAATCCAGGGTTCATCGACTGCCTCCAACTTTGGTTTGCCAATGGAGACAGCGGCTAACTTAGGGTTGAATTACCTCCACAAAATGCGCCTGTTTTATCGTGATGCGAGCATTTCGATTGACTTTTACCATACTGAATTTACTAACCAACTTGTGATCGACCTGGATCAGGATGCTCAAGAGGTTAACATCTATGCATTAGATGGACAGAGCTATTCGAATAGTGCTCAGTTTGAGATGCAGATGAGCCCAATCAAACGATTTGACGTGAGACTGGCTTACCGTTGGTTGGACGTACAGACTGACTACGTTGCAGGACGCAGAGCGAAGCCATTCGTGGCTACACACAGAGCGTTTACAAACTTAGCGTACGAGACGAAGGCGAAGGAAAATGGCGCCCAATGGAGATTTGATGGAACGGTTCAATGGGTTGGCCCGGCTAGGATTCCGGACACCTTTATGAATCCAGAGGAGTTTCAAGTGGCTGACCAGTCAAGTGGGTTTACTTTGATCAACGCTCAAGTGACTTATGTGTTTTTTGAGAATTTCGAAGTGTATTTGGGAGGTGAGAATCTCGCGAACTTCCAACAGCCAAATCCAATTCTTTCAGCTGAACATCCTGATGGAGAGCACTTTGATGCATCGTTGGTTTGGGGCCCAATTTTCGGAAGAATGGCTTATGCTGGAATGCGTTGGACTTTAAGATAATATGATCAATTTGTAAATGCTCTGAGTTCTGAAATCAAGGCATTTACACACTAAAACAGGGTCATTTGATTGAGCACTCCCTCGTGTTCCTGCAGCCATTCTTGAGAATTCAATTTCACGGAATCCTTGCCAAGTGTAACAATCTTCATCCGTTTGCGTATATCCTAATCTAATCATTGACAACTCGATGCTCTCATTTATAGATCCACTTCGGCTTAAGCTCAGTTCTGATCAAGAAGTTCTGGAGGTAAGTTATAGCCCAACAAGCGAAAAGCCACTGTTCGATATTTGTGACCTTGAAGGCAGGGTTATCAAAACGGGCAATGTATCAGCCAACAGCTTGAAGATCAAAGTTTCTGATTTGATCAATGAGATGTACATCTTCCTAATACTCGATGGCGAAGAGGTTCGTACCAAGCGTTTTCAGATTTCCCGCTAAGCGCAACCCACTCCAAATTCATGCATAAACAGCAGAATGTCGGCTGTAACTATCACCTCATATTGGCTTAGAGAAGTTTAAAGTTAGAATCTCTGATTCAACATCAAATTTAGACGCTTATACAACTCTTGTATTGGTATCAAAGTGGAAATAATGCTAATTAAATTAGAAATACAATTAAATTAGCAAAATGAGTTTTCTACCGTCCAACATCAAATTTCTCCGAAAAGAAAAAGGCTTGACCCAAGCCCAGCTAGCAGATAAGCTTGCGTTAAACCGCTCAGTGATTGGAGCTTATGAAGAGGGTCGAGCAGATCCAAGGGTTAAAACACTCATTAATATTTGCCATTATTTCTCTAAATCTTCCGAGGAGATGCTCAACATTGATCTGAGTCAGGGCGACAGTAAAAAGACATACGTCAAAGGCGAACAGCTTCGAATTTTGCCTGTTACGGTAAACAAGGATACCAATCGCGAGGCCATTCCATTGGTTCCGTTGAAGGCAGCTGCGGGTTATCTCGATGGATATGGCGATGTTGATTATATCGAAAATTTGACCCAATTCGATTTGCCTTTTGGCGAAATACACTTGGATCGAACGTATCGCATGTTTCAAATTCAGGGAGAAAGTATGTTGCCGATTCCTTCAGGGGCATATGTTCTAGCCGGCTATGTAATGGATTGGACGAGTGTAAAAGATGGACAGTGTTATGTCCTTCTTACCAAAGATGATGGCGTCGTTTACAAGCGCGTATGGAACGAACTAGAGCAGAGTGGAAGTGTATTGCTCAAAAGTGACAATCCCGAGTTTGATCCGTACTACGTTGAGGCCGAGAGCATTCTTGAGGTGTGGCATGCCGTGGGGTATTTCAGTTTCGCTATTCCAGATGCGGGGTCTTACCAGCCTAATTTGAACGAGATGGCCAATGTGATATCTGATTTGCAAAAGAAGATTGATGCGATAAAGTAGAGTTGCTTCGCAGATTGACTTGGCAGTTTGGCTTTGATTTCTAGCCCCCAGAATCATAACCGAAGACTAAACCTCCTCAGCCACAACCTCTTCAACTTGATCAATATTAGCTTTCAGAAGGTTTTCGATACCTCCTTTAAGAGTCATCATACTCGATGGACAACCGCTACAAGCACCTCTCAATTGAACATATACCTTGCCTTCGTGAAATGCTTTATAGTCAATGGCGCCACCGTCTTGTTCGACTGCCGGGCGGACGAACTCATCTAAAAGCATCGTGATTTGCTCATCAAATTCAGATGGAACAAACTTCTTATAATCGATGTTTGAAGCTCTCTTCTGCTCCTTTTGATACGCAGGTGACATGGGGATCAAATGATCCGGAACGTTGCCTACGGCGATTGCATTCTCCATCAACCACTCTTTGATGTACTCACGGAGTTGCATGACAATCATTTCCCATCCAAGGGATTCGTCCTTGGTGATTGAGACAAAATTGCCCGAAATAAAAATGTTCTTGACAAAAGGAAAATTGAAGAGCTCTTCGGCCAATGGTGAACTATTTATTGTCTGCGACTTTTCCTTGTACTCGACCTGCAAGCCGCCCGTAATTAATGTGCGATCCGCGACAAATTTCATTACGTTAGGATTGGGAGTGATCTCAGCGTAAACGCTCGTTGGGATAATAGTGCCTTCAGACATCAATTCTAATTTTTCACAAAGGTAGTCACACCGTGGAATTGAGCGTGAAATGTGGGCCACTGAATTCTATACATTTGCTCACCTTGTCAAAACGTGTATATATGAGACTGGTATTTAGCTTAATGATGATGCTCATTTCTTTGAGCGCATTTTCCCAAGAAACTTTCCCCGTTAATGGAACTCGCGAGAAGGATGTAGTCTATACAGCATTCACCAATGCGACCATTCATGTGGATCATGAAACCGTGATCGAAAATGGAACCATGGTCGTTTACAAAGGAAAAATCTTTGCCATCGGTGCAGAAGTTGTCGTTCCGCTAAATGCAGTAACGCATGACTTAAAAGGCAAACATGTTTATCCATCATTCGTCGACTTAGATTCCAGTTACGGAATGCCGAAAATTGAATCTTCTAAATGGGATCCAAAACCTCAAATGGTTTCCAAAAAGGCAGGGGCCTATGGTTGGAACGAAGCGATCAAATCCGAGGTGCGTGGAGCCGATATTTTCGCCCATCAAACAGATAAGGCCAAAGGACTTCGAGAAATGGGATTCGGTGTGGTTCTCACTCATCAGCACGATGGAATTGCTCGAGGGACTTCAGTGCTCGTGGGCCTTGGTTCTAGCGAACATAAAAACATTCTAAAAGCTGACGCAGCGGCTCACTATTCATTTCGAAAGGGCTCCTCATCTCAGAACTACCCTAGCTCGTTAATGGGATGTATCGCCCTTTTGCGCCAAACGCATTTGGACGGACTTTGGTACGATTCTGAAGCTAATGTTGACGAAGCCAATTTGTCTCTTGAGGCTTGGAACAACACGCAAACTCTTCCGCAGATTTTTGAGATTCGAGACAAGTTAAGTTTACTCAGAGCCGATTTAATTGGGGACGAGTTTGATGTTCAGTACATCTTCAAAACGAGTTGCGATTCCTATCAACGATTGGCTGATGTTAAGGCAACTAACGGTGCTCTCATCCTTTCTCTAAACTACCCAGCAGCGTATGATGTGAGCGATCCTTACCTGACCAGAATGATCTCTCTCAAAGAGATGAAGCATTGGGAGTTGGCGCCGACTGATGCTGCACGAGTTGCCGCTGCGAAAATTCCGTTCGCGATCACTTCCAACGGAGCCGGAAAAGACTTCATGAGCAATTTGAGAAAAGCGATTAAGAATGGGCTTAGTGAGGCAGACGCGCTACAGGCATTGACCTCAACACCTGCCCAACTTATTGGTGCCGAAGATCAGATCGGCTCGCTCCAAATGGGGTATTCAGCCAACTTTATCATCTCTGCAGGGAATGTATTTGGTGAGAAAAATGTGATCCATGAGAATTGGGTGCAGGGAGAACGATTTGTGCTCAATTCTATGGATATGCCTAACCTCAAAGGGGATTACAACTTCAGAGTTGGAGATCATACATATGAGATGAAAGTGAAGGGCAAGCCAGGCAAGCATAAGGCTTCGGTTGAGATCATCAAGGCTAATGACGTGGGTGAGATGGATACCACTCAAGTCAATGTCGGCCTAATACAAAATGGTCACCTCCTGACGCTCACTTTTAATCCTTCAGACGATAAGATTGACGGCCTAGCTCGCATGGCTGGAAATGTCAATGCCGAGAGTCGAATCTGGGATGGCCAAGGTCAATTGCCAAACGGTCGTTGGTTTGATTGGGTGGCTGTTCGACAAGGAGAGCCTACCGAAGATTCTCCAAAGGGAGAAGGAAAAAAGGAGGCAGCACCCGAAGTTGGTGCGATCACATACCCTCTGATAGCCTACGGCTGGAAAGAACTCCCCAAAGCGGAGACAGTTTTGATTAAAAATGCCACAGTTTGGACTTGCGAAGATGAAGGCATTATTGAAAAGGGACAAGTGCTCATTCACAATGGTAAGATCGCTGCGGTAGGGAAGGATCTCGATCTAGGGTCGTTATTCCCGAAACAAGATTTAAGTCCAACAGTTATTGATGCTAAAGGCAAGCATGTTTCTCCTGGAGTTATTGATGAGCACACGCACATTGCCGGTACTCGCGGGATCAATGAAGGGACGCAAGCGAGCAGCGCTGAGGTTCAAATTGGCTCGATCATTAATAGCGATGACGTCAACATGTATCGCCATTTGGCAGGAGGAGTTACAGCGGCTCAAGTGCTTCACGGTTCGGCCAATCCGATTGGTGGACAAAGTGGTTTAATCAAATTCCGATGGGGCCAATCGCCAGAAGAAATGAAGATCAAGGGTGCTGATGGCTTCATCAAGTTTGCCTTAGGTGAGAATGTTAAGCAGAGTAACTGGGGGGAATACAACCGTGTACGTTTTCCACAGACTCGAATGGGAGTTGAGCAGGTCTACTACGATCATTTCATCCTTGCCAGAGAGTATGGCGAAGAGTGGGAAAACTACTGGGATACCTATTCCAAACTTTCAAAAAGACAAAAGAAACGCGGTGAAGCGCCACAGCGGCCAAGAAGAGATTTAGAGCTTGAGTGTCTTCTCCAAATTTTGAACTCTGAGCGTTTCGTGTCATGCCACTCGTATCGTCAAGATGAGATTAACATGTTGATGCACGTCGCAGATAGCATGGGCTTTACACTCAACACATTTACCCACATTTTAGAGGGATATAAAGTCGCCGACAAGATGAAGGCCCACGGGGCTGGCGGATCGTCGTTTAGCGATTGGTGGGCATACAAGTATGAGGTAAAAGATGCCATACCGTACAACGGTGCGATTATGTGGGAACAAGGAATTGTGACCGCATTTAATAGCGATGATCGTGAAATGGCTAGAAGACTGAATCAAGAGGCTGGAAAAGCGGTGAAGTATGGTGGTGTTCCTGAAGAAGAGGCACTCAAGTTTGTGACGCTAAATCCGGCTAAACTACTTCATCTAGACGACCGAATGGGATCGATCAAGGTTGGAAAAGACGCTGACTTGGTGATCTGGTCGGACCATCCGATGAGTGTATACTCTAAGGTGGAGAAGACGTATGTGGACGGCATTTGCTACTTCGATATTGAGCGTGACGAGGCAATGAGAAAAGAGATGGCCACTGAAAGAGCGAGAATCATTCAGAAAATGTCTGGTGCTGCCAAAGGCGGGGAGAAAACACAGAAACCGAAACGTCACATGGAAAGAGATTACCACTGTGATACAATTTACGGGGAGGACGCACGATGACTGGAGGAACGACAAAAGCACAAATGATGAAAGCAATTTTATTCTCAATAGCAATCACCCTAGCAACTACAGTTGCGATCGCGCAGCAGACCCCTGGCGCTAGCCAGTCGGAGAGTATTGTAATTATCGGCGGGACGGCTCACCTTGGGAATGGAGACAAAATCGAAGGCGCGGCAGTTGGATTCAAGGATGGAGAGATCACTTTCGTTGGATCAGATAAGGCTGTATCTGCGACGGAATGGGATCAGGTGATTGATGGAAAGGGAAAGCACATTTACCCTGGGTTTATCGCTTCCAATTCTACCTTAGGTCTTCAGGAAATCGGTGCCGTGAGAGCGACACGTGATCAATCTGAGGTTGGAAAATTTAAACCAAACGTAAGAGCGTTAATTGCCTTTAACACGGATTCTGAAATCACACCAACCGTGCGCACCAACGGCGTTTTGATGGGGCAGATTACTCCGAGAAGCGGAACGATATCTGGTCAATCCTCGGTTATGCATTTTGATGGTTGGAACTGGGAAGACGCCGTAGTTCGTATGGACGATGGAATACATCTTAATTGGCCTGGCGTTTACCATAAGCACCGTGAAAAAGGCAAGGTGAACATCCAACAGGTGAAGTCCTACGACCAACAACGTCGTGAGATTGAGACATTCTTTGGTTCGGCGCAGAGTTACAATCAGCTAAAGCATCAGGAAAAAAAAGACTTGAAGTTTGAGGCTATGCGAGGTTTGTTTGATGGGACAAAAACACTCTACGCACACGCCAATGATGCCAAGCAATTGACTGAAGTAGTCAACCTCAAGAAGAAATTCGACCTTAAGAATGTTGTGGTCGTGGGTGGCTACGAGTCTTGGATGGTGGCCGACATGCTGCGCGATAACGATGTAGCGGTGATGATTCGCCGAATACACTCGGTGCCTTGGTATGCTGAAGAAGACCTGGATTTGCCATTCAAACTACCCAAGCTTCTGCAAGATGAAGGAGTCAAGTTCTGCCTTGAAAATTCAGGTGACATGGAACAAATGGGGACACGAAATCTTCCCTTTTATGCGGGAACGGCGGTAGCTTATGGTCTGACCTACGAGCAGGGGGTTCAGTCTTTGACATTGAGCGCTGCTGAGATCTTAGGTATTGATGACACATGCGGCTCGCTTGAAAAGGGA
>Ga0206679_10000731_pt1 | contig 27651 bp, 23 predicted proteins | sample M110012015metaG_FD_155464 | JGI IMG/M metagenome (GOLD analysis project Ga0206679, IMG submission 155464) | Ammonia-oxidizing marine archaeal communities from Monterey Bay, California, United States - M1 100m 12015 | ecosystem: Environmental > Aquatic > Marine > Intertidal zone | place: USA... | reverse complement strand
TCACCTGAATTTGTGAAAGGGGAGTCTGCGACACGCACCTTAATGCCTTCATCGAGAAGATTAGCAAGTAAGGGGGTGCCGGCATCTGTGCTGTAATCGATAATCCAAGCGTAGGGAGCAGAAGTGGTGTCGAGTTTTGTGGGGTTTAAGGGAGTGATGAAACCTTCAGTTATGTCAATGCTTTCATTCAAGCCAAAGCATTTCAGTCCATAAGCAAATGGCAACGCCCATGTGGTGATGTCGTAGGTTAGAGAATCGCTGAGTTCGGGATCTGGGTCGAAGAGGACTTGAAGGAGAGCGGAGTTGGGTTGATGAGCGTCTATTACTAGATCTCCTTTAAGTGGGCGCACAAGGGTAGAGTTTAACGAAGTGTAGTCAAGGGCGGTGACCTGCTTCTTCGATCCTCTAGCTGTTGAATACGTTAAGCCCTGGCGGTCGAGTAAATCGGTAAGCCAATCCACTTTAGAAATATCATTTCCCTCCATGGGAATTAAATACGCCTCGAAATCTCCCCAGGGCTCCTCAATATTTCTTCGATGGTAAGCCGCAAATTCTTTAAGCAGTCTATCTCTATGGTGAATAGCAGCTTCGATCGTAGATATCGCTGTGGAGTGATGATTTTCGATTCTATAGCTCAGAGATAAAATATCGCCTGTCTCAGTAATGATAGACCTACCTGCTCGACCACTACCTCCTTGCTCGTAAGTCATCCCTATGGCGCCTTGGAACATCGGCCAAGTATCTCCATAGCTTGGGTAGAAGAGATCGAATATTTCTCTTGTAAAATACAACGCGCCACGTGCGTCGAATCCAGTGGCGTTAAATCCACCAATATGTTCTTGGCATTCTCTCTGCCACGGGGTGATGATTTTATGCAGGGGCTCGGCTGCCGGAGCGAAATAATATGGATTGTTGATGCCTTGCTCATGGTAGTCCACGTGAATGTGTGGCATTATTGTACGGTAGAAGGCAGTGCGCGCTTTGGTTTCTTTTTGGGTTTGCCAAGCAAGATCCCTGTTCATATCGAACATATAGTGATTCGATCTTCCTCCAGGCCAAGGTTCAGAGTGTTCCCAGGCTGCAGGAGACGAGTTGGGTGTGGGGCCGGAAGTTCTGTCTTGGAAGTGTACGTATCTATCTCTTCCATCAGGATTTACGCATGGGTCGATAATTACAATGCAATTGTCTAAAAGATCTTTACGCTCGTTTGTGAGTTCTCCTATGGTCCTCATTGCAGCTTCAGTACAAACGGCTTCATTCCCATGCACATTGTAGCTTAGGTATATTATAGGGATACGCTCTCCAGAATCGATGCCTTTATTAACTCTTCGGAAATTCTCGGATAAAATATCGTCAAAGTTCTGCATGTTAATGACAGAGGACATTATTATCCCTAAAAGAGGTCTATTCTCAGTTGTGGTCCCGTATTCTCTGAGTTGGAAGTGTGGGTTTTCCTTAGCGACATGTTCAAGGTAGTCGACTACTCTATGGTGTCGGGTGAATTTATCACCTAAGTTATATCCAAGAAAAGCATCTGGAGATACTGCTTGAGAAAATGAAACACTCGCTATTGTACAGTAATAAAACGTTAGAAATGCTATTGTGGAGATTTGTTTCATGGCATAAATATCGGTCATTGAAACTATTATTCAATATTATACGTATTAAGTACTATGACATTCGCAATTTTTTTTTATGGATATTATTTAGCAGCTCTTGGTTGGGCCATGTTTTGGGCAATTCAAATGACTGCTCAATCGCTAATAAAACTGAAATATCTATATATTCGTAATTGATATTAGATCTTAAGTTATTTAGTGTTATATTTTGCTTAAACATCAACTATTGTGATGGCTATAACGCTAAATCGACGTGATTTATGATTTGTGACACATTATAAAACCTTCTGAAAACCAGCATTTTCCCATTTTACAGGTTGCTTTTATATGGATCATATATTAGTTAAATACGAGTAAATAAAAGAGGTACAAGGGATTTTAACATTTGAACGTTGATTTTTATAATTTAAACCATTAAAAGAAGTTTATATAATTATAAATATTGGGCACAGTTATAAACCAAAACCTTTATACAATGGATCAAGTGTTTAAATTTATGGGAGGCTTCTTTAAAGGCCTTACCCAATTATTGATCAGCTTTGCTGCCCTTGCGGTTCTTGCTGAAGTAGTTTTCGGAGCAGAGATGTTCCCAGGAATGACAGTTGTAAGTAATATTACAGACTTAATTTCTGAACTCGGTAACGGAGGATTTGTAGGCTTAGTAGCTTTACTTGTTCTTTGGTCTATCCTAGATCGAAAGTAATTCGATTAATTGATTGAAATAATGTAGCGGCCCAGGGTCGACTTGGGCCGCTCTTTATTTTGCCTTAACCTAACTAAAACATAAACTCATGGAACGCATTGCATCTATTATGTTACTAGCGATATGTCTCGTTGGAACGGGCTATTTATATATGGAGCACGTTGATCGCTTAGCTGCTGATGAAGCTGCTGCCGCTGTTGTTGCCGAAGAGGCTGCCACTGCTGCTGCCGCTGCTGAAGTTGAAGCTGCGAAAATCAAATTTACCATTCCTCACGATAATGATGCTTTCACAACTGATATTACTGTGTCGCTTGATGGAAGTGAATCTTTTGACTCCGAAGGTGATTCTCTTTCCTTTTATTGGGACCAAATTTCAGGTGACATGGTCTACCTCGAAAGTTTGGATAACAATACAACCACTTTTAGAGCTACCCCAGGAGAATACACATTTAAGTTGACGGTTTCTGACTCGTATGGCAGTTCTTCTTCAGAGAACACTACCATTTCAGTAGCTCAAGAACCTAACTCACCACCAGAAGTTGTGTTAAAAGTTTACTAAAATCCCTATAACATTTTAGTGATATAAACCCTGAACAGGTTTCATATTAAGAAGCGCGTCCCTTTTAAGGTGGCGCGTTTTTCATTTCGTAAATTTGTTATTCATGATAATTCCTGCTCGTTCACTTCCTTCTTGCCAATTTATTAACGAAGCTGAACGTGGAGGGATTATATTAGATGTTAGGAGTCCTGGTGAATTCGATCAGGGTCATATACTGGGCGCTCATTCTTGGCCTCTATTTAGTAACTCAGAGCGTGCTGAAATCGGGACGCTTTACAAGCAGAAATCGCGCGAGAAAGCTGTCGATTTAGGACTTCATATCATAGGACCTAAAATGCAGGAAATGGCTCAGCGTGGTCGTTCACTGTTTGAAGGTCAAACTTCCACTGACGGCTCTCCTTCTAGAAACCCTCTTCTCATCTATTGTTGGCGGGGTGGAATGAGATCGGAATCTGTTGCTTGGCTTCTTCGTACAGCAGGCGTCCCTACTGCGGTCCTTGAGGGAGGTTATAAAGCTTTCAGAACTTATGCTCGATCAGAGTTTGATCGTAAAATAGACTTTGCCGTTCTCGGAGGGCTTACCGGTTCTGCAAAAACGGCCACACTCCTCGAACTCTCTAAGATCCCTGGTGAATCTGTAATCGATCTCGAAGGTATGGCTAAGCATTTAGGCTCAGCATTCGGCAATCTCGAAGAACGTACCCAGCCCACGACAGAGCAATTTTCAAACGATTTATTCTCCCACCTTCGATCTGTTAACGCTTGGAATGATAGCTCACCAGCTCGATCTCGCCCTATTTGGGTTGAAAACGAAAGCCGCTCCATAGGTGTTGTAGATTTGCCAGAACCTATCTTCAGCCAACTTATATCGTCGCGATGCTTTGAAATGAATCGTACAGATAAAGATCGAGTAAACCACCTAGTTCATATGTATGGAGATATTGACACAGAACTTCTAGCCTCCGCTTTTCAACGTATATCACCTAAGTTAGGAGGCCAAAACGCAAATGATGCTCTCGCTGCACTCTCCCAAGGCGATCTCGCCACAGCCGCTCGCATAGCTCTTGTATACTATGACAAGACCTATGCTCACGGTCTTACCAAACGAGATGTTGCTCTCCGTACCGATGTCGATTGCCGTGGCCTCACACCTTCTGAGTGCGCTTTACACCTAAGCTCATTCCTAACTAATTTCATTTCGCCTAAATAGTTTATGATAATGTCCGATTCTATTCGCCTTACTCAATACTCGCACGGCGCGGGTTGTGGATGTAAAATTGCTCCAGATGTTCTTCATAAAATGCTTTCTTGTATGAACCGTGATACGAACTATCCCAATCTCATTGTCGGTAACGATACTAAGGACGATGCGGCTGTTGTAGATCTTGGTGATGGTACTGGAATAGTTTCCACGACTGATTTCTTTATGCCTATAGTCGATGATCCTCATACATTCGGCCGCATAGCTGCCGCAAATGCTATTTCTGACATATACGCTATGGGTGGAACACCACTTATGGCAATCGCAATACTAGGTTGGCCTATAGATAAACTGCCTCCAGAGGTGGCTGGTGAGGTGCTTGAAGGAGGCCGTTCTATCTGTGCTGAGGCCGGAATTCCTCTTGCAGGAGGGCATAGCATAGATTCTCCAGAACCCATTTTCGGTCTAGCTGTTACAGGCCGAGTTCCACTATCTAATCTTAAAGCTAATGCTTCTGCCCATGTAGGTGATGTACTTTTCCTTACCAAACCTATAGGAGTAGGAATGATTACCACTGCAGAGAAAAAAGGACTGGTATCACCCGAGCATAGTAAAGCAGCGATAGCATCAATGACGGCATTAAATAAAGTGGGAGAGAAGTTGTCTGAGCTTCCTGGAGTAAATGCAATGACAGATGTAACTGGATTTGGTCTTATGGGGCATTTACTGGAGATGTGTCAAGGATCTGGAACTGCAGCCCAAATTAATTTTGAAGAAGTACCTACTCTCGATAGAGTTGCATTAATGGACTATCACAAACAGGGCTGTGTGCCAGGAGGTGCTAGTCGTAATTTCAAGAGCTATGGAACACATCTTGATATCCCTGAAGGTTTCACTCGTGACTTGCTATGCGATCCTCAAACATCTGGCGGTTTATTGCTTTCTGTAGATAACGCTAGTATTGAAGTTGTGAAAGAGATTCTTAGTGATCATAGTTTACCTGTAAATATTATAGGTAACATAATTGAGCACAATGAAGATGATAAGATTGTTAAATTAATTTGATAACTTAGATCGATATGAACAAGAAAAAGGAGCATTGGGAAATCGTCTATGGGAAAAAGGATGATCATCAAGTTAGCTGGTATCAGGATGTCCCAGAAACTTCATTGCGATTGATAAGCGAACTTCAATTATCCCTAGAATCTTCAATAATTGATATAGGGGGGGGGAATTCAAATTTTACAATTGAGCTCCAAAAGATTGGGTATAAGAATTTAAGTGTCTTAGATATTAGCGGTTTGGCTTTAATGCGTACGAAGAAGAAAATGGGGGATGCTGCAAATGCGGTAAATTGGGTTGAGTCAGACGTGTTAGATCTCGATGAACTCAATAAATACGATGTGATCCACGATAGAGCTACTTTTCACTTTCTCACAAATGAAGACGAAATAAAGAAGTATGTAGATATCGTTTCAGGTGCAATTATAAAAGGAGGCCACCTCGTAATTTCAACATTTTCTCTTACAGGTCCAGAAAAATGTAGTAATCTTCAAGTATCACAATATTCCTCATCTACTCTTGCAAACCTTTTCAATGAGAATTTCAAGATGATAAGTTCTTTTAATGAAGTTCACACGTCTCCTTACGACACTTCCCAAGACTTTATATTTTGTGTTTTTACTAAATTATAATATTATGCTAACCCAAACATCAGAATCTCAATCTAGATTGAATCCTTTGGATGTCTTAAATATTTTGAAAGAGGGCAACAAAAGATTTGTTCAAAATAACTTGATTTCGAGAGAATTACTAACCCAAGTGAAGGAAACTAGCGCGGGCCAATTCCCAATAGCTGTAGTAATAAGTTGTATAGACTCAAGAGTCCCAACTGAGTTAATTTTTGATCAAGGCATAGGTGATATATTCTGCATCAGAGTTGCTGGCAATGTTATAAGTAAAGACGTTTTAGGTAGTGTGGAGTTTGCATGTAAAATTGCGGGTGTAAAGTTGATTGTAGTAATGGGTCACACCAGTTGTGGAGCAGTCAATGGAGCTTGTAGTGATGTGGAATTAGGGAATTTGACTGGACTTTTACACAAGATAAAACCTGCTATATCAATTGTGTCTAATAGGGAGGAGGCGGTAGATAAGTCTAATTTTGTAGATGAAGTAGCATTTGAAAATGTACAAATTTCTTTGAATACGATAATAAGTGATAGCCCTATTGTCAATGAAATGGTAAAGAATAATAAGGTTAAATGTGCTAAAGGAATGTATTCCGTCGAAACTGGAGAAGTTGAATTAAACCTCTTGTAACATCTTGTGAAGGATATGTACAGGAAGTCCCATTACAGTATAGAAGGAGCCGTTAATTGAGCTCACCCCGATAAATCCTATTAAGTCCTGAACTCCATAGCTTCCAGCCTTGTCAAACGGCTTGTACGAATCTATATAATGAGATATCATATCATCTGTCAATTCCTCGAATGTCACTTCGCAGGTGTCCACTTCACATGAGGTCTCGGGTTTCCCTCCTCTAAGCGTTGTTACTGCAATTCCTGAGGCAACTACGTGAGTTCTTCCGCTTAGCTTTCTTAACATTAATGCCGCTTCTTCAAAATTTGAAGGTTTTTCAAGTATTTCATTGTCCAATAGCACTACTGTGTCTCCTGTTATAATGACATCGTTTAATCCTAACATGTCAGTGAAGGCAGCAGCTTTTGCACGAGTTACGAACTCTGCTACTTCAGGGCCCATTAATGACAATGGGTAGCTTTCGTCAACATCACGTACTAGGACTTCTGGCTCAAGTTCTAATCCTCTAACAAGTTCTAAGCGCCTAGGACTTTTAGAAGCTAAAATGATACGCTTTGAAGTGAGGTTAGGATATAACATTAGGTAATCAATTTGAATCTAAAGAGATAATCATACTATTATCACATGTGTATAAGTCTATATTCCGTGTAAAATTAGCGTATAATGAGTCGTTATCTCGGCATGTTCAATTACTAACTTCGCATCGTATTAAATTCTCAAACCACGAGCATGTCTGATATACGCCCTTGTTCTGAAAACATTCTGATTCTCGACTTCGGTTCGCAGTATACTCAGCTTATAGCGAGGAGAGTTCGAGAGATAAATGTGTTTTCTGAAATAATTCCGTGGAATAAATTCGATGGCCTACCTGAAGGATGTAAAGGGGTTATTCTTTCTGGTTCTCCATATAGTGTGAGAGAAGACAATGCTCCAAACCCTGATCTGTCAATGATTGTCGGTAAGGTTCCACTTCTGGGAGTGTGTTATGGAGCCCAATATCTTGCTTACACAAATGGAGGAGATGTACAGGCAAGTGATACCAGAGAATATGGTCGAGCGAATCTGTGTATGGTAAATACTGAAGATGAACTTTTGAAGAATATGACTTTAGACTCTCAGGTTTGGATGAGTCATGGTGATACGATTCTAGATACAGGGTCAGATTTTCAAACAATCTGTAGCACATCTGATGTTGTGTACGCCGGATTTAGGGTGAAGGGAGAGCAGGTTTGGGGTATACAATTCCACCCAGAAGTATTTCACTCGACAGAAGGCCCGACCTTAATTAGCAATTTCATTAATGGAATCTGTAAATGCGTAGGTGAGTGGACTCCTGATAATTTTGCTGAGTCAACGATTAAGTCATTAAAAGAGGAGATAGGAGAGGAGGATAAGGTGATACTCGGCCTTTCTGGTGGAGTAGATTCTACCGTAGCTTCAATTCTGCTTCACAAAGCTATCGGTGACAGGCTTCATTGCATTTTCGTGGACAACGGTCTCCTGCGTAAAAACGAATTTGAAGAAGTTCTGAATGGGTACGAGCATATGGGGTTAAATGTGAAAGGAGTGAGGGCTGGTGATAAATTCTTAAATGCTCTAGAAAACCTTACAGATCCAGAATTAAAACGCAAAGCCATAGGTAGAGTTTTTGTTGAGGTATTCGATGAGGCTTCAAAAGAAGTGGAGGGAGCGAATTGGCTAGCTCAGGGAACTATTTATCCCGATGTGATTGAATCTATTAGTGCTACGGGAGGGCCTTCAGCGACGATCAAGAGCCATCACAATGTGGGTGGACTACCCGATTATATGACGCTCAAAGTTGTTGAACCACTTCGTTTAATATTTAAAGATGAGGTTAGAAGAGTGGGTAAAGCTTTAGGCATTAAAGCTACTTTGCTTGCTCGCCACCCTTTCCCCGGTCCTGGACTTGGAATTAGGATCTTAGGAGATGTTACTGCGGAGAAGGTTCGCGTTCTTCAGGAGGTTGATGCGATATTTATTAACGGTCTGAAGGATGCTGGGTTGTATGATGAGGTTTGGCAAGCAGGAGCTATGCTATTGCCCGTACAATCGGTTGGAGTTATGGGAGATGAGAGGACGTATGAGAATGCGGTAGCTCTTAGAGCTGTTTCTTCTACTGACGGTATGACAGCAGACTGGGTTCACCTCCCTTATGAATTTTTAGCAAAAGTGTCGAACGATATAATCAATAAAGTGCGTGGAGTTAATCGAGTTGTTTACGATATTAGCTCGAAACCACCAGCAACTATAGAATGGGAGTAGTAAGATTTTGTTTAGTGATTATGTTGTGTTTTTTAGCACATAAATCGGTAGTGTCCCAAACACAAATAGCTCAAGATTCATCTGAAATTGATTCTATTGACTTCCGAGCTGTCGCTTTTTTGCCATTTTTCAGTCAATTGGCGGTTGTCACAGGTATGCCCCCCCCTAGAAGGGAGATAAGGATGCGTGAAATTGCAGTAGATAATATCAATGGTCTAAGATGGGCATCTGAAAGATTGAAAAATCTGGGGTATAATATCGAACTTTCATTTTTTGATGAAGTTCTTGATTCTTTAGGTAACCCGTTGTGGCTGAGTGAGGATGTTATAGGGAAAGATGCTGTTTTTGGGCCTCTTCAACAGAATCAATTGTCAAGAAGTCTTAGGGTTATAGAACGTACGGGAGCCGATCACGTAATTCTTACTCAGGTGAATGAGAATCTCTTACTTGGTTCTGATGCCGTCCGATCTATTATTCCTTCTGAGCCTTATGCAGTAGATCTTATTATAGAAGATTTAGTTTCGAAGCACTCTGAGGATAATATCATATTTGTTATGGCTGGTGGGTCAGATACAAAATTGGAAAATTATTTCTTAGCAACTTTAAGGAATAAGCTTGATACAACGAAATCAGATATTCCCCTTATGACTGTAATTGCTGACACTCTCATGTTCGATACAGTACATGGGACTCGAAACTCAGTAGGTTCTTTAGCTGAAAAGATAGATTTTTATAAAAGAAATATTGTTGTGTCTGTTGCGGGTCGTTCTGCTCGATCCATGCTTTCTAACCTTCAGGTAGAAGTCCAAATGAATGATTCCTCTCAAATCTATGTCTACTCTCATTCAGAAATAAGAGATTTGGGATTTATTGACGTTAAGTTTTTAGAACGAACTCACCTTACTATTCCTGTTAGTGGTTCTATTGATTGGAGTGATTCAACTACAATAAGTGCAGTTAAACAATTTAGGTTAATGTATAAAACAGATCCTTCTAATTATGTTTTAAAAGCTCACGATGCTTTTTTAGATGCATTTAAAAGAAAGTTAGAGAGGGAATTAGGAGAAATGGATTATTCTGTTTTGCCTCAGCCCATTGAAACTCATTACGATTGGCAGCAACTTCAGCAGTTTAGTGGTTACGTTAATAAAAGCTGGAGTTTAGAAACCTTTAATGATGGTCATTGGTGTATCACTGACACACTTGAGAGTTTACATGATTTTATTGTGCCTGAAATTGATGAAGATGGGTTCTTTATAGATCCATTAAGACCATTTACAGAATATAACCCAAGAAATCCACACGCCAGAGATTAAATACGATTGTCTATCATTGTCACTCCGGGGAAATCAGATTCAGTAAATAAGAAAGTCGAAGCCGGCATATTAACACCGGTTTTAAAGCTATTAATTTGGTAGTCTGTATCTACCCCAGACCTCCCCTTAATAACTAACTGAACCACCTCTAAAGCGCTCTCGTCAATAAAGAGTTGTATAGTATGATACGCCTTTTCAGAAGCATCTGCCCCGGAAGGGTAAAGGTTAATCTGCACGTATTCTCTTTCATCGATTGTACTAATTCCAATCCACTCGTTCTTAAAATCGTCCTCCCAGATAGTAAAGATTTTTGAGGGCTCTATGCCTTGTTCAGAAAGCATTTCAGCATCTTCGATGTAACAGTCATTTGTTTCTTTCTCGTAAGTCCAAACAGTGCCTCCGTCAGAGATTATCACAAACTCACCTAAATCGAGCTGAAATTTATTGCTGTCTATTTGTATGTGTCCATTCAACGTTTCTTCAAATTCACTCTTAATATCCACCATCTGGGATGTATAGGTTGCATCTATAGAGCCGAATGTTGTTGCGTTCTCACTCAGTTTAGACAGTAGAGCGTCCGCATCTTGAGCAGTGCCTGAAATGATGAAACTGAGAGATAGTAAAATGCTTGTAAAAAGTCTTTTCATAATAATTTATTCTTGGCCGTCAAACGATCTATGCAATATCTGTTCCAAACTTACTGCGTCCGGTACTAAAACTTTCCTAGCCTTAGATCCTTCAAATGGTCCAATGATCCCAGCATCTTCTAATTGGTCGACTAATCTACCGGCTCTGTTGTATCCTAATTTGAGTTTCCTTTGTAGTAATGAAGTAGATCCTTGTTGGTGCATTACAATGATATGGGCTGCCTCCTCGAAGAGCTTATCTCTCTCCTCGACGGATGTTGCTCCACGATCTGTTTTTTCGCTAACAAACTCGGGTAGTTCGAAAACTGTTGGAAAACTCCTTTGGCCTCCGATATAATTGCAAATTGATTCCACTTCAGGCGTGTCCACAAATCCACATTGCAAGCGAATAAGCTCATTTCCAGTGCTCATAAGCATATCCCCGCGTCCTATCAGCTGATCCGCACCTCCAGCATCTAGAATGGTTCGCGAGTCGATTTTCGCAGTAACTCGGAAAGCAACCCTAGCGGGGAAGTTCGCCTTGATAGTTCCCGTGATGATATTGACGGACGGACGCTGTGTAGCAATGATTAGATGAATTCCGATGGCTCTGGCAAGTTGGGCTAATCTAGCAATAGGCGTTTCAATCTCTTTTCCAGCGGTCATAATAAGATCCGCAAACTCGTCTATTACAAGTACGATATAAGGTAGGTAGTGATGACCACGTTCCGGGTGTAAGTCCTTACAAGTGCCAAGTTCAATTTTTCTTGATCTAAATTTCTGGTTGTATTCCTTCAAATTCCTACACTGTGCATCTTTAAGGAGGTCATATCGTTGATCCATTTCCTTACAAAGGGAGTTCAAAGTTGCTACGACTTTATCAGTGTCTGTGATGATGGCTTCTTCAGCGTCAGGAAGTTGGGCTAAGTAATGTCTGGAAATTTTATTGTAAACAGAAAGCTCCACTTTTTTAGGATCTACAAGTACAAACTTCAGTGCGCTTGGGTGCTTGCGGTAAAGTAGGCTGACAAGCATAGCGTTAAGTCCCACGGATTTACCCTGCCCTGTAGCTCCGGCCATTAGCAGGTGTGGCATCTTTGCTAAATCGAAAACGTATGTCTCGTTAGAGATGGTTTTACCGAGGGCTATTGGGAGTTCGTAGTCTGAGTTTTGAAATTTCTGAGACTTAATAAGAGTGAGCATACTCACAACATCAGGCTTAGAATTAGGGACCTCAATACCGATGGTTCCGCGACCTGGAATTGGAGCAATAATCCTAATCCCTAACGCAGCTAAGCTCAATGCTATATCGTCTTCTAAGTTTTTAATCTTCGAAATTCTAATTCCAGGAGCCGGGACTATTTCATATAATGTTACCGTAGGCCCTACCTCAGCACGAATTTTATCAACCTCTATACTGAAATTACGTAATGTTTCAATAATCCTATCCTTATTCACTTCGAGCTCCTCATCACTCACCATATGCTTGCCATCTCCATGGTCTGTTAAGTGTTCGAGGTTAGGAAACTTAAACGAACTAAGATCTAAAGTAGGATCGTACTCTCCGAATTCCTGAGTCAGTTTATTTACCTCCTTATTTCCAAGTGATGCTTCCTCCGTTTTTTCTTTAACCTCTAAGTCTAACCCTTCATCCTTATCGCTTGTTTCTACACTCTCCTTCTTAACTACTGGTGGTGAATCCTCTTTTTCAGTTGGTTCAGTAAACGTGTTTACGACAGGTGTTTCTTCAGACGGCTCCTCCATTAACTCCTCTCGGCTACCTGAGAAAAATCTTGTAACACGTTTCAGTAGGCCTAATTTCTTCAAATTTATTTTCTTATGCCAACCAGGATAAAATTGATAAAGAGTGAATAAAGCAATTACGATAATTGCACAAAAATTTGGTACTGGACCAATACCTCTAAGTGTTGTTTGAAGCAGAAATCTCGATCCGGCACCGATGATATGATCACCGATAAGCATTGTAATCTCAACAGATCCCGGAATTTGTTCGTGAAAGAAAAAGCTTAAAGCCCAAGGTAAAGTAACCATAGCGGCAAGCATCCAGAGGGTAGTTTTCCAAAATGGAAGCAGCATTTTCCCCGTCAGTGCATTAATTCCTATAAGCGCTAAAATAATAGGTATAGCAAGGAATCCAAATCCAAAAGTATTTCTCACTAAATAATGTCCCACAAGTGCGCCGAGTTTACCTCCAAGATTGTGCGCCGGAATTGTGGTGCTATCAGAACTAATGAGTAGCATATCGGATGTCCCAGAAAAAATCGATGAAATTGTGCTGAGCACTAAAAATGCAGCCAGACTTAAAAGCATTAGTCCTGTAGCAGATCTCACCCTTTCGTCATCCCATGCGTTTCTAAAGAATTCAGGTAAAGCTCTAAACCATGTGCTTTTGCTTGTGCTTCTTGCCGTTCGTCTACTCTTTTTTATCGGTTTTTTTTCGTTTTCCCTCGATTCCGTAGATTTGCGAACGTTGCGAGCGGGTTTGTCATTTGGACTTGAGGAGGAGTTGTGTAAGGTTCGCATGGTGCTAATTTGTAAAAATAAACGGTACGGGTAGCTCAAATAGTACTTTTTTGAGTGCTTGTCCACTTGAAAGTGTTCAAATCTGATAAATGAAAGTTTAGTTTTTGAATCATAGGTGATTCAAGTAAAGTTTGACTATCTTTGCCCACCAATTATTGAAGCTATGGCTAAGAAAGGCAACCGTGTACAAGTAATCCTTGAATGTACTGAACATAAAGACTCAGGCAAGCCTGGTACGTCTCGTTATGTGACTACTAAGAACAGGAAGAACACACCTGATCGTCTGGAACTTAAGAAGTTCAATCCTGTGTTACGTAAGAACACATTGCATAAAGAAATTAAATAACCCTGAAACTGTAATACTATGGCTAAGAAAGTAGTAGCGTCGCTCCAGACTGGTGGAGGAAAGCAACACACGAAAGTGATTAAAATGGTGCGCAGTGAGAAATCAGGTGCATACTCATTCGTTGAACAAATAGTTCATAACGATAAAGTAAAGGACTTCTTCGCGAAGTAATATATTAATGAATGGCAACTGCCATGCTTTACTGACTTTGGCTGGCTCTTATTTGAGTCAGCCTTTTTTTTTGAAAAAGGACTATCATGAGTTTTTTTAAACGAATATTCGGAAAAAATAAAAAACAATCTGAAGAACAGGTTGAGAAAAAAGCATCTCTAGATGCTGGGCTCGAAAAGTCTAAAAAAAGTGTGATAAGTAGGATTGCTAAGGTATTTAGTGGCCGTCGTAAAATTGATGAGGGATTATTAGATGATCTAGAGGAAGCTCTAATGATGTCAGATGTTGGAGTGGATACAACTGAGCGTATAATTGAGAGATTAAGGAAGAGAGCAGTTTGGGAGGCATACCTTGATCAGTCAGAGCTGATAAATATGCTCAGAGAAGAAATTGCACATCTGTTGGTTGGAGACGATATAGGGCAGGCATTAACAAATCATTCAGTGTTCTCTGTAGACGAACTAGATTCCGGAGATGGTCCAGCAGTGATTTTAGTAGTCGGTGTAAATGGTGTAGGTAAGACGACCAGTATTGGGAAGCTTGCTCACCGGTATAAAAGTGAAGGTAAAAAAGTGATGTTAGGTGCGGCAGACACTTTTAGAGCAGCAGCCGTAGATCAATTAAAAATTTGGGGCGATCGAGTTGGGGTGCCAGTTATTTCTCAAGGTATGGGTGCAGACCCTGCAGCAGTGGCGTACGATACTCTTGAGTCAGCAAAAGCGAATGATATTGATGTTGTGATTGTTGATACGGCAGGACGTCTGCATAATAAAGTTGGACTTATGTCTGAACTGACAAAAATTAAGACGGTTATGGATAAGATAGTTCCTGGTGCGCCTCATGAGGTTTGGCTAGTTATAGATGGTTCAACAGGCCAAAACGCACTTGTTCAAGCCATACAATTTTCTAAAGCCACAGATATTACAGGTCTGATTTTAACTAAATTAGATGGAACTGCAAAAGGCGGAGCTGTGCTTGCGGTCTGTGATCAGATTAAAATTCCTGTACATTACATAGGAGTAGGTGAGAAGATGGAGAATCTACAGGATTTCCATCCATTAGAATTTATTGATTCTTTACTACCCGAATCTTTAGATGAGAAATAATCTCAAAAGTTCAATATGAGAGCTAGGTCATCAAATCCAAGAAAAGTAAATGTTGTAACATTAGGTTGCGCAAAGAATATGTATGATTCTGAGCAGCTTATGACCCAGCTTAAAGCAAATGATTTTGAGGTTGAGCATGAGGCTAGTAAAGATGATTTCGGAATAGTAGTGATTAATACATGTGGTTTTATTGAGTCTGCAAAACAAGAGAGTATAGATATGATTTTGCGTTTTGCTGATGCAAAAAAAGAAGGTTCAGTTGAAAAAGTATATGTTACGGGATGTCTCTCTCAACGATACGCAGACGAGTTGGCAGATGGGATTCCAGAGGTTGACGCTTGGTTTGGCACCCGTGACCTTCCACGTCTTTTAAAAACCCTTCGTGCAGATTATAAGAAAGAACTAGTTGGCGAGAGATTGCTAACTACTCCAGCTCACTATGCCTATCTGAAAATAGCTGAGGGTTGTGATCGTCCTTGTGCTTTTTGTGCAATACCACTCATGCGAGGTAAGCACATTTCAACTCCCATCGAAGAGCTTGTAAAGTCTGCTGAAGCACTTGCAGCTCAAGGTGTACGTGAATTAATACTTATTGCTCAAGATTTAACTTACTACGGTCTTGATATATATAAGAAAAGACGTTTATCGGACTTAATAAGTTCATTAGACAAAGTCGAAGGAATAGAATGGATCAGGCTGCACTATGCTTTTCCATCGGGATTTCCAATGGATGTCCTTAAAGTAATGGCTGAGTCTGACAAAGTCTGTAATTATTTAGATATGCCACTCCAACACTCAAGTGATTCTATTTTGAAAGCTATGCGTAGAGGTATTACTCAGGAGAAAACAGAAAAGTTGCTTGCAGATATTCGAGAAACAGTTCCTGGAATTGCGATTAGAACTACTTTAATAGTTGGATTTCCTGGAGAAACAGATGAAGATCATGCAAATCTTTTAGATTGGGTGGGTCGCATGAAGTTTGAGAGGTTAGGATGTTTCACCTATTCTCATGAAGAAAACACCCATGCTTATAAACTAGAAGATGACGTTCCAGAGGAGCTGAAAAAGAAAAGGGTTGAGGAAGTTATGGATCTTCAAGCTGGAATATCGGAAGAATTAAACCTCCGCTATCTTGGAAATGAATTTAAGGTGTTAATAGACCGTTGTGAGGGTGGATTTTGGCTTGGGAGAACTGAATTTGATTCGCCAGATGTAGATAATGAAGTTAGAATTCCGGTATCTGATGATCTTCATTTGAGAATTGGAGATTTCGTTCAGGTTAAAATTACAGGAGCGACCTCTTTTGATTTAGATGGAGAGATAGTTAGTTAATAATATGGCAGAACGTACTACATACCCAGTAATGGAAGTCTTCCCAACTTTGCAAGGAGAGGGGAGGCATACAGGCTCTCCATCGTATTTTATAAGACTTGCCGGTTGTGATGTGGGGTGCTCATGGTGTGATGTAAAGGAAAGTTGGCCGGTAGAAGATTACCCACATCTAGAAGTCGATGAACTCGTTTTAGGCGCAAAAAAAAGTGGCTTACCGCTAGTAGTCGTGACAGGGGGAGAGCCTTGTATGTACAACCTAGAGCCATTAACTAAGGCTCTTAAAAAAGAGGGATTAAAAATTCATCTTGAAACTTCTGGAGCACATCCAATTTTAGGAGATTTTGATTGGATAACCTTATCTCCAAAAAAATTCAAAGCCTGTCTGCCAGATAGCTACTTAAAAGCAAATGAATTAAAGGTTGTAGTTGTCAATAAGCACGACCTTAAGTGGGCAAGAGAACAGGCGGTAAATGTAAAAGATGATACTCTTCTATTTCTACAGCCAGAATGGGATAGAAAAGAACAAGTTCAGGGTATTATTAAGGAATTTTTGGACAGTAGAGAAGGTAGTGTTTGGTCTTTAAGTACGCAGACACATAAATATTTAGGTATACCTTAACGCTAACTTAACTTTATCTTAACATTCACAAAAGATTATATTTATTCTTTTGCAGAAGTAATTTAAAAATAATTATTATGAATAGATTATTTGTTGTCCTAATTATCATGTGTTCTTCAGTATTCACTGATAATTTGTCAGCTCAAATAGCTCAGAATTCATCTACGATGAAATTTGATGGAAGAATTCAAAATCTAGGATTGGTTGAGATGCAGGGAGAGGAAGTAGAAACTAATCTTATGGTAAGAAGGGCTCGATTGAAGTTCGAAGGTGTTGCAATCAATCCTAAATTTCAATATAAAGTCGAGTTGGGGTTGACAAATAGGGATCACGGAAGTCCTATCCCTCAAACTAAGAATTCTGCAAGAATTATTCTCGATGCTGTAGTTAAATATGAAATAGCTGGAAATACACATTTGTGGTTTGGGCAGACAAAACTTCCTGGAAACAGAGAGCGTGTTATAAGCTCAGCTAAACTCCAATTTGTAGATAGATCTCTGTTGAACTTTAATTACAATATTGATCGAGACATGGGAGTACAGCTCCATCAAAAGTTTGATATTGGCAACATGAAAGCTAAAGCTATCGTTTCTGTTTCTCAAGGGGAGGGAAGGAATATCACTACAGGAAATGACGGTGGATTTGATTATACCGGAAGAGTGGAGCTTATGCCATTGGGGTCTTTTACAAGTAAGGGAGATTATTTCGGGTCTGATATTAAAAGAGAAGAAAAGCCTAAATTATCTCTAGGATTATCTTATGATTATAATGATAACGCTTCAAGAGCAAGAGGCAATACAGGGTCTTTTTTAGGTCAAACAAGAACATTGTCAACCATTTTTGCCGATATGATGTTTAAATACAAAGGATTTTCTGTTATGGGCGAATATGCTATCAAATCATCTGATGAGAGCCCCGTTTTCGTTGATGAAGAAGATGGTCTAGAGTATAATTTTATTACTGGATCAGCTTTGAATATTCAGGTTGGATATCTATTGCCAAGTGATTGGGAATTAGCGGCAAGATTTACTTCTGTTACTCCAGAACTAGTTGCACCAGAATTTGTACAGGCACAGGATGATGTTTCTATGTACACTTTAGGAGTTTCCAAATATATCGATGGCCACAACTTGAAAGTACAGTCGGACTTTTCAATGATTCAAGAAGGGGAAATGGAAGCATCTTACCTTGCTAGACTACAGTTCGAATTGTCTTTCAATTAAAAGATTTACTAAGGTCTAGTAACGAATAACGTCTGCAGGTGGGGAGAGTTGAAATAACTCAACAAAACCTTTTGCATCAACAACAGTTCTTCCTTTTTCAATGTTGAAAGTGTTGGCGTATGAGCCACTACGTCTAAAATCCTTATCTGTTAGTATTGTTACCGAAGTAGCAGTTACCAAGTAAGAAATATCTCCGTATTTGATTGTCGCTTCAAGTGGCATACTTGTTCCAGGCCAACCTGCAGGTGCAGCTCCTAAGGAAGGAGCACACCAGTTGTTTTTGCCACATGAGACGCAGCGAATGCCAGCAATTTCTTTCTCTATAGAATCTTGACCTAACACTGAGATCGAAGATAAGTTAGCTAACGCTTTAGGCATAGGGCCAGTAAGAGCGACCTGCGTTCCGAAAAAGGTAAATTGATTTACGCTTCCAATAGCTTCACCTAAAAGTAGGAAGGATTGAGTTTTTCCACTTTCAGAGTGTTCCGTTATTTTAAATGAACCAGAATGTGAAATAACATCAACTTCGGAAGGGGCGAATCCGTTTTCGTGCGAGGGGATACAGGAGAAGGATATTGAATATGAAGGGGTTTGGGCAGAAAGGTTTAATGCAAAACAAACAGTTATAAAAATGCAAATAGTTTTCATTAAACTTAGTAATCAAGTAGTTTGCCTATGCGCTTGGCGATATTGCCCACATTAGGAAGGTATGCTTTCTCCATGTTTTCATTTAAGGGAACTGCCGGTAGATCCTCGCTGCCAATCAGGTCAGGTGCAGCATCTAAATACTCGAAACACTCCTTTGCGATTCTGCCTGTAAGAGCTTGGGCGAAAGTGTTGTTTTCTGGTTCCTCCGTTAAAACGAGGCAGCGATTCGTTCGCTTTACGCTTTCAGAAATAGTATTGAAATCCACAGGAACGATAGTTCTAAGGTCGATTATTTCAACTGCTCCTGGAAACTGTTTTGCAGATTCGAGAGCCCAATAAACGCCTCGTCCATATGTGATTAAAGAGCAAGAAGTTTCCTCGGTAGCTTTAGTTACAATTCGAGCACTTCCTAGAGGTATCACATAATCTTCTGATGGCTCTATGCATTTGGCAGATTCTGTGCCCGGAACTTTAGACCAGTATAAACCTTTATGCTCCAGCATGATAACTGGATTGGGGTCGTAAAATGCGGCTTTTAAAAGCCCTTTTAGATCTGCTCCGTTTGATGGGTAAACTACTTTTATTCCTCGGATATTTGAAAGCACAGACTCCATAGATGAGCTGTGGTACGGTCCTCCGGATCCATAAGCTCCAATGGGCACTCGAATAAGAGAGTGAACCGGCCATTGACCATTTGATAGAAAGTAGGATTTTGAGAGTTCTGAGAATAGTTGGTTAAGACCTGGCCAAAGGTAGTCTGCGAACTGCACCTCTACGATGGGTCTGAGTCCTGTACAAGACATGCCTAAAGTTGATCCGACAATGAATGCCTCTTGTATCGGAGTGTTAAATACCCTGTCTTCACCGAATTTATCACCAAGTTTTGCTGCTTCACGAAAAACCCCTCCTAATCGTTTCCCCACATCTTGACCGTAAAGAAGCGATTCTGGGTGCTTAGACATAATTTCCTGCATAGCATGAAGCGCACAGTCAACCATTAGAGTCTCTTCTCCTCCATCAGGCTCACGTGTGCCTTTTTCCTCAATAATGTCTGTAGGAGCGAACCTATGGGCTAATAGATCTTCAAAGACAGGCTCTTCAGCATTGCGAGCTCTGTCAAAGGCTTCGTTTACTTCAGCATCTATCTCTGCTTTGAGAAGAGTAATCTGAGAAGAGTCTAAGATATTTGAGTCCTGAAGATGCTTCTCAATACGTGGAAGTGGATCTCGCTGTTGAGCTCTTTCTAAGTCGTCACGATAGAATTCGCGTCTCACTCCTGATGTGTGGTGACCTAAAAGAGGGACAGTGGCGTGTATAATGAACGGCCGACGTTCTTTTCGTACTGTATCAAAAACATCTTCCATAAGTGCCATGCAAGCGGGTAAATCTGTCCCGTCCACTTGAAGTACCTCTATGGGAGGGAATCCTGCTGCCATTGTTGTGGCGTCTCCGAAACGGATTTCTCTTGCGTGAGCGGAGATGTCCCATTCGTTATCCTGTATAAGCCAAACAATAGGTAATTTCTTCAGTGCAGACATATAAAGCGCTTCACTTACCTCGCCTTCAGTTGTAGCAGCATCTCCTAAAGAACACATCACAACAGGTGCTTCGCCTTTTTCGTGTGTGTCAAGGCCCAACTTTTCTCTGTGCTGAATTCCCATTGCTACTCCGGCAGCTGGGATAGCTTGCATTCCCGTAGCTGAACTTTGGTGTGGAATTTTTGCGAGGTCATCTCGATTAAGTGACGGGTGGCTGTAGTACGTTCTTCCTCCAGAAAAAGGATCGTCGCGTTTGGCGAAAAGTTGGAGCATAAGCTCCTCAGGTGTCAAGCCCATAGAAAGCAACATGCTGTCATCCCGATAATAGCAACTTAGCCAATCCTGTTTTTTGAGTAAAGAACCCGCCGCGACTTGAATAGCTTCGTGACCATTAGAACAAGCATGAACGTATTTAGAGGTCAGTTTTGCGTGCTCTTCATACAGATCAGACATGCTTCTAGCTATACGCATTGTACGGTATGCGGCTATAAGTTTATCTGTAGAGATTGAAGTTGAAGAGTGTTGCGCCATCATAGCAAAGGTACGTTACCTTCGAGGCATGGGTGATGACTTGAAAATAGAATTTCAAAAGTGGGAAGGAACTGGAAATACCTTTGTCATTGTAAATGGATTTAAGTACGCTGGAATCCTTGATTTAACGACTCTTGAAGATAAAGTTATTGAGAATATTTGTTTTCAGCAAAACTGTGATGGAATCATCTTTTTGTGCGAATCCTCTATTGATGAGGCGGACCTCAAATGTGATTACAGGAACTCAGACGGCACGAGGTCTTTTTGTGGAAACGGAACGAGGGCGTCTTTCCTTTATGCTAGCCGTGAGGGGTTAGTTGGAGAGAGCGCAGTTTTTGAAGCTTGTGATGGCCTACATAAGGTAAGGCGCAACGATGAGTATGATGTGCCAAGTGTAGAATTTAGACCTGTTATCGCTCCAAAACCATTAAATTCAGGCGACTTTTTCCTTGACACGGGGTCGCCACATCACATTCATTTAGTGAAAGATTTTAACGAATTGAGTGAGATTGAGATTGATAAATTTGGGAGTAAAATAAGGTATAGCGATGATTATTCTTCGATAGGAGGCGTTAACGTAAGCGCTCTTTGTACAGTATCTGAGGGTTTAGCTCTTAGGACTTATGAGAGAGGAGTAGAGGCGGAGACGAAAGCCTGCGGAACTGGCGCTGTAGCGGCCTCAATAATTGACTATTCGATTAACGGTGGCAAGCCTAAGAGGACAGTTCATATGCCAGGAGGTAAGCTTTTTGTGGAGTTTAAAGAAGATGGCGAAGGAGGGTATGAGAATGTTTGGCTTTCAGGAGCAGCAAGCGAAATATCTAGAGGCATAACTAGTTTATTGAGCATATTTTTATTGTGGTTTTGTCTGCCTTTAGATGTACATGCAAATTGGTACGACAACTTGAGCGACGAAACAGAAATCAGCATTTTAACCTCATCGCCAGGCGAAGATACTTACTCTATTTTTGGCCATACAGCAGTTAGAATTTACGACCCCGCTGAAGTGCCTACCGTTGATTGGGTATTCAACTATGGAACGTTCTCCTTCAGCGAGGATTTCTATTACAACTTTATGATAGGAAGATTAGATTATCATCTCTCCGCAGTACCGTTCTATCAATTTCAAAAGCAGTATATGGATCAGGGAAGAGGAGTGAAAGAGCAAGTTCTAAACCTAACCCCAACCCACATTCGGCAGGTGGCGGAGTATTTATCCTGGAATCTGCAAGAGGAGAACGCAGTGTATAGGTATGAATTCTTCAGAGACAACTGTTCGACCAGGGTGATAACACTTTTTCAAGAATCGTTAGGTGAGTCTTTTGAGGCAAATTGCAATCAAAGTGGGAGAACTTTCAGAGATGGATTGCAGCCATATATATCGGGCTCTCCTTGGACAGCTTTCGGAATGGATTTCATTTTAGGGCCCAAATCTGATAATATAATGCCTCCATGCGGTGATGCATTTATTCCGGATGAACTTTCTAAAGCTCTAAGTAATATGACAGTAGATGGAGTAGCTTTATTAAGGAATAATAATGAAAATCCCGTTGTTTTTGATGATGGAACTTGGTTACCTGACTTTGCTTTGGATGTTCCTTCTATTTTGATGGTGTTAATCACCTGCTTGATGATTATTGTGACCATCAGGAACAGGAATAAATGCTGGTTTACTTCCAAACTAAGAGGGGTGGTTGCTCTTGTCTCGTCCTTACTTGGAGGACTTCTAATATTAATGTGGGCTTTTACAGATCACACAGATACTTGGGCAAATATTAACCTATTGTGGACCCTCCCTGCTTTAGTTTACTTTATTCCAATTCAGTCTAGGCTTAAGAGGCAATTTGGAAAGTTTGCGGCTTTGACATGCATCTTATATCTTATTTTGAGTGTATTAGAATTTCAATTTTCAACTCTTGCTTTGAGATGCGCCGCTGTATCCGTATTTTTGACTGTTATACCTTTTAGGAAAGATTTATACTTAGTTCAAGATGAATAAAATAAAGTTATCTTTAATTCTATTGTCTGTAGCAGCTGTGTTTGCAAGCTGTGAAGACAGGGAGCCCTTGAGTTGGAATACAGAAATTTTTCTTCCATTGGTGGATGACAATATCACCTGGTCTTCTTCCATTCCTGACTCATTGCTTGAGTTTGGAGAAGGTGGAGAGCCCGCAAGGATGTTATATAAGATTCCTTTCGGTGAATTTTCGGCAGATTATCTACCCACGTTACCAGATACGTTAATTGAAGAGAATATGTCTATGGAGGGAAATTTACCATCTGATGTTCCTGTCCCATTGGGGGATTTATTTGTGAATGAAACAGATGAGATTATCTTTTCAAGTTTTGGGGAAGGTTCAGATGCTTATTTAAAGGAACTTACCTTGAGTGCTGGGAATATGAAGTTATCTGTTGAGAGTTCTGTTGAAGGGATCTTAGATATGGCATATTATCTCAATAGCGTGACCGTAGACGGAGTGATGTCAGGTATTGAATTAGCAGTGCCCGCAGCTCAAGATGGCGTTAACGGTTTTGCAACAGAGACGATAGATTTAGCGGGAGCTATTTTTAATTTATCTGGAGAAAATGGGTTTGGTGAAAATGTTATGACCTCAACTTTTACTACCACGGGATCTACTTTAAACACGGAAGTTTTCTATTTGACAACTACTGATAGTATGTTGGTGGAGATTGAACTTATCGACCTTACAATTGAAACTGCTAAAGGATACTTCGGACAAGTGGATATTCCTTTTGATTCAGAAGGGACTTTGATAGATACAATTACTATTCCCAACCCAGTCCTCGATTTAGAAGGCGCTAGTGCAAAATTGACAATAGATAACTATATAGGAGCAGACTTGAGATTAAAATTCGATGAAGTTTCTATGGATGATCAACTTTTAGAGCATCCTTCATTATTTGGTGTTCATGATGTAGCAAGAGCATATTGGAACGATGAGACTTTGATTAATCACACCAGTTTAGAACTTGATTTAGGAGAAACGGGTTCGAATATTTTCGATCTAATAGAGACTTTCCCTAGCGATTTAGAAATGTTTGGAAGCGTTCAACTTAATCCTTTCGGAGATGTTTCTTTAGGGCATGATTATATTAATAATGCCTATCCCCCTAAATTAGAATTAGAATTAGAAATTCCTTTAAAACTGGGCCTCGACGGAGTGGTGTTAGAGGAGGTATATATTATAGACCCTATGGACTTCCCTAAGTTCGATGGTCGTTTGCTTGTGGATCTAACAAGTACTTTCCCGGTTGAGGTTATCGCCGATATTGACTACGTAGTTAATGACGAAGATGGAACTATAGTGAGCATAAGTGGGAATATTGATGCAGGAAGTGCTTACCCAGAAGTTAGTCAACATGGGTTACTGGTTATTCCTCTTAATGAAGAGACAGTAAGTCCTGGCGGAAGTGTATATGTTAGTTTGACAGCAAGTACAGAAGGTGCAGTCACATTTACGGGTTACGAGAATGTTCGAGTACAAATTCGAATAGAAGGAACACAACTAATAGAAGTAGATTAATCATGCTGGATTATAGAGTGATTTTTTCTACAACTTTTCTAGCTCTATGCTCTGTAGCATCGAGCGCAAATGTTTTAACTGTAATGACAAGCCCTGACAGCACGGAGATTAAGCGTGAAAAAGGAGGAGCATCATTTAGCTTTTGGGCTACTCAAAGTGGTAATGTTATTTCGACTGGATTTGCAAATAATTTAGCGAATGGCGGATTTATAGATCATGATATATTGGATCCAATCTTAGAATCCCACACAGGTGGATTTGGGTATTTGGGGGGAAGTGTGGGTTGGGAAAAAGTTTGGACTTCAAAGCCGTTTAAAGGAAGTGACCTAGCGCTTTGCGGGTCTATGGGTTCTGAGGCCCTTTATGATGTTAGATGGACGTCCGACATGTTCGAACTTTTGTGGTATGGGAATGGGGGGCACACCGGAAGGGTGGATGTGTTTAGTGGAACAGGAGTAAGGGCAGGAGTGTTTAATAGATTTGGGTTAGGACTGGAGAGTGCGAAAACCCAGCAAAGACTTGAAGTGTCTGTAATTCAAAGACTTGGGGGTGTTGAGTGGAGTATCCCTTATGGTTATTTGTGGCTGTCAGAGGATGCGGATTCTCTTGCTTCATATTTACAAACAGAGGGTAGGCTTCATGCGAGTATAGATTCAACTGACAGTGGTGAACCTTTGATAGGGTTTCTTCCATCGTATGGAATTGGGATTTCAGGAACGTTGCCTTTGGCTTCAGAAACGTTGCCAATTAGGTTTGAAATTAACTTCAAGGATGTAGGACTGTTATTTGAGAATGAAGGCTCCAGTGTGGCGTGGTTTCAAGAAGGTTTTTCGACTACTGGTTTACCGCTATATGGCGACAGTCTGACTATAGAATCTATCTCTAATGGAGATTTAGCTACTGATTCACTTTTACTTACAGGTAGCTCTGTAAAAAGGATGACTCTTCTTCCCTCAAGACTATCTGCAGAATTTGTTTACGAACCATCTGAGAAATTTATGTTTCAGATGTCTGTGAAAAGTGGAGGGTGGATGCCAAAGTTACTTTATTCTGCAGGTATAGGATGGATCCCTTCGGACAGGATTGCTTTAGGTGTGGAGGGGCGTTATGGAGGATGGGGAGGTTTGAGGTCTGCAGTTTGGGCTAAATGGAGATATAGCAAAAGAAGGGTAATGGTAGTTCAAATTGAATCTCCATTAGGATTATTCTTTAATAAAAAGATTTCGAACAACACTTATGGTAGAGGGGTGACATTCAGGTTAGAACGGATAGCTAGCAAAAGATAAATGATGGATTTACATACATTTTCAAATAAGCAAACGGTCGTACAGAAGCAAGCTTTTACTGAGGTATCCAAGGGTAAACTTCTTGTAATTGCAGGACCGTGTGTAGTTGAAGGGGAGAAAGAACTTTTCGAAGTTGCCGATAGAGTGATAGGGACTTGTCGGGAGTTAGGTTTACCCATCATCTTTAAGGCTTCTTACAGAAAAGCTAACAGGTCAAGGATGGATAGCTTTACGGGTATAGGAGATGCTGAAGCCCTTGCTTTACTTGGAAAGGTGAGAGAGAAGTATGGAGTTAAGGTGATTACGGATGTTCATACTGCTGCAGAGGCTTCTATGGCTGCTGAATTTGTTGACGTGTTGCAAATCCCAGCTTTCTTGTGCAGGCAAACAGACCTTCTTGTCGCAGCCGCTAAAACTGGCTGTACAGTGAACATTAAAAAAGGTCAATTCTTATCCGCAGAATCTATGATACACGCGGTTCAGAAAGTTAGGGATGCTGGTAATGATGATGTTTGGGTTACTGAAAGAGGAACCACATTTGGATATGAGGACTTGGTGGTGGATATGCGAGGAATCCCTGTTATGCGTTCATTCGCACCCACGGTGATGGATCTCACCCACAGCCTACAACGACCAAACCAAACCTCGGGAGTTACAGGTGGAACACCTCATTTCATTGAGAGCTTAGGACGTGCTGCTGTTGCTGCTGGAGTCGATGCGGTATTTATTGAAACCCATCCTAGACCTTCTGAAGCTTTATCTGATGGTGCAAATATGCTACACCTTGATGATTTTGCTGGTTTACTAAAAACCCTTTCTAAAATACACGAAGTTGTGCGCTCATGAAAACAGCTATTATTTTCACATCTTTAGTACTCTCTTTTACGTGTTCTGTTTTCGCTCAGAGCGAGATACAGCTCAGGATAGTGGGTGGTCCTGGAGTAGATCAGGGGAATACAGTTTTACCAGTTGATAATGGAACCTACATCTTGGGTTCTACTTCGAGTGACGGTACAGGAAATGTGAGGGGCTATGTGATATTCTATGACGAAGATTTCCAATTCGCCTGGAGCTTACTCACCCCTTACGACACCCCTGTAGAGCAGGTGGTGGATGCTTGGGACATTAGCGTTGGTAACTCAGATGAGATTACCATACTGTCTCAACGTTTAGGGAGTAACGGTACTTACAACCTTGTCGTTTACATCTTAGAAAATTTAGGTTCTGAAGGCCAAATTATTTCATCTCATGAATTTACCCATATCAACAACCAACTTCCAGTAAGTGCCATTAATTGGCGTGGTTCTAGATGGGCGGTGGGAGAGAGCGAAGGCGATGGTTTCCTTGTAAACATCAATGAGCCAATTACAGGTCTCCCAGACTTTTCATATACCACTTGGGGACATCCAATTAGAACTGAAACTGTTGAATCTGCACAGGTTTACGGCGACACTTTATATGTCACTGGAACTACGGAAATAGACGGTGTTAAGCAATCTACTATTTGGGCGTGGGGGGCAGATGGTGAGCCGATTTGGGCTCGTATCCAACCAGATACTGAAACTTACGGAGATAATTTCGCCAGAGATTTAGCTGTGAGCGATGAGGGTTTAATGCTGCTTTATTCTTTTGAAAGGGACGCTCTTCCTTTAGGTCATGGAGTAATAAGTCTTACTTCTGAAAACGGAACACCAGGCATGCCAATTAATACCTCTGGGAATATATTCGTCGATGGATGCAAGATAGATTGGTACGGAGATCAGCTTCTTAAATTAGCTCACATAGACTTCGATCTAAGTTCAGGTACAGACTTGGTAATTACATGGTTAGGTCCTTTCGGAGGATATATTGATTCTGGAATATTAGGTACTAACTTCGATGAAAAGCCATCAGATATGAAGATAGATGATGATGGGCGTATTTGGGTTTTAGGCTCTACGAAAGGATTCCTCAACGGAGCCCAAAGCATATGTCTTTATCGCATTGACTCCCTCAACGTAATTCCTGACGTAAATTCTATTACCCCAGACTTAGGAATTAAAAATGATCCGTTATTTCAAAATACCGTTGGAATTTTATATTCGGAAAGCTCATCTCCCTCAATTTATCCCAATCCCGCTCTATCATCTTCAGTAA
>Ga0206679_10000729_pt1 | contig 27677 bp, 22 predicted proteins | sample M110012015metaG_FD_155464 | JGI IMG/M metagenome (GOLD analysis project Ga0206679, IMG submission 155464) | Ammonia-oxidizing marine archaeal communities from Monterey Bay, California, United States - M1 100m 12015 | ecosystem: Environmental > Aquatic > Marine > Intertidal zone | place: USA... | reverse complement strand
TACTGAAATTCGGCAAAGAATACGACCTACTCTAACGTGCTCTCCACGCTCTACCGGCCGTTCAACCACAAGTCCACTGGTTTGTGATTGAACGACAATAGACCGCTTCGCCTGGGTTTTCCCGCGGATAGACAGAACTCGATTCTGAAGGCTGGCATGGCTTGTAATTATACGAACCCGGGTAGCTGGACTTTCCTCAGCTATCGCAGTACGCCTTTCATTCAACTCCCTGATATTTTTGGTTGACGGCAATTGGGGCTCCACGAGTAGGCCGGAGCCAATCCAGAGCACAAAGAGAACCGCAATAAACAATGCTGTAATGTAGGTTGATCGCATGCGGGTGAATGTACAGGTCTATAGGGTTTTATCCAATCAAAATGAGATGAAAAGACAGTTTTCCAAGCTGGCTTGCTGCACACTATCCCATTTAACTTACATAAAGATAGAGAAAGAAATCAAAACCAATCCATCCAGCCGAACCAGACTTCCATCTGCTCCCGTCGCCAGAGCCCAGCTATTATAAGACCTTCCAGAACCTAACCATGTTTTACAATCGAACCATCCCAATCCTATAATCGAAACATACGAGTTGCGGGGGTGCGATGCGAGACAGCAATTCAAGCAGCACAGGCTAACGAATCCTCTTCAACTGAATTTTGTAACCTTAACCTCGCTTACGCTGAGGACACGTACCTCTATTAATATGAACGCAGTCTATAGCATCGATAAAACAACAAAATAAGTGAGTCCTTATGATTTGGAGAATCGTCAACCCCCTTACCATCGCCATTGCAAACTCGCCCCTGCACTTTCTAATAAGTCACAGCATCCTAGTATTGAAGTTTAGAGGCGTTAAATCTGGCAAGAAATATGCCATTCCAGTGAGCTACATAAAGGTAGGCGATAAGCAAGTGTGCTGTGTAACCGATCGGCCTAACATCTGGTGGAGAAATCTAAAAAACGTCGATGCGCTAGACATCATGTTTAAAGGCAATTCTGTCAGGGCCACAATAACAATTGAATTTCAAAATAACACGGCGATCGCAGATAAGTTAGATGCTATCTGCAGCCATAGCAGAATCGATGGTTTTTTTGCTGGCGTGGGTTACCAAAACAACAGTCCCATAAGGCAGGATATCGATAAGGCTGCCGAAAGGATGACCCTGATTGAGTTACACATCCAGGAGCCTTAACCTACCTGATGCACTCTCCATCCGTTATCGATCCTTGCTTGCCTGCCAATCATTTTTCAGCTTTTATTTAAACCAGACTACTGCTGCCTGCTCCATTCAAACAAGTATCTATGCTGCGCTGGAACCTGGTTGAATTCATCATCAGAAATCACTAACGGCTTCTGGTTCTTATAATTCACTACATCTCGGAACCAGGCACTGTTATAAATGTTATACAAAATTGGTCTTACTATATTCGAGTTATTAGCCTTGCCATGGTGTATGAGCCGATAATCCATCAACAGGCAATCACCCAGTTCGGCGACAAATTCGACACTGTTTTCCTCTTTAACATCTTTCGGACGAATAGTTGATAAGTGGGACCCAGGCCAAACTCGAGTACAGCCAGTGGCTTCATTAATCGGAACCAGCGGGATAACCACCGTTATTGCATAAGGCGGCGAGGCAGTAAGGGGATGCTCTTTGCGCGGGTAAAAACGAGCGCTGTGGTAAATATTTAGATGATCACGATGGACATGCTGATCCCCTGAACCCGGCAATGAAACCACTGCCCCCATCGACCCCATTACGTGATTTCTCCCCAGCAGAGAAACGATCATTCTCAAAATATTAGGATTCGCATAAAAATACTCTGAATTAAATTCACTCTTTACTTCCACTGTGATCATAGTGCGCTTATCTCCTACCCTAAGCGCATCAGAAAAGTCATCAGGTTTGAAATAGGCCTGGTAATTGTCATTGAATTCTTGCTGCAGGCGATACATAAATTGCCGATCAAACACATTTTTAAGTAACACGCAGCCATCATTTAGGTAGCATTTTAGCGCTTGGCTGATTGTTTGCTTTAGCTCAGAGGAATTACTTAAATCAAAAGCAGGTAGAAGTTTTGATGGCATAAGGTGCTCTTTGTCGGAACCTGTCAATTCAGAAGGTCGGGCTCTATCTGTAAAAAATGAAATTCAATGATCCAGTTTATCTAAATTCCATTCAAACCGCTCTTCAACCTAACGCTAAAACAATAGCACTATTTGAATTTTTAACACCAGTAGAGATCTGCATACGCCATTGCCACAAGCCCGTTATCAGGCTACCCCTTTTAACCATTATCCCGAAGCTAATAGCCGCACAGCCGAATCCAGCCAAAGCACCAATTTTCTGAGCAAGCTTTTCCTTATCAGGGCTTGCTCAATACGGTATAGATAACAGCGACCTGTAGACTTTGATACCGTGAATTACTACCACCAATCGGCGCTCCCACCGATATTCAGGTTCAAGGCTTCCCGAGGCTCTGTTGATTTTCTTTGCACAGCACCCATTCCTAAAGACATTTCCTAACGCTGGATTAATAGCCATTTATAGCCTAAGCGGGGTCAATCACAGATAAAGTTGACAACGTTGTCATAATTGACGAAGCTAGACTCTGCAATAACTGCACCGCATTGAGGATCTATGAAAGTTGAGAGTCAAAACCAGCTTCGATTCAGTGAACGCTTCGGCTACGGTCTTGGTGATACAGCGTCCAATTTCTTTTTTCAGACCTTCAACATATTTCTGTTGTATTACTACACCGACGTATTCGGCATATCACCGGCAGCTGTGGGTACTATGTTTTTCGTTACCAAACTATGGGATGCGGTCAATGACCCGCTGATGGGCATTATCGCTGACCGAACCCAGACGAGATTTGGCAAATTCAGGCCGTATATTTTATGGATGGCCATCCCCTATGGTGCAATGGGGTATCTGATGTTTGCAGGCCCGGAGTTTGATGATACCGGCAGGCTGGTTTACGCTTGGGTCACTTACTCGCTCATGATGATGCTCTATACCGCTATCAATGTGCCCTATTCGGCATTGATGGGTGTGATGACTCCGCTATCCTCAGAACGAACCATATTGTCCTCGTTTCGATTTGTTGGCGCTTTTGGCGGTACCCTGCTGATTTCAATGCTCGTCAGACCGATGGTTCAATATTTCGGGATCGAAGATGAAGCCGATGGATTCCGCACCACCATGGCTATCTTTGCTGTTGTATCAATTGCCTTGTTCTGGACCACCTTTGCATTAACTCGAGAAAGAGTAGCCTCGCCGCCGGAGGAGGCAGTCAGCATTAAAAATGACCTGAAAATACTGCTCAATACCAGACCCTGGGTTGTTCTATTTTTTGCGGGCATCCTAACTCTGGCCAGCGTCGCGTTGAAGGGCGCAGTCACCATCCACTATTTCAAATATTACGTACTCGATGACGGCAGTGCGTTTATCTGGATCTTCGACAAAACGACATTTTTCATGACCTTAAATGCACTTGTGCTGATTCTGGGTGTCTGCTGCACAAAATTCCTGAACGATCGCTTTGAGAAGAAATTGTTACTGATAGTCCTGTCTCTAGGCAGCGCCATAGCCGGTGCCGCTCTGTTCTTTATTCCGCCTGATCAATACTGGACCATGTTAGCCGTAAGCTGCATCGGCGCACTTATTGCCGGGCCTACAGCTCCCTTGGTCTGGGCGATGTATGGCGACGTCGCAGACTACAGCGAATGGCGTTTCAAGCGGCGCATGACCGGATTAGTATTTTCAGCAACCATGTTTGCTCAAAAATTTGGTTTGACTATCGGCGCTGGCCTATCAGGCTGGCTACTGGCCTATTTCGGTTACATGGCAAACATGCCCCAGACCGAAGATTCGCTCATGGGCATTCGCTTGTTGTTTACCTTTATTCCGGCTGCTTTCGCACTGTTAAACGTCGTTGTTCTTGCTTTCTATAGCCTCACCGACACCCGGGTAGCTGAGATAGAACTGGCCTTACAGCAAAGGGATCCAACGCGGTTCTAAGTTTTTAACGCACTAGCGTTACTAACTCCAATCATGGTCCTTTGTTCAGATGAAGGCAGGGTCGCCCTGCAACCCTCCTGCTCCGACAGCCGTCGTTCCTCCTCACCTTGCGATAAACACGGTTTGCAGTGACCCAGCCAGCTAGCAGCGGCTTTGCATCAATTCTATACCGACTGCGATGGCGCCGACTTGTATACAATACCGGAAAATGTTGATCCCACCAGCCTTAGGAAAATAAAGGCTACCTGGCCGATGGTTGCAATCAACGCCGAGATATACAGCCCGTACTGGCGCTCACTGGCTACACCCACCAGCACCAGAATCAAGCACACCTGAATCAGAATTTCCATGCTCACTGAAACCACAACCGCCAGGTTATCGGGTGGAAACGACCCCTTTACTGGAATATAAGAAGTTACGAAGCTACTAATTACAAAGTAGATCAGAAGCAGAAAAACTGCTGCGCTAAGCTGCCAGGCGATCGACTCAGCCAAGCCAAATCCGGCCACAGCGACAGGGATTAAGGCCGCCATGACGACGACCACACTCATGCCGATGACCAATCTCAACCGCAGTAAGTCATGTGCCACCGCGCCATCTACTCGCCGTCTGGCAAACAGTGTCACCAGGGCCGCAAATCCGGCAAATGTCGCCGAAACTTCTGCAATCGTTAACAGTGCATCGGTCTGTTCAAGCATTATTATTGCCCCTCTACAATGGGTACCACTTCAATTGCGACCTCATTCGACCGCATGAATCCGGGCATAAACGGCGGGTCGTACCTTGCCCAGGTTGCTTCCCCGGTAATACGCCAGGAACTGACGTCTTCAAGTAACGACAACAATTTTGCCTCATGTTTCCGGTATCGCTTTTCTGACCAGTTGCCTCTGTATGGAAGCACAGCCATATATCTTATCGGCATCGTCTCGACCTGTACCCGAGTATCGTCCGGCTGAGGTAACTCATCGAACTCGTACTCAGAAGGCATACTGAAGATGACCCAGAATTGCTCGTCCTCTTTCGCTCTTTCCTGTGGCGCTGCTGTTAACCTCACCGGGGCTGTCATGGCTATCTTCTGATCAAGGTCATTATTGCCAAATATGTAGCCCGCGAGCCGCCTAAAACCCTCGTTACCTGCTTCCTTGAATGAACTACCGACGAGGGTTCGAGCCACTATCTGCTGCTCGTATCGGCGAATCTCCAGATCCCCTATTTCCTCAGCCACTTCAAAGCCAGGCTGCTCGATCGCAGCTGCTTCCTGAGTCAGTCCAGCGATTGCCATAATCAGCACCGATCCCCAGTTTCTATGCTTATTTCTCACGTGATGTTCAACCCCTCGTTTAACCTGACTCGAGCCTATTGTTCGTTCACCAGGCGCATTCGGATCACTAACTGGTCATAAAATTTACATCTTTAGGTCGATTGCTAATGAATTTACCTCACCAGTCATCCAAAAGCGTGTAACCTTCGTAAAATGAGATAAATAAGTTACCGACTTTTTATCGAATGAAAATCAGTTTTAATTCCAGGAAACCAGCCAAGCTGATGAACAAACGCCTAGAATGGAATGGCCATCTGGAGAAAGTTGGCCGGGATAAGGATAAGGAAGCTTTTGCTGCCCTCTTTAACCACTTCTCCCCGCTACTCAAATCATTCCTGATGAAAAGTGGTGGACAGGATGCTGCCAGTGTCGAAGAGCTTGTCCAAGAAACCTGGATTAAGGTCTGGCGCAAAGCACCCCACTTCTCCAGTAAACAAGGTTCTGCCAGCACCTGGATCTATACTATTGCCAGAAATACTCGTATTGACGCCATCAGGAGCCAGATCAGACAAAATCCTGACAGGTTAAATGCAGAAGATATCTATGCTGACTACCAAATCGAAGCACCGCACTCTACATTGGTCCAACTGCGAAACAAGCGCTTTATCAGCGAAGAACTTCGTAAATTACCAGCAGAGCAATCCGAGGTCCTTGCGCTCATGTATTTCCAAGGGAAGTCAGGCCAGCAGGTAGCTGACACTCTCAATCTGCCACTCGGCACTGTGAAATCGAGGATAAGGCTCGCACTGGCAAAAATGAAGCTGGCCCTGCCAGGTAACATCGCAGAAAGGCAAACTGGAGAGACCGAACATGATTAAAAACCACCCGGATACTGATCTATTAGCAGAGTATACTACTGGGGCAATGGCTCTCGCACCCACCATTTCCGTCACTACCCATCTGCAGTTTTGTAATTCTTGTAGGAGCACTGTCGAAGCACTCGAAGAACTTGGTGGCGAAATGCTTGAACAGGCAGATGCAGTGCCGGTGTCTGATAATCTCCTGGAGCAGGTCTTCGCCTGTATAGGGAAAGATAATACCAACCAGGATGCATTTCTTACTATGCAGAATACGATTGACGAAGTGGCTAATTCAATACCAGATTACCTGAAAAAATTCTTACCCGAAGGAGACTTGCGCTGGAAGTTCCTTTCACCATCTGTAAAGGTAGCGCCCATCAGTGTGGGAGAGCAAGTTCATGAACTTGCTCTACATAAAATTAAAGTTGGTGGCAAAGTGCCAGAACACAATCACCTCGGCAAAGAAATCACTGTCGTGTTACAAGGCAGTTTTTCAGATGAAGATGGCGTCTATCAGCAGGGTGACTTTATCGTCAGAGAAGCCGGAGAGACACACCAGCCCATTGCCGCGAATCACGAAGATTGCATTTGTCTATCCGTGCTGTCCGCACCATTCAAACTAACTGGCCTGAAACGTTTGCTGAATCCGTTCCTCAGTTTTTCTCCAAGTTAATACAGCCACCATGCAAATTTAGAATCTCGCGCTCAACGGTAATCCATTTTGCCTAACAGAACGTAATAATCAGCAACACTACAGAAAATACCGGAGTTATCCATGAGTGCCAATGCAGAGTCCATTACAATATCGCGTCGTGGTGCGCCCCAGTTTATGACAGTAGCTGAACAGGTCAGACAGGCTCTAATTCAGCAGGGCCTGGAAACGCCGATGATCCACACGGATTTAACGAGAGATCAAAAGCACGATCGCATCGTCAACTCCATGAGCGATGTCTTGACTACGCTCGGTCTGGATTTATCGGACGATAGCTTGTGCGAAACGCCTCAGCGAATTGCACGAATGTACCTGGATGAGATCTTCAGTGGCCTCGACTACTCCAATTTCCCTAAGATCACGGTCATTGACAATAAAATGCAGGTTGATGAGATGGTCAAAGTCTCAAAGGTCAACGTTATCAGTACCTGTGAACATCACTTGATCACCATCGATGGCAATTCTAAAGTCGCCTACGTTCCTAAAGATAAAATTATCGGTCTGTCGAAAATCAACCGGATCGTTAAATTTTTCGCGCAACGCCCCCAAGTACAGGAGCGTCTTACCCAACAGATCCTGGTAGCCCTGCAAACGCTGCTCGGTACTGACGATGTCGCTGTCACCATCGAAGCAACCCACTATTGTGTTAAAGCGCGAGGGGTAATGGATGAAAACTCTACAACCCAAACAACCGCTATGGGTGGCCAATTCAAACTGAATGATCGAATGCGAGCTGAATTTATCAGGTAGCACAAAATCTCACCTGATTTAGTTCGCGAGTCGATTATGAGGCCCGGGCCAGCAGTACCGGATACTCAATCGATCCCAGCCGCTGCACCTGGGAAGACTGTCTCATCAAGCTCGCCTTCCCACTTCGCCACTGCCACTGAGACCGCCGCATCACCGGTGACATTAGTCACCGTTCGCATCATATCCAGTAGCCGATCAAACGGCCAAATAAACCCGACTATCAGGGCCACATGTGCATCAGACACTCCAAAAACTGCCAACATTGGTGTTAACAGAAACAGAGAGGCAGAGGGAATACCCGCCGCACCCACTGATACCATCGCAGCTGTAACAGCAATCATAATGTAATGATACGGCTCAAGCGCATATCCAAAAACCTGTGCCGTAAACAAAGCAACGATACCGAGATACATGGCTGTACCATCCATGTTTATGGTTGAACCCAGCGGTAGTACCGACCCTGCGATCGATTTGCTAACTCCAAAATTTTCAGTCACATGAGCAATGGTAACCGGCAACGTTGCTGAAGATGAGGAGGTTGAATAGGCAACCATCTGGGCACCGACTATGCCACGAAAGAATTTAATCAAGGGAAATTTCAGGACCAGCTTTATCAGGCCTCCGTAAGCTATGAACATATGCAGAAAGCAACCAAGATAGACGGCTATAGCAAGAATCAGGATTGACTTAAAGACTTCGATACCGCTCGTACCAGCGACATAGGCAATCAGGCCAAAAACACCAAAAGGCGCTAGTTCCATCATTATAGTAGTCACCTTCAGTACCAGATCAGATGCCAGCTCAAAAAAGGCGGTTACGGGCCTTGCTAATGGCCCGCTGAATAGCACAAATATTCCAAAGCAAATGGAGATTAGAATCACCATTAATATGTCCAGCGACGCCATGGCAATACCGAGGGTAAGCAACACCATAAATAAGATGGAACGAGGACCTTTATCCCTGGCCTTGAGGGCAAAGTAATATCCGGCCAGCAAGAGCAATACCGACAGAGCCAAATGAGTCGGGTCCGCCTGCAGTAGCTTTTCAAACGGGTTTTTGGTCACTATCTCTGTCATGCGTTCCAGAAAAGTCCCGCCACCATCCAATGTTTTAGGAATCGCGCCACCTAAGTCGACACCCTCACCTGGTCGAAATACAGTCCCCATCGTAAGACCAATCACATTAGCAAAAAAGGTAGTAATGAGATAAAGAAAAATAGTTTTAAGTCCAATTGATCCTAATTTCGAGGGGCTTCCCAGTGCCAGTACTCCGGCAACAAGTGTGAAAAAGATCAGCGGGATAATTAACAATCGGATAGACTGAACAAACAGGTCACCAACAATTTTTACCTGCAAGAGTAATTCTGTTCCCTTCGCTTCACCCATTATCTCAGCGACCGCAAGACCAAATACGACCCCTAACACAAGCCCCAACAGGACTCGCTTCCACAGCATCACCTCAAACCACCATGTCATCTTATTCACCCTCAACCACGCCTGAAGAAATGAAAGCTAGCACACATCCCGGCACGGCACGAATAAGCAATCGCCTATAACCGGTAAATCCGAGGTTGCTGGCAGTAGCGACACTGTTAACCAGATAGGCACTAGGGTCTCTACCACGCCAACTAAGCCCGGCTCACCTCGACCAGGTGATGAGCAAAATCGGGGCAAATGGTGAGCAAGACATTTTTCTGCTAGGGTCATTTGTTCCTGACCACAAAAAATAGAAAAAATACTTTGATATAAACAAGCACGGATAGGAAAAGTATCGCTAGTAAAATCGTGCAATCGATATACATCCAACAATCACTACATCTGAGAGGTAATCTATGGGGCCCCTACACGGTATTAAAGTCATTGAACTCCAAGGCATTGGACCGGGGCCTTTCTGCGGAATGATGCTGGCAGATATGGGCGCAGAAATCATCCGCGTCGATAGATCAACCGCAGCAGGACGACCTGCCAACCCAGCGGACATTCTTGCTCGTGGGCGGCGTAGTATTGCGGTAGATCTTAAGTCAGTCGAAGGTGTTGAGACTGTATTAAAACTGGTCGAAACAGCCGACATCCTAATCGAGGGTTTCAGGCCTGGAGTGACCGAACGGCTCGGTCTCAGTCCAGCTATCTGCCATGAACGCAATGATCAGTTAATTTATGGCCGAATGACCGGCTGGGGACAAACCGGCCCCATGGCAAACGTCGCCGGGCACGATATCAACTACATTGCCCTGTCTGGGGCCTTACATGCAATCGGTCGAAAAGGCGATGCGCCGGTACCACCACTTAACCTTGTTGGTGATTTCGGTGGTGGCGGAATGTTATTGGCCTTTGGTATTGTCTCTGCCCTGCACGAGAGAACCCAAAGCGGCAAAGGCCAAGTTATCGACGCTGCCATGACGGAAGGCTCCGCCCTGCTGATGAATGCAATTTTCGGCCTCATGAATAGCGGCAGTTGGTCAAATACTCGAGGTGAAAACTTCCTCGATGGCGGAGCCCATTTTTACAATACTTACGAAACCAGCGATGGTAAATTCATTTCAGTGGGTTCAATCGAACCGCAATTCTACACCCTTCTTCTCGAGAAATCGGGCCTTGGCATGGAGCGCGATTTGCCATCGCAGCAGTCTCGTGACGACTGGCCCGACCTGCAGGATCGGTTACGTAAGATCTTCAGACAACGTACCCGGGAAGAATGGGATGCCATCATGCTGGGGACTGATATCTGCTATGCCCCTATTCTTAATTTTGAAGAAGCTCGCGCCCATCCTCACAATATTGAACGACAATCTTTTGTTCAGCGGGACGGGATTCACCAGGCTGCACCGGCACCTAAATTCTCGAGAACTCCACCACAACTGCCGGCAGCAACTGGCGCTCCAGGGGCTGACACCCGCAACCTATTGACCGAGGCAGGTTTCTCAGCAGAGGATATAGAGACACTGGTTAGATCCGGTGCCGTCGTACAGGCCGAATAAATACCGCCTGGCTCTGCTTAACTAAACAGGCAATTCTGAGCATGGGCTCTATAATGCGGCGCAACTTACTATTGTCGTCACGCTAATTAACCGCCCTCTACTGTAAGCTGCTACGATAGGGCTAGATGCCCTAGGAAATTAATATCCGGTCTCTATTCCATTCGTCCCCGTCATGTGGGTGGGTTAAACCGATCAATCATTCAGGAACTCGAGGTCATATAATGAGCACACCACTTTGGCAGTACAGCGCAATAGAATTATCTGAAGGGATCCGCAACAAATCTTTTTCCGTGCGGGAAGTCGTGCAGTCGGTAGCAACCCGAATGCACTCACAGAATACTGAGCTGAACGCAGTGGTCTACGATTATACTGATCAGGCCCTGGTCCAGGCAGATACGGTTGATGCTCGCCTTGCCAAGGGTGCTGATGCAAGAATGCTTGAAGGGATCCCCGTTACGATCAAGGTTAATGTCGACCTTGAAGGCACACCCACCACCAATGGACTACCGGCTCTTGCCAATAATTTAGCCCCAGGCAACTCTCCGGTAGTGCAGAACCTGCTGAATGAAGGCGCCATCATTATTGGTAAGACTAATACCCCGGAACTGTCCATGCGAGGGACAACAGACAATCCCCTACATGGACTAACCAAGAGCCCATGGGGAGGCCGAGCTTCTCCAGGGGGATCATCAGGCGGTGCAGGGTCAGCTTGTGCTGCTGGCTTTGGTCCCATTCACCATGGTAATGACATAGCCGGTTCCCTGCGCTTCCCCGCTTCATCCTGTGGCTGTTCAACTATCAGGCCTACGTTAGGTAGAGTTCCTGCTTTCAATCCATCAGCCCCTGCCGAGCGTGGCCTATTATCACAACTGATGTCAGTACAAGGTGCAATATGTCGTGAGGTCAAAGATGTACGGTTAGCCACCGAGGTAATGTCCCAGGCTGATCCCAGGGATCCCTGGTGGGTGCCCGTGCCTTTCCAGGGACCTGGCAAAGCCGGCCCTATTAAGGTTGCGTTTACCAAGGAATCACACGGCTACCCGATACATGAAGGCGTTCTAAAAGGTCTCGATCAAGCAGCCATCGCACTACAACAGGCAGGTTACGAGGTTGAAGAAATTAAAACACCCAGCATTCTTGACTCAGCTAAAGCCTGGTTTAGTGTTGCCGTGCTCGAAATTAAAGAAGGTTTGGATCCCCTGGTCAGACAGCATGGCAGCCAGACTATTCAGAATATATTCGACTACTATTACCAAATGTCAGATATGGTCGATTATCAAGGCTACATGCAAGGCGTGGCTGACCGCAGTGGAATCATACGCCCATGGAATGTGTTCCTCGAACAGTACCCGTTAGTTTTAACGCCCTTCCTGATGCGGCCTACTTATGATTATGACTACGATGAGACCTTCGAAGGCAGTAAGGACATTTTTGACTCTGCGATTTACAGCTATGGTGTCAATTATATGGGGCTTCCAGCCGGGAACGTGCCTATCGGTCTGGTCGAAAACCGGCCCTGCGGTGTGCAAATTATCGGCCAGCGCTTCAGGGAAGACATGATACTGGATGCCTTAGAGGTAATAGAGCAGCAGGTCGGTATTCTCAGTAAAACACTCTGGTGAGCGACCAGCCGAGACGCCCTGACCAGGCAGATCAACCAAGCCTCCTTCGCTTAACGACCTAGCTTCAACCGGCAGCTCGGTGATGCTTATCGAGTCAATTACAATGGCAGGCTATGCAACTGAGATGGCGAACTGCTCCCAGCTAGGATCTCTACCCTGCTCAAGGCCCTGATCAAAGCGCTGATGTTAAAACCACTTTATTGCCGACGTTTTCCAGAATCTTATCTTTCGATAACCACCAGGTCAGTAACTCACCCTCAATCCAAACGGGAATCTGGTCACCATAATGCTCATTGAACTGACGAGCTGCTACGCCACCGGCAACAACGGCCTTGATCTTATCTGGATCCGCTAAATCCATCACCAGTCTCGCACTAGCCGAAAACCCGGTATTGAATCCATCTTCAAGGTTCACCGTTCGAGAGTAACCAGCACGATTAAGCGTTTCTCCTGAACCGCTTTTTGGATAGGTTCCGCCCCCTAGCAACGCACTCCCAAAGCCACTTCGACGCAGTGGCGATACAAAACTTATTTTATGGATTTCACCCCACTCAACCAAGGTTGGCTCAATTTCTGTTATCGTCCGCAATTTTTTCTCGCCTAACCTTGCCGCCCTGAGGATGATGTCATGCAGACTTTCAATCCTGGCCTCGGTTCTGCGATCATCAATCCAGTAGCGACCATAATCTTCTTGTATCAAGTGCTGAATACGTTCCTGCCAGAAATACCAGTTATTTGCATAGTTATTGGCAATATCATCTCCGAGGTCATCCTCGACAATGACATAGGCGAGATAATGGTAAATAGCATGATAAAGAGACGGCGCTACCAATTCTGTCTGTTCTTCAAAGTTCCAGGCCTGAAGAATTTCAACCCAGCGATCAAAATGGCTGTCTTGTCTCAGTGCCGCTAAAATATCTGGCATGATTGCTTCTGCCTGAAGGTTTTTAACATCCAGCATAAAGCGACGATGATCCTCCGGGCTGGTTTTTGGGTTTTCCCCCAGGAGTTCGGCAATGCGTTGATAACGAAAGGACGGCGCGAATCCACTTGAATAATAATAACCATAGTTATCCGGCCGGGTATCATGGTTAGCAGTACCTAACCAGCCTCTTTGAGGGTTCAGTTGTCCAGGCATTTCCGCCTTGGGAATCCAGCCAACCCAATGATCAACTGAGCTGGCACCATCCCTTACATAGGCACCGTTATTATCACTGCGCACTGGAATTCTCCCAGTACTTCGGTGACCGATATTGCCCTGGGTATCTCCAAACACGAAATTAAACATCACGATATCAAAGGCAGCCAAGGCATCATCGAACTCAAATGCATCCTTCGCCTTTAAGATATCGATAACACCGATACCGCCGCGATTACCTTCGTCCAAAGCCCAGCGTAGGCTAATGGTAGCGCCTGGCAACTTGTCGTCGAACAAACCAAGATCAGAGGCAACAATGCCACGACGCGTTTTTCTATACTTAACGGTTGCCTCTCTATAACCGCTTTCTATCGAGGTATCCTTAACTCTGAAAGTATGCGTCTCGTTCTGAAAGCTCAACCAGGTATCACCACTCCTGTATTCATCAGGATGATCAGGGTTGATGGTTTCAACATACAAGTCCTGCACATCGCCATACGCATTGGTGACCCCAAAAGCGACATGCCGGGTCCGCCCACCAATTATCCCGGGCACTCCAGGAAAGGCATAACCGACAGCCTGAATACTCGGTGACTGCAGGCCAATGGGATGTAACATACCTGGCATACTGCGGACATCAAGATGGGGATCATTAACAACAATCGGCGCTCCAGTGGTCGATCGTGCCGCACTGACAGCCCAATTATTTGAACCCAGCCTTGGCACCCATGCAGAAACCGGAGGCGTCAAAGTCGCAGGTTGTTCGAGCTCATCAGTGCCGTTCGACTGATGCTTCAATTTAGCGCCCATATATTGCTGCTCGGATCTTTCAGGATTTCGACTCAATGGTAAAATTTGTTCGGCGAGTTCGATGCCCAATTTGCTGATAAGTTCTGATGTCATTAACTCTGCAGACATATTGGTAGAGTGGATAAATCCACCAAAATGCTGCATCGAAACCAGATCAAGCAGATCCCATCGGGAGGCTTTGAACAATCCCAGCGATAACTCGACCGGGTGCTCGTCCCTGTAATCCTCTATATACGCGTTTACCCCTTGCAGATAGAGTTCGAGAGTATGGCGATCCTGCTCACTGAGCATGGCGATATGTTGGCGCGCATTTGCCCGTAACCCCAGAGCAACCATGCGCTTATCCAATGGCAGCATGCCCTCACCCAGTATTGAACTCATCTCAGAACGAACAATGGCAAGGTATGAGGTCATTTGAAACAATCGGTGCTGGGCAGTAATAAAACCTTGCGCGCGCCAAAGATCATCATCTGTCTGAGCCAGTAGATAAGCCATACCATAAGCGTCTCGTCGTATCTCAACATCCTGCTGCAGCCCTTCAAACCTCATGCTCCCAGCGACCTGGAAGTCGTTGATCTGTTTCATGTATGCCCACAGGCCAATGCCGATCATGGCCAAAAATCCGATCACAAAAATCTTCTTCATAAATTACTCTCAACCATCAAGTTGGCTTGCTGCTCAAATTAAAATCGCGAGGTGCAAGTAAAGTTTTATATTCAGGGCGCTTCTCAATCACCAATCGCTAACAGCATTGAACACGAAGCGACTGTCACCGCGCGTGTTAGCAAACCGACGGTTGCCCGCCTCCGATATTTTAACCCCATACCCACTAGTCTGCCGTAAATAAGATCACCCTGGCGGCTTATTCGCTGTTAACCGCTGAACCCATCAGGCATTTTAGCCAGTCTCCATTCATCCAATGAATCAATCGATTCATTAGGCTGACACTGAGCTTACCCTGGCTATTGGTGACAAGATTTCGAAGCGGCATTTCAAAGACGATCGCCTCTATCATAATCCGGTCATATTCGGATGCCTCACCGAGCATCTGGTCAGCCATTTTGTGGACCTGCTTAAACAACTGACGCCCCATCCAGGTACCCTGGATCTCTTTTAAGGTAGAGTTCATCTGAAACGGTTTAACGGCCAGCATTGTCGGAACAGGGTATCCGAGCAAGGCTTCAAATGCCGCATCTGTAAAATCGCAATTCAGAGGCTCATAGTATTCATGCAGGGCGGGGTCACGCTTACCAATCTCATATTGTGTCTGGATTGAAAAGCTCTCAACACAGCGGATATCTGCAACTGATGACCCGATATAGACTGTAAACTGGTCAGATTCAACTCGCCAATCTGCCGATGCACAGTGCCAGAAAGCAAACGCACGATAATTCAATTTGAACCCAACCAACTTTTCCTCGCCCACGGCCAGGTTTATTTTAGAAAAAGCCTTAAGTTCTTTTTTTGGTCTCGGCACTGAAGCATTAGCCTGGCCGACATAAAGCTGGACAACCTCAGCCCCTGCATACTCACCGGTATTCTTGACTCGAACACTCACCCGCAATTCATCTTCTTTACCGAACGGGTCTTTTCCTAAACCTTGAACGGACAGATCAGCATAGTCATATTGCGTGTAGGAGAGACCATGCCCAAAAGGATAAGCAACCCCAGCATCGATATGATCAAAGTACCGGTATCCTACCCAAATACCCTCTCGGTATTGCGATTGCCTACTGGCGCCCGGGAACCAGGCATTGCTGGCAATGTCCTCTGGCTTAACAGGAAAAGTTTCCGCAAGTTTGCCACTGGGATTACTACGGCCAAAGATGATATCCGCCATTGCCGAAGCACCGGCCTGTCCACCCAAATACGCCTCCAGTATTGCCGCTACTTTACCGACCTCGGGCAACGCAATCGGAGCGCCATTTTGAAGCACCATGACCAGCTTATGATGAATAGGTTCGAGAGCACTAATCAGGTCCTGTTGACCTAAGGGCAACTCAAGATGACGTCGATCAAACCCCTCAGACTCATAATCGCGCGTTAATCCAACCACGAGGACAACTCGATCCGCATTTTCAGCCTGCTTAACAGCCTCGGCCAAGAGATAGGCTGGGGCTAAACCTTCAAGAGTGTAGCCTTCGGCATAGACTGCCGAACCACCTTCTTCCTCAACTAACCTGGATATAGCATCAAACGGTTGCTCCAACCGGGTCGGGACAATCTGCGAACTACCTGAACCCTGGTAACGGGTCGCTTTTGCCAGGGCACCGATAACGGCAACTGAGGTATCCAGTCGCAAGGGAAGCAACTCGGATTCATTTTTCAACAGCACACACGCTTCTGTGGCGACCCGCTTAGCCAATTGATGATGAGTTTCAATAGAAAAACCTGGCGGCTGCAGGGTTTGCTGTTGCGACTTCAGAATCAAATTCAGAACTCTTGCCACAACGTCATCAAGATCTTCTATTAACAACTCCCCTCGAGCCACTGCCTGTAAGATTTTCTGGGTATTAAAATCACCACTTGACGGCATTTCGAGATCAAGACCTGCTTTTATACCGAGAACCCTATCGTGAGTCGCGCCCCAGTCAGTCATGACAAGGCCTTCAAAATGCCATTGCTGCCTTAATATCTCGGTGAGCATTTTCCTGTTTTCAGAGAGATAGATGCCGTCCAATTTATTATAGGAACACATGATGGTCCAGGGTTGTGCCCGCCTGACCACCGCTTCAAATGCCGGTAAATAGATTTCCCTGAGCGTTCGCTCATCAACCACTGCATCCACGACCATGCGACCAGCTTCATGATTATTCACGGCATAATGTTTCAGGCTGGCACCCACATCTTGACTCTGGACACCCATCACCCAGGCCGTCGCCATTTCACCTGATAGATAAGGATCCTCGGAAAAATATTCAAAGTTTCGACCACCCAGGGGATGACGTTTTATGTTCACTCCAGGACCTAGCAGTACGCTGACCCCCTCCTGCCGGCATTCTTCTCCCAAAGCGACGCCGACTTCTTCAATCAGATCCCTGTTCCAACTCGCAGCCAAGCCCGAAGCGGTTGGAAAACAGGTGGCGGGAACCGATTCATTCAGGCCGATATGGTCCGTACTACCCGCTTGTTTTCGCAAACCATGGGGACCATCAGTGACCATAATAGAAGGCAAATCGAAGCGTTGCACTGCGGCCAGATGCCAAAAATCAGCGCCTGAGCAAAGCGTTGCTTTCTCTGTAAGAGTCAGTTGTTCAAGAAGCTTATCAGTCAGCTCACTATGATCTGTCCCAGCTGTTTTCATCGTGTCGATCCCTGTTGTCAGTGCCGAATCTATCTAGCCGATATAACCTTACCCTGAAAGCTTAGGATATTGTCTGCTCGCAGCCCTAGCTTCTATCACCCTGCAGGTAGCCAAACAATGCGTGGGTTGCGTGATCTATTATGGCAGACATGGTGTCTGTATCAACGCCGATCTGGAATCCAATTGATGACCATAATCATCGGAATTTCGGTATGTTAGTTAACTTCATTGTATTGCCAGGCAGACCAGCACAAGCCTTTGACGAGAGCCAGAATAACGGCGCCTGCCATGCATAACACGGTGATTATCGACCAACGCAACATCACCATCCTGCCAACCAAGATCGTAAGTATGGCGTTCAGCTAGTTCAGCCACTTTCTGCAACGCTGCTACCGGAATCTCGCTATTATCGCCAAAACGAAGGGTTGCTCCCGGGTCATCACTTACTCCTGGCCAGCCCAGGTAAGCAGCAATCAATTGATTAAAAAACGATTGTGATTTGTCAGGCAGGTTTTTGACTGCTGGCAGCACCGGCGTAGTAGCCGCTAGAGCCTGATTATCAACCCATTGCCAACTATAATTAAGGTCACGGAGCTTCTCTTCAGCCTGGCGCTTGCTGTTGACACTCAGGGTACCCTGCCAACTGCGACCTTGTCCTGAAGTCTGATCATTTATAAACGGCATACGAGTGGTATATTTCACTCCCAATCGCTCGAATTTAGCTGCCCACACAGGGTGCCGTTTTTTAAAGTCCTCGTAGAGCAAATCTGAACGGCATAACGGTGTTTCACCACCCTCACTGGCCGCGCTCTGACAAAAGAAAAACAACTTGTCTGGTGAAACCGGTGTCTGAGCCATCTCATGATGAAGAAATATTTCCACTTCTGGTGGCGCCTCATTGGCCGTAAAAACACGCGGTGAATGATTAACGCGAATGGCATTAGACAAAGACTCCTGATAAGTAAAATCCGTATAACCAAAAGCTTTACTAAAGGCATCAAAGTCAACCACATTCGAGATCGGGAAGCCGCGTAAAAGCACTGCACCTTCTTTCGCCAGCTGGGTTTTTAAGGATGTAATATGCGCGCCCAACCACTCTGAAAATGCATTTCGGGATAAGCGTGTCTCATTGGTAACAACGGCTGGAAACACCATTGTTAATCGTAAACCGGGTAGCGGTTATTAAACGCTGCATCAGAAGACTGGCGAGGGTCATTAAGTTGGCGGTTCCGATTCGATTCGTAAATACCCTGCTTACCTGCTTCAAACAACGCCAAACCAAACTGCAGGTTTTCACCCCTACACAAAGGACGGCTTTTCTTGGTAACAACCGGCAACTTGAGCACTGAGTCACTTGCTCGCAGTCTGATTTTGCATAAACCAAAGCCAACTCTGGGTATGCCATGGTTATTTTGTAAAGTCATCAGAATGCAGCCCCGAAGTTCTTAAAATGACCATCACTTTAGCAGAGGCGTTGATGCGAATCGATTGCAAAAGACTGCGACAAATAACTTAGCTGTCTAGGTCAGAGTAAGAGGACTTCCTGTCGGTCTATAACAGGTGACTAATGACCAGGTCTAGCAACAACTGCTGCTCACCGAAATCAGCCTGGCGGCAAACCAAGCCATACTGGCAGACTCCAAAGCTAGACCCGTAAACCAGTTAAAAAGCAGGCCAGAATGCGGACAACTGAACTCGACACTGGCGCATAACAACGTAAAACCGGCTATCACCAGCGGCGCTTTATCCTGCAATCGACTGAATGAAGACCGCAGCGATCAAGAGAGGACAGAGGAATTTCGCATACCAGGGCCAGACCTTCCAGAAGAACGACGAGGCGGCATCCGGGAAGCCCTGCTGGATTTCACTCAGTGCCGTATTTCGACTCCAAAGCCAGGTGGCAAAGATACAAAAACCAACACTAATCAGAGGCACGCTGTACTGGGTGGTCAGGCGAATGACAAAGTCAAACAGTAGATCAAACTGGAAGATAATCGCCGCCGATACCAGGAATACCACAGCCCCAGAAGCGACTGCAGCCGCTGTCCTGGAAACCGCTTTTTTCTCTACCAGAAGCGATACCGGAACTTCCAGCATGGCGATTGATGATGTCAGTGCAGCAATCGACATTAAGGCAAAGAAAGCCAGCCCAATGAGCAGGCCGATGATCCCCATAGAATCAAACAAGGGAGGAAACACGACAAACGCTAAATCAGGGCCAGCAGCAATACTGCCGTCGGCGGAAAACACCGTCAAACCCCTGTATTCCGCGACGTAGATCGCCGGCAGGATCAATAAACCAGCCAGGAAGGCAATGCTACTGTCTGTCAAAGTAACCAGCGCGCCAACCGCTGGTAAATTCTCTTCTTTATCGAGGTATGAGCCATATATCAACATACCGCCAACCCCTAGGGAAAGAGAAAAAAATGCCTGGCCCAGCGCTGAAATAAGCAATCCAGGGTCAACTATTTGGGAAAAGTTCGGCGATAGATAAACGACAAGCCCTTCACCTGCACCCGCCAGCGTTAACACATAGGCGGTCAGGGCAATTAACAATCCAAGCAGCAAAGGCATCAGTATCTTCGATGCGCGTTCGATTCCTGCTTCGATACCCCGAGCGACGATCACAATCGTAGAAATGTAAAATAAACCTGTAAACAGTAGATTACGCCCCTGACTTTCTTCAATCAGCCAATTCGTCGACACCCCAACCAGGTCAACTACTGAAGCCGCCAGGAAGGCCAGCAACCAACCGGCAACGATGGCGTAGAAGCTCAGAATCAAACAGGCAGCAATGATCGATGCAGTGGCAATAACATAGCCAAATTTCCGGCCGGCTCCTTCTGGCTGAATCTTTTGCAAGGCTGTAACGACATTTGCACCAGCAAATCGACCAATAATCAATTCCGCCATCAAAGCAGGATAGGCCAGCCCAAACGTCAGCAGAAGATAAACCAAAACAAAGGCACCACCGCCATTGCTGACAACCTGAGTCGGGAACCCCCAAATATTACCTAAGCCGACTGCCGAGCCAGCTGCCGCCAGCACAAATCCGGCTCGCGACGTAAACCGCCCACGACCAGTGCTCACGCTTCAGCCCCATCTGGATTAGCCGCGAGTTGGTAGCCACAACTCTCGGAAATCTTCTGGCAAGCCGCCTTCAGCAGAGTCACAGGCTCACCATCAAAGTCATCATCCAGGCGCTCGATGGGACCCATAATCGTGATGGCACAAATAATACTTTTGGAATGATCAAATACCGGCGCGGATATAGCGGTAAAATCAGAAAAAAGGCCACCTCTACACCGACTAATGCCCTGATCCGCTATACCCCGAAGTAGCGTTCTAACGCGACTCATTGTTGCCAGGTCATCCATACCCCGGGACTGACTGGCCTGACCGGCATTTTCCAACTCCTTGATCAGGTAAGGCTCAACAATACTGAATGGAAGATGGGCTGCAAAGTTCCTGCCTAGCGCAGATTGAATAACGGGTAAAACGCTACCAATTCGAAGGTCAAAAATTGCCCGACTGTTGGCTCCGTCGACCCGATTCAAAATAGTCGGACCTCGATTTCCCCAGACACCCAAAAATGCAGTCTGGCCTACTTCATCGGCTAGCTTCATCATAATCGGTTTTGCAAATGAAAAGACATCATGGTTTTCCAGGTAGCTCAACCCAAGCTTAAGGGCCAGTGAACCCAACTGATAACCGCCGGTTGTGGTGTTTTGCGTTGCCATACCAATCGAGCAGAAACTCACTAGGTAGGAATGAACCTTACTAGGCGACAGCCCAGTTACCTCAGAGATTTCCTTTAACATCAACTCTCTATGGCAGCTCGCCATCACCTCAAGAATAGTAAAACCCACCAATATGGACTGGACACCGTTCTTTAACGGCACTGCTTTTATTGTTTTGCTAGCTGAGCTCATAGATTTATCAATCCTCGCCACCATAACTAAGGCATCCTTCCAGCGCGCAAACTGGCCCAGCAGCCCCTCGTATGCTGCCTTAGCCATGCTGACGGACGCAGCAGCAAAACTGAATCGAGCGAGCTCTTTACAACTGATGAGACAGCCTCAATAGCCTTCAATGCCGTTGCCAGTTGCCCTGCTGGGCTGCTGAAATTAAACCTGCCCAGTTTGACCAGGTTCACGCCCGCTTCTCTCCACCAGGATGGGATCATATCTGTGTCCAATAATGCCCTGCACCCAGACAAAGCAAAGTGAATATCAGCGACGATTGTATGCAGGCCAATGAACCTGGTTATTGTTTCCATTAAGCTGCCACAATCGGGTTGCGCAGTGTCCCAATGCCTTCTACGGTGGTTTCAACAACATCGCCCGGCCACATAAATTCCTGAGGCTGGCGGCCTGCTCCCACCCCTGCTGGCGTTCCCGTTGCAATAATGTCCCCCGGCTCAAGAATAATGCCCTGACTAAGGTCCTCAATCAGGTCATTAACATCGAACAACATGAATTCAGTGGTTGAATTCTGTTTCTCGACACCGTTGACGAAACAGGTGATTCGGAGATCCTGAGGGTCTTTTATTTCGTCAGTAGTGACGATACAGGGCCCCATGGGGGCGAAAGTATGCTGTCCTTTGGAGACAATCCATTGACCACTTCGCCGACAATCTCTTGCGCTAATATCGTTTATGACGGTGTAGCCAAAAACATGCGACAGTGCATCTTCCCTAGAAGCTCGATGCGCCCTGGTACCCATCACAACGGCTAATTCAGCTTCCCAGTCCAGCTGCTGGGTAATGGCCTTGTTATGCATGATCGGATCACCATCGGCAATGACCGCAGTTGGAGGTTTTGTGAAGATCACCGGTTGTTGAGGTAAATCCTCAGAGGTATCCAGTGCCCGCGCCGCCTCTGCTACGTGCTCAGTATAGTTGAGTCCGATACCAAAGATGTTCTTTCTCGGCCTGGGGATTGGCGCGAGCAGCCTGGCATTAGCAAAGGGTACAGAGGTACCGACAAGTAAGCGGTTATCAACGTCCTCGAGCAGTTGAGCCAGCACCTCAAGGGCCACCGGACCCTGGTCAATCAAGTCCAGCATGGCGTCGGGAAAGGGCACATTGGTACGTTTCCCGAATCGCTCTACATCGACAATCAGTTTATCGACGAGCACACCCAAACGGGCTGCATCTTCATTCAATCTATAGGTTACAAGTTTCATCGTTGGTATCCGAGTGTGTTAAACAATGTGGTTTCTTCATTTACATTAAATGTAATAAGTTGCATTACTGACATCCCAGTGCGTTAGACATAAATCAGTTACTCAGTCATCGTTTGGTAACCGCCCTGGACCTCCAAAGCCTCCTCCATGTACACACCCAATGCTTCCATGACGGGAAAATCATTAAACGAAAAGAGAAACGCTTCCTCTTCGTTCGAGAGATTCACATGTTCATGCCAGACCCAGGATGGAACACAGAAAATATCATGTTCCTGCCAATCAAAACGTTTACCGCCAATGACAGAATAACCCTCACCACCGGCACAGTTATACATAACATTACCGGTATGCCTATGAGCTTTGCCATGTTGTCCAGGCGCCAGCATCTGCATCTGCGCTCCCATGGTTTGCATCGCCCAACCACCGCTCAAGGGATTGGAAAACCTCACTACCTGGCCGTCAATGGGTGACCCTGCCCGGCTTTTCACCAGGTTGAACAGGGCATCACGCGTGGCTTCCCAGCGATAAATCATCATCGGTGAATAGGGTTTATCCCAAGCTTGACCAGAGGTAGCTAGCAGGCCCGGGTTACCATAAACCAAGGGCAAATCATTAACAGGGAAACTGGGTTTCTGTACCTTCTCGGGATAAACCTCATAGAAATTCGTCTCCAGAGCATTCATCAAGGGAATATCCAGGCCATCTTGCCATATCGAAACCAGCCCGTTTTCAAAGACACCATGATCATGCCAGCAATTGCGAGGCGTCAGCACATAGTCATACTGGCCCAATTCAATCTGGTGACCGTCAACTACGGTATAAGCGCCTCCGCCCTCCATTATAAAGCGTTGCGCTGAAGCTGTATGACGATGTGCTGGTGTAACCTCCCCGGGTTTCATGACCTGCAGACCACTGAACAACCAACCCACTGCCGAGGAATGCTGCCGGCCTGCATCAGAGTCATTGACGAGCACCACAACGCGCCTGCCTGCCTCTTCGGGACTGACCAACTGCGAAGACTTAACCACCAGAGGCCTCATATCATCATAACGCCAGATTGTCGGTGTATACCTTGTTTCTGGTTCCCATGGTTCAATCTCATTAGCCCGACGCCAGAACGCGTTGGCAGAATGAGCTTCCAGTTCCTTATAAAAAGCAAGCAACTCATCATTATCGGTCACTCTTGCACGACCGAGCACGTCATCGCGCTGATCCTTGGCAGGCTTCGAAGGTTTGGTATTCTCATTCATGGTTTTTAGGCCTCAAATATTAGGTTCTAGATCACTTTCCTTAATCCCTGGAGCAGAAAAAGGCGACTCTCCAGCGCTATTGGCAGAGTTACCAGGTTCCTCAACCACAAAACTGGTCGGCTGCAGGGCGGTGCGGTTCACCTTCAAATCAAACACATCGAACCGATTATAATGACCAAGAATATCGTGCATTTGTTTCGGTTGAATACAGCGGTTCAGATCGATATCAGCGTAGACAATGCCCTCTTCATCGACTAGACCATCGCCCACCAGATTCCCATCCGGTCCAAGGATACCGCTAAATGCACTATTTTGACGCGACAGCAATTCTCGAGCATCCGGTGTTAGCTTTTGCATCTGCTCAATCATCTCTTCTGATATGGTTGAACAGGATACGACTGTAAATACTTTACCTTCGAAGGAATGTGCCGCGCCACGCAACTTGATCGCCTCCGCCATGTTGTAGTCCTTCGGCGCGACCGGCAGCGATATATAATTCGCTACATGGACTAATTCACCTTGAGATAACAGCGCGAAGCGCGCCAGCGGGTTGGTGTTTTCACCACAAGCCAGCGTACCCAAGGGTCCGACATTAGTGTCATAGACTTTGATCGTCGAGCCATCGCCACCACTCCAGACCAGCTTTTCTGCCCAGGTAGGCACTAGCTTTCGATGATGCCCCAACAATTCTCCATCCGCTGAGATAACCAGGTTGGTGTTAAAAAGGGTTCCAGTCCGAAGCCGATCTCGCTCGTTAATACCGATGACAATATTAATCGCATATTTTCGCGCGGCAGCGGTCAGCCTCTGCACTTCCGGCCCGGCGATTTCAATACTGTTTTCGTACAAATGCTGAAACCATTCACTGCCTTGGATGGGGCTAACGATCCAACTCCAGTAAGGATAAGCACACACAAAGACTTCCGGAAAGGCCACTAATTCGGCCCCATTGCGACTGGCTTCCCGGATCAGGTCACAAGCCTTGTCAACGGTCGCGTTAACGTCGAGGAATACCGGTGCGGTTTGCACCGCAGCGGCTCGAAATGAGGGAAGTCTGTTCACTTAATTACCTCCTTTGCACATCTGCAATTGCCTGACCTCATGACCAAGCAGGCTGCACGTTATATTCTTCTTTATCCCACTCACCCATACTCATCACCTCATGAATAATGTCGACGACATCAAAGATATCCTGGAATCGCTGATACATCGGGGTAATGCCAAAACGCATGATGTCCGGCGCCCGGAAATCCCCAATCACCCCGCGCTGTTTAGCCGCCTGCATGATGCCGTAGCCATTTGGGTGCGAGAACGACACATGGCCACCACGGTCTGCCGCATTGCGTGAGCTGACCAACTCGATACCGAACTGCATGCAACGAGCGTCCATGAGATCAATAAACACAGAACTCAGTGCAATCGCCTTGTCTCGCAGTGCAACCATGTCGGTGCTGGCAAACAGGTCTACCCCACATTCTAAAATAGAAGTCGCAATGACAGAGGGCGTACCACACTGGAAGCGGTTAATATCCTCAGCAGGCGCATACTGGTCTGAAAACCCAAACGGGTCCCGGTGACCTAACCATCCTGACAATATCGGCCAGCCACTATTCTGGTGCCTCTCCGCGACGAATAAATAGGCTGGAGCCCCCGGCCCACCATTAAGGAACTTGTATCCACAACCAACGGCGAAGTCGACTTCGCAATCATTGACGTTAACGGGAATCGAACCCGTGCTGTGACTCAGGTCCCAAACCACCAGGACACCGGCCTCGTGAGCCAACCGGGTAATCTCTTTCATATCCCTGATCTGGCCTGTTTTGTAATGTACTTGCGTCAGCAAAAGCACAGCAACCTGATCAGACAAATGATCAATGACCTGGTCCGGTTCAACTATCTGCTGACAGACCTTATCACCCGCAAAGGTGCTGAGCCCCTGCATGATATAGAGGTCAGTAGGGAAATTACCGGATTCAGAGAGGATCACAGGTCGGCCTGTATTTGCCTGAAGCGCAGCAGCCAGCATCTTAAAAAGATTTACGGACGTCGAATCTGCTACCAAAACTTCACCCGCTTTAGCACCAATCAAGGCACCGATTTTATCCCCAACCCTAGCGGGTGCCTTCAACCAGTCGTTTTCTACCCAGGAATCGATCAGCTTCAATCCCCACTCATCGCTGATTACCTCCTGCGCTCGCTGCCGAGCCCGGTACGGTAGTACACCAAGAGAATTACCGTCCATATAAAGCAAACCTGGCGGCATGTCGAATGCATCACGCAAACCGCACAGTGGATCCTCCTGATCGCGCTGCTCAAGTTCTTGTCGTGACACAACCATCGGCATGGCGCTACTCATCGTCATGATAACGACTATCCACCATGTCATCACCGGTGTTTACATTTTCAAGCGTCGTTCGCACCGACCACAACTCCGGGAAGAAGCTGTATTCAAGTGCTTTAGCTAGATAGGAAACGCCGGATGAACCCCCAGTGCCCTTCTTAAAACCGATCACTCGGGATACCGTCTTCATATGCTTGAAACGCCATTCGTGAAAGTAGTACTCGAGCGCTGTAATTTTTTCTGCAAGGGTATACAGATCCCAGTTTTGCTCTACATTCTCGTAGATCGCTTTCCATAATTTTTCAACTTCATCACTTGGCTCATACTGTTGCTGCCAATCACGATTCAATAGGTGCTCCGGCACCTTGAGGCCACGACGGTTCAGCAACTGGAGTACCTCGTCATAAAGCGATGGCATTGCTAGCGTTGCCTTGAGTTCATCTAAAACGACTTCATCGTCCTGATGAACAACAATCAAATCAGCATTCCTGTTACCCAGTAAAAACTCTAGCTGACGATACTGATATGACTGAAACCCGGACGCCTTACGAAGATAGCCTCGGAAAGTGAGAAAGTCATGCGGAGAAAGCGTCGCCAGCACCTCCCATGAATGAGTCATATGACGCTGAACGGTGGCAATTCGGTCAAAGGTTTTAAAGGCTTTGGTTAATTCATCATCCTGAATTGCCTTTAAAGCTATTTTGACTTCATGCAGACATAGCTTAATCCACAATTCCATGGTCTGGTGCATAATGATAAACAGCAGTTCATCGGGCTTATCAGAGACCGGGAGCTGGGTGGCAAGCAGTTGTTTTGTTTGAATATGTTTAGCGTAAGTGAGACCGCTATCCCACTGAATACGTTCACCGTTGATTTCCGTTTCAAAGGTTTCAACTCCATCCACGATAATGCTTTTTACTTCCATGGAATCAGGTCCGTCTAATGAATGTTGTTTTTTTAAGGCCAATTAAGGCTTCCTGACCTACACTTCCCTGGTTAACGCTTTCTAACTAAAGCTTTCTAACTAAAGCTTTCTAACTAAAGCTTGGTAATGAACGAATTGCGGTTAAGCTCGTCATTATGACGTCTGAACTTAAAGCCACAGCGCTTATCCCCACTCGCGGCAGTGCTTAATAACCATTACCTGATCCTAAACCGCTCACTTTTCGACTCAATTCAGAATCAAGCACGCACCTGATCCGGCAGCCTTTTTTTGCGCCGGCTTCAAACACATTAATTCAGATTTACGGAATCTATTCAATATCATTGAACAAGTTATGTCAAATTCGCAATTATTTGCAAATTAATAGCTAACAATGTATCAACTATTCATTATTAATGAAATAAGGTAGGCTTAACCTGTCTATACCGAGAGTACCTTAGACGAGAAGAGAGAAGAGAAGAGAAGAGAAGAGAAGAGAAGAGAAAATTAGATGGCAC
>Ga0206679_10000728_pt1 | contig 27704 bp, 31 predicted proteins | sample M110012015metaG_FD_155464 | JGI IMG/M metagenome (GOLD analysis project Ga0206679, IMG submission 155464) | Ammonia-oxidizing marine archaeal communities from Monterey Bay, California, United States - M1 100m 12015 | ecosystem: Environmental > Aquatic > Marine > Intertidal zone | place: USA... | reverse complement strand
GAACCCAGAGCGTCCAGCCACTCCGGGAATTTTGTCCCCCTGCCGCAGGCATCGACAATGATGTCATGGCTGACCTGTTCGATTTCCCCACGTTCAATCTGTACCTCTAGTCCAGTCACGGTGATACCTTCGCGTTTCTCGACGGTTGTTACACCAACAACGTTGGTTGTGTTGTTGATGGTCACGTTGTGCGTGCTTTCAACATATCGGCGGAGAACCGTTTCCATGGTTGCCCTTCGGCACATTAGCATCCACATATCATCATCAGAGGGCTCTGGTTCATACTGGAGAAGTAATTCCGGCGGTAACATGTCACTGAAGGACAGCTTTCGGGCACCGGCTTCCCAGAATTGTTCTATCAGGTCCGGGTAGTTTTTTTCAAGTATATTGCACATGACGCCCAGAAAGGCGTGTGGATGCCTGAACTGCGCTGCTCCCCGACGTTTCCATCCAAAAAAGGCCTGGTCGGCGCCACCTTCCGGTGGCTCGATGTCACGCTCATAGAGGGTAACAAGGTTACCGTTTGCTGCCAGTGCAAGACCGGTGCAAAGACCACAGATCCCCGCGCCGACGACTGCAATGTTCTGGTTCATATGGGCTGTTTCACTGAATTAAGAAAATCGATCATTAGGGAATTCACTTCCTCAGGTGCTTCCTGTTGTGTCCAGTGGCCAATGCCGGGAATCAGCTGGTTCACTTTTAGGTTGGTCACGTAACTGGGCATGTTTTTCAGTGCATCCGCTGCGAGCATAATCACACCATCTTTTTCCCCTGCTATAAACAGAGCAGGCTGATTTATTTCCTCGGGACCGCCCTCGGTTAATGACCAGGTCAGGTTGTGGTTTCGATAGTAGTTCAATGGGCCTCGAAACCCGCTTTGTTTAAATTCGGTGGTGTAAAAGTCGAGATCGCTTTCGGTACACCAGTCGCCGAGTGTTCCGGGATCTTCCATGTCAGATAGCAAGTCTGAGTCGGGTGATTTTGGTGCGATAAAGTTGCCGGCGTCAAAAGCACCAGAGCCCATGTGGTAAAACTTCCGGAGGTTCACCCTGACGTTTGTTTCCCATTCTGCCTCTGCTACACCGGGTTCCTGAAAGTAAAGTTGGTAGAAGAACTTGTCTTTAAAAATTTCTTTCATCATGTCGAGGGGTGGCGCTGATGCCCTCGGGCTAAATGGCACGGAGAGTACGCCGACCGCTGTGACTTTATCCGGGTGATGTAACGCGCAGGACCAGGCAGTAGGGGCGCCCCAGTCATGCCCAAAGACAATGGCTGTTTCGTACCCGAGTGCAGAAATGAGCCCGACAATATCGTTGGTCACCTCGACCTGGTTGTAGGTCGCGATGTCATCAGGCTTATCACTTTTTCCGTAGCCGCGCATATCCGGCGCAACAGCGTGGAAGCCTGCGCCGGCCACCGCGGGAATCTGGTGACGCCATGAATACCAGGATTCAGGAAAACCGTGAAGCATCAGGACGAGGGGACCTTCCCCCTGTTCTGCGATATTAAGTTCAATACCGTTTGTGCCGACCCGGCGTTGGTTTATTGCAGACACTTTCGGTTCAGGCACATTATGCTCCGTGAATAATTGAGCCGATGGCGGATTCTGTATATTCGCCGTGTCGGTAGGCGATCTCACCGCCAATAATGACTGTGTCTATCCCTATGCTGTCCCTGACATAACGACTGCCGTCACCGGGCACGTCCTGTACGTAGTACTCTTCGCCGCGATCAATCTCTTCGGCATTAAATATCGTGATGTCAGCAGCATATCCCAGATGGAGCAGCCCGCGATTATTCATGCCCCAGATGCTCGCAGTGTCCAGGGTAATTTTCTTGACCGCTTCCTCGACCGTGAGTGCCTTGCAGTTACGGACAAACTGGCTGAACAGGTAACCCGTATCGCCATAAGTCGAAAAAGAAAGAATATGAGCGCCGCCATCACTGGCGCCCAGGTGAACTCTGGGATTAGCCAGTAAGCTGCCGACGATATCGTTGTCCGTATGGCCCATGTTCAAGGCGAGAAAGTGTGCCTGGAGGTCTTCTTCAATTGAAAGGTCGATCATGGTGTCTATGGTGCTGGTATTTCGGGTAGCCGCAATTTCCGCCAACGTTTTTCCAACAAATGGTTGGTTGGCATCTGAATCTACCTGTCGTAAAACCAGGCCGTCCCACATCGGTGACATGGTTTCCGCTTCTGCGACCAGTTGCTGGCGCTTGGCTTCATCTTTGAGGGAGGATTTGATGTCGTCATGGCTGCCGAACCTCATCAGCTGATACCAGCTCGGCAACCTGATAAACAGCAGGCTGGGCACTTCAAAACAAAAGCTGATGTCAATAGGTCTCGTCTGGACCTGGGGCCATACGCGGGCACCACGCTTGAATTGCTCATCGACCCTGGCCATGACCCGATTGACGCTGTCACTCTCTGTCACGTTGACAAACAGCGGCGAGAAGGTTGTCGTGATTTTGTACTTAAGGCTGATTTCTGCCAACTGGTCAATTCGAGCGAGGGTAATGTCAGCGTCATAAAACTCGTGCACAATTTGCAAAATACGGTTGAATTCTCCGAGCACCTCACAAAGCGCATGCAGCTCTTGTTGATCTGCATATCGGCTGGGTACTGGCTGCAGCGTTTCATCCATGTCGACAAAACTGGTGGACATCCCGATCGCGCCACTACGCAGGCATTCCCTCAGGAGTTCCTGCATCCTGCCAAGCTCTTCGTCATTGGCGGTGCGCTGCATTGAATCATCACCCATGACCCAAAGGCGCAGAACACTGTGTCCAACCAGCGGCGCAACATTGATGGTGAGGTCTTTTTTGATCCGGTTTAGAAACTCTTCGAAGGTTTCCCAGTTCCAGTCAACGCCCTCCTCGAAAGCCTTAATGGGCATTTCCTCGATTTGATTAAACATGCCCACCAGCTTCATGCGATGTTTTGCTTTTAGTGGTGCAAGTGACAGTGAACAGTTACCGGGCACAATGGTCGTGATGCCATGTTCGATTGCGGGCTTGGCTCGGCCATCCCAGAGTAGCTGTGCATCGAAATGCGTGTGTGGATCGATGAACCCGGGGGAAACTGTTTTCCCTCCAGCATCAATTTCCAGGGATGCGGGCTCAAAGATGCTGCCGCTGGCAACGATCTTACCGTCTTTGACGCCAATATCGCCAAGGTATCCAGGCATGCCGGTACCGTCTACGATTGTGCCGTTACGAATGATGAGGTCCAACATGATTTTTTACTCCGGAATTTTATTGATATCGATTGTATGAAACCTGAAGGGCGTCGCGCACTTTGTCCCAGGATTGTCCTTTAACATCTTCGATCGAACTGGCGTTGCACGAATCCATCAGGGCTGAAGTCGCCATCTGGTCCAGGGCAACTTCTGCAGTGCCACCATTCTCGTATTCAATAGAGACAACGAGTTCGGCTATGCCTTCATGGGCAGCAGCAACCCTTACATCCCTGATGATTGCGGCTTCCATCTAGGCCTGGGGTGGTGCTACAAAAATAATGTCACTCGGCAGTATTGGGTTACCTGCCCGGGTTGAATCTTTTGCTGCTGCGGGACGCATAAAGACGTGCAGGTTCCAGCTTTGTAGCATGCCGATCGCCTCCTCACTGCCCATATCGGGAAGTTCTCGCTGGGCGATGGATTCCCAGGTGTCCTGGCCTTCGGGAAAGATAGATTTGCGTGTTTCATTGAGTGTTGCCATGCAGCTTTTGTGTCGATTTATGGGAGAGCTTTAACATAACCGAGATATATACCAATGTCATTGCTCATCACTTGAACAGATGTCGTCCATCACCTATGGTGACTACAAAAGAGGAGGTGGCGTATGTGGCTAAGAATCAGGCAAATAGCGGGAGTAGCGGAAAAGTTGCAGCCGGTCGAAGACGACCTAAAAGAGATACTGGGCGTTGAAGTTTGCTACCGGGATCCCGGGGTTGGTTACTTCGGCCTGGAAAACGCCCTGTTTCCCATCGGCGACCAGTTGCTTGAAGTGGTTGCGCCAATCCAGGAAAACACAGCGGGTGGACGCTATATTGAACGAAGAGGTGGGGATAGTGGCTACATGGTGATTACGCAATGTGACGACCACCCACCACGCCGCGCTCATGTCGATGAACTGGGTATCCGCATTGTTCTGGATAACCAGTCCAGTGAGTTTATTAATCTTCAACTACACCCCCGGGATACGGGAGGCACGTTTTTCGAAATTGACCAACAGTTGGGTGAAGGAGCGCTGAATGAGGATGGACCCTGGCATCCCGCGGGGCCAGACTGGCAGCGAGCGAAGCAGCTGGGGCGGGTGAAGGGTATAGCCGCAGCAGAAATCCAGTGCGACGACCCTGCATCCGTGTCTCAGCGCTGGGCGGAAATCGCGCAGCTCCCACTTGATACCTCAGACGGAATATCCCAAATCCGTTTTGAAAATGCTGTCGTCAGGTTCGTAGCCTGCACCGACGGCCGTCCCGAAGGTCTTGGCGGCATCGACATAGAAACCACAAACAAGGCAGCGATTCTTGAAGCGGCTGCTGCTCGCGGAAAGGTCAGCGGCGAAGACCAGGTTTACCTTTGCGGAATGAGGATGAATCTCGTATGAATTACACAGACATTGAGTATGAAGTCATAGGCAGCGTTGCCTTGCTGACACTTAATCGACCGGAAAAGTTGAACGCGTTCACTTACCATACGCTGAGGGAAATTCGCGAAGCAGTAGATGCCAGTGTGCAGAATCCTGAGGTCGTCGGAATTGTAATCACCGGAAATGGCCGTGGTTTTTCGTCAGGCCTGGATTCTGCAGTTCTTGCAAGTGTTACCAGTGGCAAGACACCCACGGCCACTGATGAAGCCAGCGATGAGCTTCCAGGGATATTTTCCTACCTGCTAGAAGTACCCAAGCCGGTTATTTCAGCGATTAATGGCGTCGCCGCTGGTGGCGGGTTAATTCTGGCGTTGATGAGCGACATCCGGATGGCCGCAAGGGATGCGGCCCTGATAACGGTATTTCTGAAACGAGGGTTGATTGCGGAACATGGTTCCAGCTGGATACTGCCAAGGCTTGTTGGAACAGGCAGGGCGCTGGACCTCCTGTGGGCAAGCGACAAGGTCTCTGCCGAAGAGGCGCTAAGCCTGGGGCTGGTCGACAGGTTATCCGAGCCGGAAAATTTGTTATCGGATGCGCTCGAATACATTGAGAAGCTGGCCGTTACTTCTGCCCCTGCAGCCATCGCTGAGACCAAACGACTGGTGTATTCACATCTAGGCAAAGGCTATCGCGAAGCGCTGATTGAAGCCAATGTGTCGCAGAACGCCTTTGTCGCGAGGCTAGATGCCCAAGAAGGGGCGCAGGCGCTGATCGAAAAACGCATGCCCAAGTTTGAGCGCCTGGGAAAGGATGATATTTTCTAGTCTTACATCGTGCGGCCTGACCAGGTGCTGGAAGTTAAGTATCAATTGCCTGGTTGTTTTGAGGGTTTGTGTTCAGAGGACCTTGATGACTCGGCGGTCGATTCTCTTCAGTACGTACCAACTGACGGCGCCAACGAGTGCGGCGAAGGCCGCAATGTAGAAGATGTCGAAAATTGGAGGCCACTGGTTATGCAGCAGTACTTCACGATAATCCTTCAGCAGTACCGCCATGGGATTCAGGTAAAGAATTGCCCGCAGACTTTCATCAATGCGGGACATATCGACAAAGACCCCTGAAAGAAACATCAGGAGCAGCATTCCGTTGTCGATAATAAAACGAAGATCGGGGATGAACGGAATGATCGCGGCAAGCAGACTGGCTAGCGCCGCAACCAATAAAAACTGGCAGGCGACGATCGGCAGGAGCGCAGTCCAGTGAATGCTGGGCGTGAAACCACTCAAAGCCATAAACAACACCAGGATCGGTAAAACTATCAGGAACTTTATGGAGGTGACCGTTACCGTCACCATTGGCAGGACATACTTAGGCAGGTAGATTTGATTGATCAAGCCGGCATTTGCGACAATGGAGATGCTTCCATTACTGAGTGAGCTGGAAAACCATTTCCATGGAAGCAGCCCACACAACAGGAAATATATAAAATTATCTCCGCCCATTTTAAGACCGAGCCCGAAGAGAAGATAGAAAGAACCCATGTATAGAATAGGTTCTATAAACCACCAGAGAAAGCCGATGTAGGCGCGGCTTGCCTCGGACTTAAGATCGGCCCAGGCTTTTACAGTAATGAGTTCCAGATAGTTCATGGAATAAAAACCTATCCTGTTATTCGAATTTTCGTTGTTCCCACCATGGGAAGAACTCTGGCATGTCGGTGCTGACCTTTCCGGAGAACTCGGCTGGTCGCTTCTCCAGGAAGGATTGTACGCCTTCGTGGGCGTCTTCTGATTTGCCGGTGAAGTAAACACCACGGGAATCGATCTTGTGAGCCTCCATCGGGTGATCCGCGCCAAGCATCTTCCACATCATGTGACGAATCATGGTGACCGAGACCGAGGAAGTTTGTTCGGCGAATTCGTGTGCCAGATCACGGGCCGCAGGCATCAGGTCATTTTCTTTATGGACACTGCGCACGAATCGTTTTTCCAGAGCCTCCTGGGCATCAAAAATCCGGCCTGAATATGCCCATTCCAGCGCTGTATTAATGCCGACACAACGCGGCAAAAACCAGCTTGAGCAGGCTTCAGGTACGATCCCGCGTTTCGAAAAGACAAACCCGTAACGCGCTTTGTCCGAAGCCATTCGAATGTCCATCGCGCATTGCATGGTTGCACCGACGCCCACGGCTGGACCGTTGCACGCTGAAATAACCGGTTTCAAACATTCGAACAGTCTGAGGGTTAATACACCTCCACCATCAGGGTGAATGCCGCGTCCGTCTGATTCATAGTCGAATGTTTCACTGCCGCTCGAAAGGTCTGCGCCCGCGCAAAACCCGCGCCCAGCGCCCGTAAAAATGATCGCCTTAACATTGTCATCAGCATCAGCACGATCCAGGGCATTGTGTACTTCAGATGACATTTGACCGTTGAAAGCGTTCAGGCGTTCAGGCCGATTAAGAGTGATGGTCAGGATGTTGTCTTCCACCTCGTAGATAATCGCTTCGTAATCCATGATGTTTCTCTTATGTTGGGTTTTTCGTTTGTTAACGGTAAGTGTTGATTAACTGGTCAAACAGGTGGCGCTGGGCATGGGAGCCGCCGATTCTGTAGATTTCGTTTTGTACACTTTGCATGAGCGTTACGCCTTCCCGTTTTTGCTTGGATGCGAGTTTCGTTAGGGCCGTTGCCATGGTTTCACCCACTATTTTAGCCACCGTCCCCTGGCTGGTTTTCGCATTCGACCAGTAATGAAAATGATCCAGGCCTGCCTTTACCGTTTTTGCATCTCCCAGTATGGCAGGCGCTATCAGGTAATGCAGGCTGGTGAAGACAAGTTCGTCGTCCTGTACACGGTTCTTTGAAAGTTCGTGTAGCGGCGCCCAACGATCTCCGACATTCAAGCCGGACATCTCCAGACGCCAGAGCAGGGAGGTTGCGTTACAGACATCCAGGTAAAAGTCATCCGCAAGAGGTTCAACCAGTGCTTCGTCATAAATAATAAGTGCCTGGTCCAGGTTGCCAAGGCCTATATGCTGCAAGGCTTTGTGCCAGTGTAGGTGATAGACAAAGTTGTTTGCTGAGTTCCATTCAGGGAGCCGTGACTCTATGAAAGGTATAGCTTCTTCGAAGCGCGATTGCATCTGGTAAACATGGGTGACCGCATGGGCTGCCCAGATATCCTCTCGGTTGATGTCCAGCGCTTCGAGACCTGCGGCTTCTGCCTCAGGGTAGTGCCCGGATTCTTCCAGGGCGAAGCTGTGCATGCCTTTTAGAAACCCGTAATAACGGTCATTGGTTTGATGGTTTTCCAGGGCAACCCGGAGTGATTCCATCATCTGTCTGCCGCCGCTGCCGTAAAAATGCAGGTGATGCGCGATACGAAGTGCCAGCATGTCTTTTGGGTAATCCAGAACGATGCCGTCAAAAACAGCAACGGCGTCCGTCATTTGGTCTGCCTGCCAGAGTGAGAGCGCCTTAAGATGGCGTTGCTCCCGGTCATTGAGATCGGGTCGAGCGGATACGGTGTCGAAACATTGATTAATGGCTGCCCGAAACCTGGGGTCTGCGGCAAATTTTAGAAGGTAGGCACGAAAGAGCAAGGCCATTGGCATGGCGGGATCCTGTTCAAACAGTTGCTTCAGGCGAGGCATGACCTGAACGGAGGAAGCCAGGTAATTTTCCAGGGCCTCGCAAAACAGTTGGACGCAGTCCGGGTTGTCGGTGGTGTAGTCCAATCCCAGTTCATCTCGCATCACGTTCTCTCGCGTCCGAGAAAGCCATTATTGCTGTCCATAAGTACGTTTATCCTGCTGTAGGTACTGACACTCTTCCGGTGTCGATTGCCTGCCCAGAATAGTGTTGCGGTGGGGGAATCGACCGAACTTGCTGATGATATCGCAGTGGTTTTTGATAAACGCAAGGTTTCCCGAGATGGATTTCCGCCATTCACTCGATGCATGTTCAAGCATCTCTTCGAATAGGGAAACAGCTTTCCGTTGTAACTTAAGGTTTTCAGCATGATGGAGAGGGTGAAAAAAAATAATTAGGGCTGGGATATTGAAGCCCAGATGTCCGTCTCTTTCCAGCAGCGAAACAACTACGTCTTGTGCTTGGGCATCATTTGCATACACCGCAGGTGTTCCCCGATAAAGATTACGGGAGAACTGATCGAGCAGGATAACCAGGGCAAGAGATCCTTCGGCGGTATTCCTCCAATGGGATAGATCGCTGTTTTCTGCAGATGCCAGGTCTGATTCAAATGCCGTTCTAATATAGTTGTCGGTTTCTGGCTTTGAGTGGTACCAGAGTTTCTGCTGAGTTTTGAATTCTGCCGGGTTTGAGTCAGAAGACCCAAGCCAATAGCTGATGATGGTTTCAACATTATTACTCGAACGTTTATTCGGCATGTGCCATCAGTTCTTCCTCTGACAGTTCGAGGTATTTCGACAAGTAGTGCACGCCCATATAGAAAGGCAGGGTATCTGCCAATGCGACACATAGCTTAAACAGGTAGTTGCTGCCCATGAGCACCAGCATTGCGCCGGCACTCATGACGCCCGCGAGAAACTGGGCACCAAATGTCACGGTAATCACCATAAACGAATCGACACCTTGGCTGATCAGGGTGCTGCCATTGTTTCTTAGCCAGAGGTGCTTGCCTTTAGTGAGTCGCTTCAAGAAATGAAAGATGTACACGTCACAGTATTGTGCGGCGATATACGCCATCATTGAAGCCATGACCGCACCGGTTGTGGTGGCGTAAAGCAGTGTAAACAGCTCTACTGAACCTGTTACCGAGCTACCGTTTGGCAAAGCGACATCTTCCGCCAGTTGAATCAGCTGCCAGGGAGGCTGGTTTTCAGGCCCGACAGAGGGCATGGCATTGCCGAGCCACATGGTGCCGAGAATAAAAAAATTTAGTCCTAATCCGACAGTGACCATAAAGTTCGCCCGTGCACGGCCGTACAATTCACTGATCAGGTCAGTACAGAGAAAGGTCAGGGGGTAGGGTAGTACACCCACCGCCAGGGCCATTGGCCCAAGCTGGATGAAACGGGTGATGCCGATGATGTTCAACATTGTCATGGCACACAGGAAGAAACCTGCTAGAACCAGAAATACTCTTTCTCGTCTCTCCCGGACTTCGTCGGAAATTTCTCTGGGCTGGCTTTGCATACTAGTTTTCCTTTTGTCCAAGGTTGGCATGAATGATGGCGCCATTTATAACCGGGTTGTCTGCTGCAAAGCAGATTGTCCGTGCAATCTCGGTGGGCTCGATCAGTCGCCCAAAGGTTGACCCCGCGGCGATACTATCTAGTATCTCCTGCGAGTCACCGACGTGAGCCCTAAGCATCTCAGTGTTTGTGAATCCGGGACAGACGCACGCGGTATGTATACCAGAACCAGCCAGATCCTGGCAGGTGGCTCGCATCATGCCAATCATTGCGTGTTTGCTAACAACGTAACTAAAGGAATTAGGAACGGCTTTCTCTGACAGCGTTGACCCAACATAAACGATTGACGAGCCGGCGTTCATTTTCGGCAACAGGGCGGCGTTCAAAATCTGGGGTGCGATGACATTGATATTGATAACGGAACGAAAGTTATCAATGTCATCACTTCGTACCGTCTCACTGGTCAGTCTCGCCGCATTGTGGACCAGGTGAAGTACCCCGGGCTTCAGGCTATCCGCGAATGCTGTGACTTCCTGTACTGCCTGTGGGCCTGCGAGATCAATCTGGACATTTTTTATGCCGGGTAGGTCTGCAGGGGTCCGCGACAGGTTGAATACGAGGTGTCCTGCTTCAATAAATTGTGCTGCTGCGGCCTTACCGATACCTTTGCTAGCACCAGAAATTACAACGGTACTCATGATTTCGTTCCTGAATTTTTTATAGACCAGCTTGCGGACCCATTTTGTCCAGGGCTGGATGAAACTTTTACTGTCATCTCTCTGATATCCTTGGCCTTGATGTCAGGGTGCGCAAGCATTCTTTCCAGCAGGTAATGGCAGAGTTCTTCAACGCTGGCATTTGATATCGGCAGGGTTATGACATCCCTCGGTAAAAATGGTAGGCGCTCATCGCCGTAGACCCCCACAATATACTCTCCATCGCGTTCCAGCTGAAAGTAGGGTGATTTCTCTGGCAGGATTGTTTTCTCGTCTAATTCATCACATAGTTCTTTCAGTACTCGTTTGATCAGTGAGTAGTCAAAGATCAAACCGTTGGCGTCAATCGGCGAAGTAAGTTCGCATTCCACCTGGAAGTTATGCCCGTGCAGGTCCTCCCGTTCAGTCTGGGAGAAAATGGTAAAGTGTGCGGCCGAAAAATTCAGGGCCTGCTTGGCAATTTCTATCCTGCCTAGTTTTTCTGGGGTCACACTGTCAGCCGGCGAAAAATAAGTGGTCATGTTAACAGAAGCCACGAAATCCAGCAGTTCAATAGACCTCAGTGTTTCCGCAACGCCGCTTGGGCGCTAGCAGATCAGTTGCCAGGGCCTTTGCTCTTCAGGCACACTCCTGTATTGATTTTTGAATGGAGTATTACCATGGCCCTTTCTACCTTGAGCCGTTCTATTAAAGGTGAAGTCGCGATTGTTACTGGTGCCGCATCAGGTATGGGTAGAGCAACTGCACACCTGTTCGGCGATGAAGGCGCACGAGTCGCCTTGATCGACATTAACGACGAGCCTTTGCAGGGGGTTGTCAAAGAAATGACCGATGCCGGGTACGATGCGAAAGGCTGGGTGCTGGACCTTGCCGATGAGGTGGCTATTGAAAAGGTGTTCTCGGAGATTGGGGATCATTTTGGCGGGATTGATATACTGATCAACAATGCAGGAATATCGATGTTCGCACCGATAGATTCTGAAGATTACGGTATTGCCTGGAGTAAAAGCATGGCTGTTCTGCTCACTGCGCACACTTTAACCATCCGAGCGGCGTTACCCTATCTGCGTAAGTCTGCGCACGCTCGCATTGTGAATATTGCTTCGACGGAGGGCCTGGGTGCCACCAAGTATGGTAGCCCGTATACGGCAGCAAAAACAGGAGTGATCGGCCTGACCCGTTCCCTGGCGGTTGAACTTGGACCTGAGAATATTACCGTTAATTGTGTTTGCCCTGGCCCTATCAATACCGGCATGACGTCAGCTATTGCAGATGGAGACAAGATCATCTTTGCCAAGCGCCGCACAGCGCTTAGGCGTTATGGGGCACCGGAAGAAGTCGCACACGGCACACTCGGTCTGGTTTTACCGGCATCACAATACATGACCGGGGTAAGCCTTCCTGTGGATGGTGGCCTGACGATCCGAAATGCTTGATGCGATGGAAGCGAATCGTTCCAAGAAAGCTTTCGATCGCGAAAAAATTCACGCGGGGAATATAGGTCGAGAGGTTGACCACGCGGCCGTCGAGGTCGAGGTTGAACGCCTTTTGGCCAGCATGAGTTTGCAGCAAAAGATTCATGAAATACGTGGCTGGCAGGGCGCGCCCATCGACGGGCTTTACTATGCCGGTGGGGACGAAGCGCTCAACATTCCTGCCTACAGGATGGTTGACGGACCAAGAGGGGCAAGAACCGGAATGGCGACGGCATTTCCTGTGGCAATTGCGCGGGGAGCAACCTTTGACGTTGAGCTTGAACGAAGGGTTGGTATGGCGGCTGGTCTGGAGGTTGCCGCTAAAAATGGCAATGTGATCCTTGCACCTACAATTAACCTGCTTCGCCACCCGGGTTGGGGGCGCGCCCAGGAAACCTACTCGGAAGACACCTTTCACATGGGAGCGATGGGAGTGTCGTTTGTGTCCGGCGCTCAAAATCATGTGCTTACCAGCCCGAAACACTTCGCGCTTAATAATATTGAAATGACCCGGTTCGAGATGAGCGCCAATATCGACGAACGGTCACTGCATGAAGTTTACCTGCCACATTTCAAACGCTGCGTCGTTGAAGGTGCTGCAGCGTCGGTGATGAGTGCTTACAACAAAATAAACGGTGTTTACTGCGGTGAACACCCCGTTTTGCTCAACGATATTCTTCGGGACGACTGGGGGTTTAAGGGATTTGTGGAATCCGACTGGTTCCTGGGGACACGGTCCACTGCAGCTGCGATCACTGCGGGCATGGATATCGAGATGCCTGTGGGTTACCGGTTTGACGACGAGAAGATTATGGAAGCGATCGCTGCGGGTGAGCTGACCGAGGAAACGATTTCGCGAAATGCAGGCAGGGCGCTATATCAAAAAGTTGCGTTCGATCTCGCAAACCGGGAGATACCCGATGCGTCGGTGGTGGAATGCAGTGAACATATTGAACTTGCCCGGGAAGTGGCTGAGAAGTCATTCGTATTGTTAAAGAACGAGGCTGTACTGCCTCTATCGATTACGCAAAGTATAGCGATTGTCGGTGACCTTGCTGATGTTCCGAACCTTGGTGATCGTGGTAGCAGTATGGTGACGTCGTCAGAGGTCACCAGCCCCCTGGCGGGACTCCGGGCGTTTGGCAACGAGGTAGCCATTAACTATTACGCCAGCGATGCTGACCTGGGCGACATCGATGAGTCTGATGTCGCCGTGGTTGTGGCCGGGCTGACCTATAAGGAAGAAGGTGAGTTCATTCCTACGCAGCAACAGGAATCAGACGGCTCTGACCTTGCCCGGGGCGGAGACCGGGCCCATCTCAGGTTACCCGAAAGCCAGGAACAGTTGATTCGAGAGGTTGCTTCGAAAGCGAAGAAAACCATCGTGTTGCTTGAGGGTGGTAGTGCGATTGAGGTGTCGACCTGGGTAAATGAGGTCGACGCGTTGATGATGGTCTGGTACCCGGGTCGCGAGGGAGGACATGCCATTGCCCGTGTGCTCTTTGGAACGGTTAGTCCGTCCGGGAAGCTACCGGTTAGTATCCCTCGCTCCATCAGCCAATTGGTGGATTGGGATATTACGGCGCTCGATATCACCCACGATCTGTTCCATGGTTATCGCTACCTTGACCGGAAAGCGGAGCAACCAGAGTTTCCATTTGGATTTGGCCTGAGTTATACGGAATTCACCCTGGAAGGTTTGCAGGTCGAGCGTGCCGAGGATCGATTTTTCCTGAATGTCAGTGTGAAGAACTCGGGCAACACAGTTGGTGCAGCAGTTCCACAGTTGTATGTGTCGTATCGGAGCTCATCTGTTGAACGACCGGTTAAGGAGCTCAAGGGTTTTGGTCGGATTGAGCTGGATCCAGGTGAAATCGCAGACCTGGAAATTGAACTGAGTGATGAAGATCTATGCTACTACGAACCACATCATGGCTGGATGCTCGAAGCCTGCACGTATGACTTCAGGGTAGGGCAAGTGTCAGATAACTTGCCGCTTGAATCGACGTGGAGCTTCGATGGCGAAGACTGGTTGCCCGAATGAATATAGTCGATGACCCCCGCCCGATTTATGCATCACCCATGGATACAGGAACCTACAGTCTTCTTGGGCTGGACAGGCACGCTCCCCAGGCGGTTAACAATCATGGCAGATACGGCGGGCTCGCGTCTGCCGATGGCCAGTTTGATGTGGATTACAACCCTTGCGCGGAAGCTTTTCCCGATGAGCAACTATCTCGTGGCAACGTGACGTCGTTAAAGGATTGGAAGGAATCCGTGAAGTATCCTGGAACAATCAGGGATATCCGGTTTTATAAAACTGCAGGGATGAGAGCGGGCGCAACTGATGTCAGCCTCATGATATTCAATGACGGAATTGGATACCTTGGACGTAATGGACGAGTCCGGGCGGGGCTGGTTTTGGATAGTTTACATGCGGCCGGTGAGATCCCCGCAACGCTGGCGGTCTTTGTTAATCCGGGTAGACCTGTCGGTGTCTCGGACGAGCCAGCATCACAGCCGGAGAGAGACGAGGCAGATGAGCAGCGAAGTATTGAATATGATTCCCTGCGCCCCGACTATTCGGAATTTCTACTGACAGAAGTCATTCCTCTGGCGGAGCAGACCATGGATTGCTCTGCGACGGATGATCCCAACCGTCGAATGATGATTGGCATGAGCAGTGGTGGCATCTGCGCATTCACAGTGGCATGGCATCATCCCGACAGGTTTGCCAGAGTGCTTAGTCACTGCGGCTCGTTCACTAACATCAAGGGCGGGCACAATTACCAGTCCATGATCAGGACCACACCAAGAAAGCCGATTCGCGTGTTCATGCAGAGCGGGGAAAATGATATCGATGGCCTATTTGGCAACTGGCCACTGGCTAACAAAAGTGTTGCCCAGTCACTGGGATTTTCCGGATACGATTATCGATTTGAATTCGGTGTTGGCGGCCACACCTTGGCCCATGGTGGGGCGTTGTTTGCCGACGCCATTCGCTGGTTGCTGCGGTAGCTGAGCTAGTCGGCGTTATCGAGGGCTCCAGCAGCGGTATCAGCTTTTCCTGCGTTGACTCATGATAGAAATCTTCACCCAGCAACCTGACATTTGGGCCGTAGGGGCAATGACCGAGGCAGACTGACCTATCTACTGTCGCATCAAGTCAGCGTGTTTCAATTTCGCCCTCGAGCCAGTCAGCCAGTGCCTCGCTGCCTCGGTGGGCGCAGCTTGGCTGGTTCGTAGAGGGCCGAAAATTAGTACAAACCACAATGGTTTTCATGGGCTTAACAGTTCAAATAATAGTCAATCAGTCGGAATCATAGCAGTTCGCAGGGTTTCACGGCTGTGGCACAATAACGTACTTTCTTAAATCACCTCCGGAAATCAAAATGGAAGATGTCGTAATTGTTGATGCCGCACGTTCTGCGGTAGGTAGAAGAAACGGGTCACTCGGTCTGGTACATCCTACTGACACATTGGGTCACACGATGATGAAAATGCTGGAACGAAGTAATGTTTCGTCGGACAAGGTTGACCAGGTGATTGGCGGTTGTATCAATAAGCTAGGCGCCCAGGGAATGAACGTCGCAAGAACTGCCTGGTTGTCGCATGGCGGGGCGCAAGAAACGCCCTGTATCACTATTGACTCCCAATGTGGTTCTTCGCAGGAAGCGGTTCACCTTGCGACCAGCATCCTGCGCTCAGGTATGGCTGAATGTGTGATTGCCTGCGGTGTTGAGAACATGTCGCGACTGCCGATTGGGACAGATTCAGTGGGTCTTAAAGCAGAGCTTGGTAAACCTGTTTCCCGCTCGTACTTCGAACAATATGAATTCACCAGTCAGTTTGAGGGTGCGGAACGGATGGCAGAAAAATACCAGATCACGCGGCAGGACACTGACGCTTTTGGTCTGCAGTCCCAGGAACGCGCTAAAAAAGCGGTAGACGGTGGTCATTTCGATAGCCAGATTATTCCTATGGAAGTGCCGGTGTTTGACGATGAAGGCAAGAGAACAGATGAGTCTTTTGTGTTCCAGAAGGATGAAGTTCTTCGTGATACCAGCCTTGGGGCACTCGCAGGGCTAAAACCTGTTGCGCGGGAAGATGGTGTTCATACTGCGGGAACTTCCTCGCAGATTGCAGATGGTGCTGCGGCCGTCCTGCTCATGACGGCATCCAAAGCTGCCGAACTTGGTGTGAAGCCCATTGCGCGGGTAATTGATGCCCAGTTGGTAGGTTGTGACCCGGTGCTGATGCTCGAAGGTCCAATCCCCGCCACTGAGAAAATGCTCAAGAAAACCGGGCTCAAGATTTCTGACATCGATGTATTCGAGGTCAATGAAGCCTTTGCTTCAGTTGTACTCGGCTGGGCTAAGACAGTGGGAGCTGATATGGCGAAGGTTAACCCTAATGGCGGTGCCATCGCGCTCGGTCATCCTCTTGGGGCGACAGGTTGTTTCCTGACGACAAAGGCAGTCCATGAGTTACAGCGCACCGATGGAGAATACGGCTTAATCGCGATGTGTTGTGGTGGCGGGCTTGGTACAGGAACCATTATTCAGAAAATCTGACGCCCAAAGGGCGTCACCCTGAGCGAAGTCTATAGATCTCCAGCTGGGCATATACCTGGCGCCATAGTGAGTGCTGACCTTTTGGGCTATTTCGTACAACGAGATTCCTCCACTTCGGTCGGGATGACATAGTCGGTCGGGATGACTTTATAGTGGGATGGTATTTGTCAGCCTGTGATTCTCAAGTACATATAGAGCAGATAAGCGCCAAGGAAAACCCCCGCCGACGGTTCGCCGAATGCAACAACGGTTAGGCCGACAACGAGTGGCGATATACCATGTGCTTCAGCAATACCGGAAGCGCCGCGAACAAGGGATGCACCGCCCACGAGCAGCATGGCCAGGCCAGCCAATAAAAGTAGGACGGTTGTCATGTGATCAGATTATCTGGGTGAGCAGCTGAATGGCAGGTGAGCCCCGGGAACGGATACAGGTATTTCGGGGAACCTCTTCCTGGTGCTCGTGATGATCTGCCGGATCGGTTCATTGGTCGATTACTGGCGTCTCAGGTTCTTCTCTGTTTCCAGGTTTTCCATCTCGAGTCGAAGATTAGTGATCTCGTCGTTACGCAATCTGTGCGCTTTACTGAGGTCTGCGTATTATTCTTCGCATTTTCTCGTTCTTCATTGTCTTTTCTAAGGGGAATTATCTGTCCGTAAAGCATCCGGGTCTTTTGTTCAAAGTCGGGAATGATTTTCGAAGAGAGCTCATCCGAGCGATTAGTCTGCCTCGTTAGTCTCTGTCTGGCTGGTCAAATCAAGATGCTGCTGCACATCCTGTCGGTTCAGGAACAACTGCCTGTAGGGTTCAAGAAATTCCTCTATTTCTTCCAGAGGGGTCGGGTTCAGCGCGTACCAGCGCTTTTGGCCATCGGGCTTTACCATCACCAGGTTCGCGTCCCGCAGGTATTTAAGGTGCTTGGACACGGCAGGCTGACTGAGGCCGGTTCGGGTAACCAGCCTATTGACGGTGCATGGTTCCTGCCGAATGGCGTCGAGTAGTCGGCGGCGATTGGGTTCTGCCAGGGCATTGAATGTATCCATGGGCACAAATATACTCATATAGTTATATAACTGTAAATGAATATAGTAAATTGTTTTCGACCGTTAACTATGCAGTGATATCTCGTAGCTATCTCGGAGGGCCATGGGCTATCCTTCGACTTTCATTATTGTTAACAACCAAGATTAGGGGTTAGATGTGAGTGATTTAAAAGGGCAGATTGCTGTTGTCACGGGTTCAAGTCGAGGAATTGGCAAAGGGATTGCTCTGGCACTGGCAGAGCAGGGCTGTACGGTATACGCGACGGGCAGAACGATCGGTGACGGTGATCGAACCATCGACACGACAGCGCGGCAGGTCACTGAGGCTGGCGGTGAGGGTCATGCCATTCGGTGTGATCACGGTGATGACGATGACATCGCACGGTTGTTTGAGCAGATTGGTCAAGAAGCTGGTCGTATCGATATTCTTGTTAATAATGTCTACAAGATTCCGAGTCCGCCAGCCTGGGGTGGCGGTTACTGGGATCACCCCATTTCGATTTGGGATGATCAGGTTGGTATCGGCCTGCGGGCGCATTACGTCGCGAGTTGGCACGCTGCCGGGTTGATGTTCGAAAGTGACAATGCACGAATGTTGAATGTGTCGTCACCGGGTGGTCAGAGTTATCACTTTTCTTCATCTTATGGTGCTGGTAAAGCAGGCCTTGACCGCTTAACGGCAGACATGGCCATTGAGCTTGAGCCAAAGGGTATTCCTGCCTGTGTGCTGTATCCAGGGTCTGTGTCGACTGAATTTATTCAGGATGCTGCAGAGGAGCAGGGTATGGACCTGTCTCAGTCGCAAACGCCATTGCTGGTTGGGCGGGCGGCCACTTCATTGCTCATGTCGGATGACATGATGTCACGTACCGGTACCATCCAGTGGGTGGAAGATCTCATTGCGGAATTTGATCTCTTTGATGAAAATGGTTCTCGTCCAACAGCGAAATACGCTCAAAGGAATAGCTAATGGAATTTGCTGTCGCCGTTGCTTCTGAAACCGATTCCTGGAAGCATGTAAAGCGAGCAGAAGAACTGGGTTTCCACTCAAGCTGGTTCTATGACACCCAGCTTCTGAATCCGGATGTTTTTATCTGCATGGCACTTGCTGCTGCAAATACGTCATCCATTCGACTGGGTACCGGCGTCCTGATTCCATCCAATAGAATCGAGCCGGTGACCGCGAATGCGTTCGCAACCCTGAACAAACTGGCGCCGGGTCGTATCGACTTTGGCGTTGGTACGGGTTTCACCGGTCGCAGAACCATGGGGCTTAAGCCGATTGCGCTTGCAAAGATGAAACGCTACATAGAGCGGGTTCAGTCGATGTTGCTTGGCGAGACAATAGCGTGGGATTTGGAGGGTCAGGCGAGGAAAATTCGTTTCCTGAATCCTGACCTTGGATTAATTAATATTGACGACCCAGTGGATTTGCATATCTCTGCAATGGGTCCGAAAGCACGTCGCCTTGTGGCAGAAATGAAAGCCGGGTGGCTGAATTTTGGTAATGACCCTGTCTCCTTAGTCAGGGATCTTCGAGACATGCAGCAGGCCTGGCAGGGGACTGGTGTCGATGAGGCGGCGCAGCACAGCACGGTGTTTGCGCTGGGCGCGGTACTCAGCGGTATCGATGCTGAAAATCGGGAAAAATTAATGGCCCAGGCCGCCCCATGGACGGCCGTGATGTTCCACAACATGCTCGATGGAGTGATGCCAGTGCCTTTGAATCTACCGGAGGATATCTCAGCGATCGTCAATGAGTACCAGCCTTTGTTAAAAGATTACCAACCAGAGGACGCAAAATACCTGACGATTCATCGTGGCCATCTGATGTTTCTCAGAGAAGAGGAAAAGAAACTGATTACGCCTGAACTTGTGCAGGCAACATCATTCAGCGGTTCGCCTGACGAGCTCGTCGATAGAATCAGGCAGTTGGGTGAAGCTGGATACAACCAGATCGCGATCCAGCTGGTTCATGGCCAGGAATCTGCCCTCGAGGAATGGGCAGATGTTTTCGAAAGAGTTTAGGGAACATCTGATTAAAGCCTTTTTCCGCGATGGCTGCGTTGAACCCGTACTCGAAACCTCGCGAAATTAAGACCATTCGCGATTTTCTGCGTGCGGGTTCGCCTTGCCCTCACAAAAAAATGCAGTTAATCAGATGTTCCTTAGGTTGTTTTCGCGTCGTTTTCTGTGTGTTCATCCAGAATAACATCCAGAGTCTTGCCGATCTTTGAACATAGCCTGAGCTGTTCCAGACGGTGCCAGAATGGTTTCCTGGTGCAGCAATTACTATTACGCCTGTGAAATGGCCAGTGCCTGGTCAATATCCCAGAGAATGTCATTGATAGACTCAAGTCCCACTGAAATCCTGATCATGTCCGGCGAAACACCCGCGGAGACCTGTTCCTCTTCATTCAACTGGCGGTGGGTGGTTGATGCGGGATGGATAATGAGTGTTTTCGCATCCCCAACATTCGCCAGGTGACTCATGAATTCGGCATTCTCGATAAACTTGACGCCCGCAGCCTGGCCACCTTTTATACCAAAAGTGAGGATGGAGCCTGCGCCTTTTGGCAGGTATTTCTTCGCGAGGTCAGCGTATGGATTATCCGGCAACCCCGCATATTTTACCCACATGACAGCGTTGTGATCATTCAGGAACTGCGCAACCTTTTCTGCATTTTCCACATGTCTTTCCATTCGCAGGTGCAGTGTCTCCAACCCCTGCAGGAACATAAAAGCATTGAATGGCGAAAGGCTCGGGCCAAGTGTCCTTAAGGTTTCCAACCGGCATTTGGTGATATAGCCGAAGTCGCCGAAGGTCTCATAAAACCGGATCCCGTGATAACCCTTCGAGGGCTCGACCATTTCCGGGAACTTCCCGTTATCCCAGGGGAATTTCCCTGATTCGATGATTACGCCGCCTATGGATGTGCCATGTCCGCAGATAAATTTGGTGGCAGAGTGCACCACAATATCCGCGCCATGTTCGAAAGGCTTGCATAGATATGGCGTTGCGAATGTGTTGTCGACCATTAACGGGATACCGAATTCATGTGCGATGGTGGCCACAGCCTGAATATCAATCAGGTTATTCGACGGATTACCGATAGTCTCGATGAACACGCACCGCGTCTTGTCGGTAATGGCGGCGCGAAAATTCTCCGGGTCATCCGGATCGACAAACGTTGTGTTGATGCCCATACGACGAAAGTTCACGTCAAACTGGGAGTAGGTACCACCATACAATGTGCTGGCTGAGACGATCTCATCGCCATTGGACAGCAAAGTGAGGAGGGCAGTCATTTGTGCTGCCATGCCCGAAGCAACTGCCAGCGCGGCAGTTCCCCCTTCCAGTGCCGCCATGCGTTCTTCGAACATCGCGGTTGTGGGATTAGATAATCGGGTATAGATGTTCCCGAACGTCTGCGCATTGAACAGACTGGCGGCGTGGTCGGTATCGTCGAAGACATACGCCGCGGTCTGGTAGATAGGTGCCGCTCTTGACCCGGTTGCCGGGTCAGGAATCTGTCCTGCATGAAGGCAGAGTGTTTCGAAGTTATATTCGTGGTCTGGCATTGGTAATCCTGTTTTTGTTTATTACACCACCCTCCGGGGGCTTTATATGACACGCCGCGGGCGCTTTATATGACACGCCGCGGGCGCTTACTCGAGATGATTCCTGTGTTGACGCCGGACCAGTTAAGGCCGCCGAAGAGTCGGGCGTATTCGATTTTCATGCAGCGGTCCATTACCACCGTCATCCCTTTGTCCCTGGCCTCTGTGGCGGCTTGTTCGTTAGCGATGCCAAGTTGCATCCAGAAAACCTTGGCGTCCAGCTTTTCTGCGCCATCAATAAAGCCGGGGATTTGCTCTGCTCGTTGAAAGAGATCAACGACATCCACAGGCTCATCGATTGACGCAAGGTCAGGCACACAGGGCTGGCCCAGTATTTCGTCATAGTTGGGGTTAACGGGAATAACCTTGTAACCGTGGTCCAGTAGATACTTTGCAGCAAAGTAACTTGGCCTGAACCAGTTACCGGATAGACCGACTATCGCGATTGTAGAGGCCTCTTCGAGGATGGTCCGAAGCTGGTTATTTGAAAGGTTGTCCGCGGTCATTGCTACTCTCCAGGAAGAATTTCAATTGTACATCAAGGCGTGTCGCTTGTTTTTAAAAGCCTTTTGTATTGTGTCGGCGATTATCAGGACTGGATTGGTTGATTAGTAGTGACTCAACAGGAGCCGGCCGGCCCTTCGAACGATCAATGCTGGATAACCTTCCGAAAGCAAGTCCGCATCGGCTGATGCCAGCGACCGCGATCGCAGTAGCTGTTTGGGCGGCCTACGACAACAGTGACCAGATCATTTTATGTACCGGAAGAAGTCGGCAACACAGATAGAATCAAGGCTGTTGATATTGGGGCGGCAAGAGAAAGGGCGAGCTCATTCCTGGTTGATAGCTAATGAGCGACCGAAGTTTAAATGTCTTTGCCGTCAGCGCGAGTGGCGATATGCGCCGCCAGATCAAACTTGAAGACTGGCCCCCTGGCGACCATCGCCGCTGTATGTTCTGTGACAAGATAATCCCATCCTGAATGTGGGAATATGTAGAACTGGTCTTTTTCGACGGCGTCGAATACGTGTGCTGCCAGATCTTCCGGCGATTTACTCCCAGCAAGTAGCTCGTTAATACCAAGACCAGTGTTTGCCGGGTTGGCATCACTTTTGAGCTCCCCGGGTCGGTTGCGCTCTGCATCGCCGATTTTTGTGTTCACCCATCCAGGACAGACGACCGATGCCCCTATTGTTCCACCGGCAGTTTCAAGGTCATTGGCCAGGGCTTCACTGAGGATGATGACGCCGTACTTACTGATGCCGTAGGGAACACTCCCGGGAATGAAGGAGGCAATCGAAGCCGTGTTCACGATATGACCTTCTTCGCCGTGACCAACCATGTGAGGTGCGAAGGTTTGCACGCCTCCCAGTACGCCATAAAAGTTCACTCCCATCACCCAGTCCCAGTCGGTATCAGGTAGATCCCAGACAGGCGTCGGCGCGCCACCATTGACGACTCCGGCGTTGTTAAACAATAGATGAATGTTGCCAAATTTCGCGGTGGCTTCGTCTCGCAGATTCTCAAGTGCCGTTTTTTGGCGTGTGTCCGTGGGGACACCTAATATCCGGGTTTGCCTTTCCTCAAAATGCTTCACAGCGACTTGGAGTGCGTCTTCTTCAATGTCAGCTAATACGACATTCATCTGCCGGTCAGCGGCAGCGTTTGCCAGCGCAAATCCAATGCCGCTCGCCCCGCCTGTAATGACTGCAGTTTTTCCTGAAAAATCCTTCATAGATATCCTCCATCAATACCTCAAAAGTAACAGGCATGAAGGAGGGGTATCAAGGATCATCTACACATAGAAGAATAAATCACTGCCCAGAATGAGACATGATTGCAGTGCGAACTCTCGGCGCGGAAGAGTAGCCGCAATACGACCCTGACTCTACTAAGGGCGCTACTTCGCCATTTGTGGAACACTTTCGTCAAGCGTTACCCAGTTCTGTTTGGTACTACACCAAACATGAAAACCTGGCGTGAACGCTGAAGTATCGTCAAGTGTGCCAGTTTTAAGGAATAACAAGTCGGGTTGGCTTGGAATGGCCGAGTAAATCGGTGAGCCACAAGTACCACAAAAAAAACGTTCTACAGTATTTCCGCTATCGGTATCGCTGTCCTGATAGAGTTTCGGTTCTCCGGTCATCTTGAACTCGGTCTTGGGAACGCCGGCTAGTGTTGAAAAAGCAGAACCAGCCTGGCGCTGGCAATTTTTGCAATGACAGACGCCGGACACCGCTGGGTCATTTGGGAATTCGTAAGTGATCTCGCCACAGAGGCATTGGCCAGTATGCGCCATATTATTTGTCCTTATGTTTCCTTGAAAGAAGTCCAGCCAGTATAGCCGTGTCACTTCACTCAGTTCCACATGTGAATTGATATCAGGTACTCTCTGGTGTCTGGCAGATAACAATACTGAGAACGAAAATGATAAAACTCGTAATGCCAATGAAAAGACGCCCTGGCATGAGTGTTCCCGAGTTCAGGGAATACTATGAAACCAAACATCGATTGATCGGTGAAAAATACCTGAAGGGTTATGCGACTCGTTATCTGCGGCGATTTACCAATCCAAACATGGATCGTGATGGGCAGCTTCGGGATCCGGAATACGATGTCTTTCTTGAAATCTGGTACCCGGACCAGGCGACCTATGAAGATTGCGGCAAGGCACTCAGTGCGCCGGAAGTTGCGAAAGAGATACAAGAGGACGAAGAGAAAGTTTTCGATATTCGTTTCATGCGATCGTACCTCGTAGAAGAGTGTGAATCAGACTTAACCTAAAAGGCGCCTAATTTTGAACAATGATCCTTATCTTCTGATTACAGCTGACACCCATGCAGGCGGGAGTCATGAACAGTATAGGGAGTATCTTGACCCCGGTTATCGGGAGCAATTTGACGCATGGCGAGGCGGGTACAAAAACCCATCCCAGGCGCACTATGGCAATAAGAAGATGCGTAATTGGGACCTCGATATTCGTACCAAGGACCAGAATAGCCAGGGTGTTGTTGGCGAGGTTGTATTTCCTAATACCGTGCCACCTTTTTTTAATAAGAGCATCGTTACGGCTCCGCCACCAAAACCAGAGGAGTACGAACTGACTCTGGCGGGTATTAGGGCACATAACCGGTGGCTGAAAGATTTTTGTGCAGAGGATCCGGATAGGCGGGCGGGAATCGGTTTGATTCTTCCTAACGACTTTGATGAGGCGATAAAAGATATCGAGTTCATCGCAGAGGCAGGGTTGCGCGGTGGCGTAATGTTGCCGCTGATTCCGCCGGATTGTACCTGGCTTAAACCGCTGTTTGATCCGGCCTGGGATCGGGTGTTCGCCGCTATCCAGGATCACGATCTGGTGATGAACCAGCATTCGGGTCAGGGTTCACCGGATTACGGTGATTCGATGGTGGGACAAGCGTTGTGGGTCACCGAAGTCACTTATTATTGCCAGGCCGGATTCCGCCATTTGATTATGAGCGGTGTGTTCGAGAAGTTCCCGCAGTTGAAATATGTCCTCACTGAATCCGGCTGTGCATGGGCACCGCCGCTATTAGCGCAGATGGATCGAATTCATATGGGGATGAGCGCCGGCGCCATTGGGGAGTTGAATTATGGCGATCAGGAATGGGTGCTGTCAGAGCTACCCAGTCATTACGCCAAGCAGAATGTCTGGTATGGCGCGAGTTTCCCCAGTAAGGCTGATCTGGCAGGCATTGAGTTAATAGGCGTAGAGAAAGTCCTTTGGGGTAATGACTATCCTCACTACGAGGGGACATTCCCCTACAACCTCGAGTCGCTGAGGTTGACATTCGATGAGGTGCCGGAAGAATATCGCCGCAAACTGCTGGGCTTGAACGCCGCTGAGGTTTACAAATTTGACGTGGATAAACTATTGCCACTGGCTAATCAATTTGGACCCACACCCGAGCAAGTGAACGAACCGCTGCCCAAGGAAGATATACCACGAGACTCGATGTGCTATCTCTTCCAAAACGCGCTGTACAGTTGAGTATAAAAGGAGATTTCCATGCCTGTACCTGAAGGTATCGGTATCGTCGATACCATGATTGGCTTTCCGGCCGAAGATTTTGCGATGTATGATTTTATTCGCGAACAGTTGAAGGACCCCTCTGCCAAATTCGAGTTCCCGGTTGAGTATATGTTCAAGCAGGTGCCCAAGGAGCTTTACGGCAGCTCGATGGACCCAGTCGCCCTGACATTAAATGAAATGGATAAACACGGCGTTGAAATCGGTCTCATCGGAGTAGGCGGAGAAGTTTCGCGGAAGGCGTTGAAAGAGCACCCGGATAGGTTTGTTGGGCAGGGTAGCGTGGACCCCAACAAAGGTATGGAGGGTGTTCGTGATATGGTGCGCCAGTTTGAAGAGTATGGTGTCAGTTCGTTCGGTGCATTCAACGCTGGCTTCAATCCTCAGGTCGGAATCAATGACGCTAAGATGTACCCCATCTATGCCAAGTGTGTTGAGCTGGATTTACCTATTTTTTCCTGTGCGGGAGTACCCGGGCCAAGATTCCCGATGTGGCCGCAAAATGTTGAATTGATTGACCAGGTAATGTACGACTTTCCCGAATTGGTATTTGTTACCCGACACGGGTGTGAACCGTGGGAGGACCTTGCGATCAAGTTAATGTTGAAATGGCCCAACCTTTATTACTCAACAACGGCTTTTGCGCCGAAGTTTTACCCCAAGTCCATCATTGATTATGCGAATTCCAGGGGAAGCGACAAGATTATTTATGGCGGATATTTCCCGATGGGGTTGTCATTGGATCGCATTATGAGTGATATGCAGGACTTGCCGCTTAAAGATGAAATTTGGCCAAAATTCCTAAGTGGTAATGCGAGGCACGTACTTAAGTTGAGCTAGCTGACCAATGCTTAATGAAATCAAACGCTAACAATCTGGAATTAGGCAGAATTAACCGTAGGGCGCTATTGCAGCTTGCGGTCGCGAGCGCAGCCTTAGGGCTCGGGTTCAATCAGCTGGTCAGGCGCTATTGATCAGATTCGACGCAACCATGTTCAAACCTCGTTGCTCAAGCCCCGTTGCTCAAGACCGGTTTCTCAAGCCCCGTTTCGTGTGATGTTGTGCGGGTATCAGTGGTAGGCGTCATAAACGGTATTGCCGGGATTCGTACATCAAACTGAGGCGGGTTTGACCGTTACACGTGACTGATGACGATGGGTTGGCACTTATGCCAGCGGCCTAACTACTCCGACAACATACGCCACCATTTTTGGGTTTGCGCGTTGGATGAACTTGAAAACCATGCTTTCCGCCGATGTCGTCGCGTTCGGGGTAGAGTTACCCCTGAATTGACGGGGTCAAAATCAAGCCCATTTGCAATGGCTACGTGGCTTCCTGGTTTAATGCCTGGCAACGGTAGATAGGTATTTCAAACCGCATCCAGTCTTTGTCATCTGGTCCAGTTGCACACAGTGAAATCCAGAGCCCTACGGTCTTGTAGGTGTGACCTGTACTTCGACCTGAGAAAGTACCGACACCATCTGCCTGATTCCTTCACTGAGACCTATGCCTGGTGACCAGCCAAAATCTCTTCTTATCTTCCCGATATTGAGAATATTGCTGGGGACGTCGAATTTCCTCGAACCGCGGTAGACGACGTCACAGGGTAAACCGGTTACTTCTCGAATTACGTCGAGCAAGCTATTTAGTGACGTGCCAATTCCCGAGCCAATGTTGTATATCCCTGATAATTTGTCTGTCGTCAGTACCGCGTTCACCGCCGACGCAACATCCGATTCATAGATATAGTCACGGACCACGGATCCATCGCCCCAGATTTCTATTTTCTGTCCGTTAACCGATCTGTTTAAAAATACGCCAACGGCACCCTGTGGTTGATCAACAGACTGACTCTCCCCGTAAGGATTGGCGATTCTTAAGATCACATACGGGACTCCGAAATTGTGACCAAACAACTGCAGGTATTTTTCGATAGTAAGTTTTGAAACGCCGTAGGAAACAATAGGTTCCGTTGGGTCAGTTTCAAGGAGTGGATCTTGATTGTGATTCATTCCATAAACTGTGCCACCGGATGATGCGAATATAATCCGCTGGCCTTCATTTCCGCGGACAATATCTAACAACCGCACAGTAGCGGCAATATTTGTTTCGATGTCAAACTGGATGTCACTCATTGATGATTGAGGAATCGTGGTGCCGATGAAATGAAGAACGGTTGGTATGTCTCGTACGGCATTGGCCAGGTCACTTGTGTTCAGAAAGTCACCGGTTACAAGTTCTATTTCGTTCAGGATTGTCTCCAGCCTCCAGGTATTGATACCTTTTTGGTCAAAGACACGAACCTTCCAGCCGTTTTCAACGAGATGCCTGCTTATTACGGAACCCAGGAAACCACAGCCACCCAGAACAACGCAGCGTTTCTTTTTATCAGGGCTCATTTGAACGCCTCTCCTGAGGCACATTCCGAATCACGTAGGTAGGGGCGCGA
>Ga0206679_10000726_pt1 | contig 27728 bp, 25 predicted proteins | sample M110012015metaG_FD_155464 | JGI IMG/M metagenome (GOLD analysis project Ga0206679, IMG submission 155464) | Ammonia-oxidizing marine archaeal communities from Monterey Bay, California, United States - M1 100m 12015 | ecosystem: Environmental > Aquatic > Marine > Intertidal zone | place: USA... | reverse complement strand
ACTATATAAAAAATGGACTTCCTTCAGGGAATATTTCAGATGTGACCGTTTCTAATACAAATCCGGATAGAGTATTTGTTACGCTTTCTTCTTTTAATGCAAATAATAAAGTGTTTGAAAGTAATGACGCTGGAGATACTTGGGTAAATATTTCAGGAACACAATTACCAAACCTTCCTGTAAATTGTATTGTTTTTCAATCTTACGCAAAAGATGACTTATATATAGGAACGGATATTGGTGTATTTCACAAGGATAGTAGTATGACTGAATGGCAGTTATTTAATACAGGACTTCCAAATGTAATTGTTTCTGAATTAGAAATACAATATACTGCTGGTAAAATTAGAGCTGCAACTTTTGGGAGGGGAGTCTGGGAAAGTGATTTAAACTCTTTTCCTGCTTCTATAAGTTCTGTAAACCCTTTGCTTATTAAAGTATTTCCTAATCCAACAAATAATATAGTTACTATTAGTACCCCTTATAAATTAGATAATAGTTCAATACAGATTTACTCTATTACTGGTCAATTAATTTCTCAGGAAATTTTATCTTCTGAAAACACTTCAATATCTTGCTCTAAAATTTCAAAAGGTGTATACATTTACAAGATTATAAGTAGGGGAGAAGTAATAAAAACAGATAAATTATTTATTTACTAAAGTAGGGATTCAAAAGTACGAACATAATTTCTTTTACTTTCGTTAGGATAAAAAACTAACCCTAAAGAGATAACTATTCTATCATCAATATATCTTGTTCTCATAACAAAAGGTCCTGCCATAAATCCATTTTTTAGAGTCCACATTCCTCTACATAAACCATCATTCTCTTTTAAAGTTATTCTATTATCTAACTGAACAAAACTACCCTCAACAGCACCTTTTATATAGTGCTTCAATATGGAATCGGTATATTGTATTATCTCTTTTTGAATATTCTCTTGTTCTGGAATGAAATCATAAACTAACACATATTTTAATAAGTCTTGGTTTTCATTGAAAGAATGAAAATCAGAGATGAAAAGATGTTCCTCTTTTAAAGAAACAGAATACTCTGTAGGTAAAAATATCTCTATACCAAAATTATCTTTTATATGTTTTCTAGCTTTCGTATTATGTCCTTTCTGATAAGTGTATTTAATATTTTCTAATTCTTTTCTATTTAGAAAATTAAATGCTTTTATACAAGATTTTAAAAATGTTTCCTCTTCAGACTTAGAGTCTATATACATTACAATCTGAGCTTTTGCCCATTTGTTTTTAGTGTAAGAATCTTTAAAATCATCTCCGACAAAAATAATGTTTTTATGAGTTCGGAAAAACCTGCTAAATTCAGAATTGTTAATTTGTATTAAATTAAAAAAATGTTCCGATTGTGGTAATCCTTCAATCTCTTTTTCGAAAGTATTTCGTAAAACTTCACCAATATTTCCCTCCCAATAAAAATCCTCAATCACTAAAATAACTTCTTCCTGTTTACCCGTGTTTTCTGATAATATTTTTTTTCTTTCAGTCCCTTCGTTACAAGAAAAAACAAAAAGAACTAGAAATAATATATTGTATATTTTACTTTTCATCAGCTATATATAAAATTAATTTATCACCAATAGATAGATTATCTGAATGTAAATTATTCCATTGTTTTATATTTGGAATATTTAATTTATACTCTCTTGCAATTTTACCTAAATAATCGCCTTTTTGCACTACATATACCAATCTAGTTTCGTTTACTAAAATTTCCTTCTTTTCCACTTTATTCAAATACTCATAAAAATAATCTTCATTTCTTACAATATCCATAACAACACTTTCTGGTAAGCAGATAACATCTCCTTGTGGGAGAAGTTCTTTTTTAAAAGACGGGTTTAAGTAATTAAGAGTCTCCATTGATACGCAAAACATATCTGAAATTAAAAAATATGGCACCTGTGATTGAAAAGAAATAGTATCTCTATCTGAAACATCTAAATGAGAATCAAATACCTCAACATTATGTTCCTTATAAAACGTCATTGCATAACTAACAGCAATAAACTTAGGAACATACCCTTGTGTTTCCTTTCTTAAGTGAGGTCTTAAATCCCAATAATTTGTAAACTCTGTTTTGGCCATCACCCTTTTTAAATATCCTGGACCACCATTATAAGCTGCTAAAACCAAATTCCAATCACCAAACATATCGTATAAAAATTGAAAATAAATACATGCTGCTTCTGTAGATTTTAAAGGGTTTTGTCGTTCATCTATAAAGGAGGTTACTTCTAGTCCATATTCTTTTCCTGTTGGATACATAAATTGCCACAAGCCTGTAGCTCCCGACCTGCTTCTTGCTTTTGGATTTAATGCAGACTCTACAATAGCTAAATATTTTAATTCTAATGGTATTTGAAACCTATCTAATTGCTGTTCCATCATAGGGAAATAATAAGGAGAAATACCTAACATTCTACTTATTAATTTAATGTCCCTTCCTAAATATCTATTTATATAATATTTAGTGTATTCATTATAAGAAAAATCCATTGGAGAGGACTCATTTAAAAGATTCAACCTTTTATAAATTAGTTCGTCTTGTTCAGTAAATATATTTTTTTTTTCTGAAGTGGAAGACTCTAACACCTTAATAATAGTATCTTCTTTAATTAGTTCCAGTGATGTGTCTATTGGTATATCAAAATCATAATTAGCTAAAATAGAATCTGATAAAGGATCTATTATAATAGTGTCTGTTTGAGAAAATAAAAAAACTGAATTAAATAAAGATACAAATAAAATTAAGTGTTTTTTCATAAAATAAATAATAGAAAAGTTAGGAAAAATTAGATATAATTTCAGATGAGAAAGAAAGTAATTCTCTTTCTTCAAACCTTTTAGAAAGTAGTTGTAATCCAAAAGGCAATCCATTTGAATGATTATAAATTGGTAATGAAATTGCGGGGTTTCCACTAATATTTGCTTGAACCGTAAAAATATCCTCTAAGTACATAACTGTAGGATCAGTTTGTTTTTTTCCTATGTTAAATGCTGTATTTGGAGTAGTTGGTGTTAAAATGAAATCAAACTCTTTTAACAATTCCTCTGTCTTATCCCGAACTATTTTTCTTACCTGTTGAGCCTTTTTATAATAAGCGTCTTTATATCCAGCACTTAAAACAAAAGTACCAAGCATTATTCTTCTTTTTACTTCCTCTCCAAATCCTTCCGTTCTGGATTTTATATAAGTGTCTTCTAGGTTTTCCGGATCTTCTGTTCTATACCCGTAATGAACACCATCAAACCTAGCTAAGTTAGCTGAAGCTTCTGCTGTAGTTAAAACATAATAAGTTGGAACTAGAAAGTCTAAATAAGGGAAAGAAACATATTCTATTTCGTGCCCTTCTTTTTTTAATCTAGATATCGTTTCTTCTACCTTATTTTTAACTTCTTTATCAACACCCTTTCTCTCTAAACAATCTTCTAAAACTGCTATTTTTCTCTTCTTTTTAGATGTAAAATCTGTATATGAATCTACTACTTTTGAAGAAGAGGTGCTATCCTTTTCGTCTTTACCTGAAATAACCTCCAATAATAAAGCTGAGTCTTCCACTGTGTGTGTAATAGGTCCTATTTGATCAAATGAAGAAGCGTATGCTATTAGTCCATATCTTGAAACTCTGGAATAAGTTGGTTTTAAACCTACCAATCCACAAAACGCTGCTGGCTGACGAATAGACCCCCCCGTATCACTACCAAGGGTAGCTAAGCACATATTTGCCGCAACAGCCGCTGCAGACCCTCCAGAAGACCCTCCTGGCACCTTGTTAGTATCGTGAGGATTTCTAACTACTCCATAAACAGAATTTTCATTTGCGCTTCCCATTGCAAATTCATCACAATTTAATATACCAATTATTATAACATCTTCTACTAAAAGTTTTTGTATTACAGTAGAACTATACAGAGATTTAAACCCAGAAAGTATTTTAGAAGATGCGGTAACCCTATGGTCTTTTATGCAAATATTATCCTTAATTCCAATAACCATACCAGCAAGCTTACCAGCAGTATTGTTTCTGATTTTTTCATCAATAATTTTTGCATTACATAATGCTTCTTTAGAGAAGACTTCAATAAAAGCATTTATCTCAGAATTTCTTTCTGAAATAACATTTAAATAGTTTTCTACAATTTTCGTGCAAGATGTTTCTCCTTTTGAAATTAAATCAAAGGTTTCTTTATAGGATGTTGGATTTTTCAAATTAGAAATTTATAACAGATTATTTTTCTTCTTTGTCTTCTATTTCATTGCTAATATCATTCTTAGCATCTTTGAAGTCTTTTATCCCCTTACCAAGTCCTTTCATTAATCCAGGTAATTTTTTACCACCAAATAATAAAAGTACAATTGCTAATATAATTAACCACTCTGGACCTCCAGGTAATCCTAATAATAATGTTGGGTTCATAATTTTAAATTTTAGGCAAATTTAGGATAAATTTATATTATTTAGCCTTGTAAAGCCACTTAACTGGATTTTGAGTTTCTTTTCCGTTCCAAATTTCAAAATGAAGTTCTGTATTCCCTTCTGTTTCAGAAGTAACAACTGTACCTAATTTTTGTTTCGCAATTACCCTTTCTCCTGTTTTCACTAATACATCCTTTAATCCAGAATAAACAGTAAAATAACTACCATGTGTTACCAAAATTGCTTTTCCTTTTCCTTTAATAAAAAATATCCTAGAGATGGTTCCATCAAAAACTACTCGAACAGATTGATCTTCATCTGTACTAAAATTAATTCCATTATTTTTAGTTTCTATTCCTGTAATATGTTTTTGTATTCCATATCTTTCTGTAATAATACCCTTCTCAAGAGGCCAAGGTAAAGATCCTTTATTGGATGTGAAACTTGAAGAAAGCTCTAAAGCCTCAGGAGTTAAAGGGGACCCTGTATTATTATTTTCCGCTTCTTCTCTTGCTTTTCTTATCTCTTCCTCAATTATTATTTTTATTTGGTTTTCAATTTCTTGCGCTTTCCTCTTTTTATTTTCTAATTTAGTCCGGTAAAACTGTTCATTTTCTTTTATTTTTAATACAATTTCAGAGTTTCTATTCTTCTCTAATTCTAAGGTTTGTGTTTCCGATTGTTGTTGAGTAAATAAATTTTTCTTTTCTTCTTTTTCCTTAAGGAGATCCTCTTTTTTAACTAATAGATTATCTTTTTCAGTTTTTAATTCTTCCGAAATTTTATATATTTTTTTTATTTGATTTTTCCTATATGAAGTAAGTTGCTTTAAATATTGTTTTCGTTTATATAATTGGTTTAAATCATCAGAAGAAATAAGAAAAAAAGTCTCATTATAAGTATTCTTCCACACATAAGTTTGATAAATTAATTTGGAGTATCCTTCTTTAAAAAGTTTTAACTCCTCTTCTTTTTTTAGTATGAATTTTTCAGTAATCTCAATATTTTTTAAAACCTTATTTATATTAGAATTCTGTAAGTTAATCGAATTCTCTAAATTAGAAAGAAGATTATTGTGTTGTCTGATTTTTTTGTCGGAAAGTTTTAATTGAGTAAGCGCTGAGTTTTTCTTTTTCTTTTCTCTATTTAACTTATTATTAGTATCCTTTATCTCTTTTTCTAGCTTCTGCTTTTCTTTTTTTAATTGCGTTTTATTTTGAGAAAACAAAGTATTTGCACTTATTATAAGGAAACAAATAAGAGTGTATTTAATCCATTTTAACATAAGAAGATGGTATTTTAAAACTTAAGGATGATTTCTTGTTAAATACAATTTTAGTATATTCTATTTCTGCAGAAAAAACTTCTTTTGACTCAATATCAATTTTAATAGTATTAGGGAAAAAACTTGATATTTCGTTAAATAACTGATAGTTATAAAAATTGATTTTTAATTTTTTATCTTCTGATTCTATTAACTCTAATTCCTCCACCCTAAAAAAAAGAGGATGAATATTATAATTTGCTTTTGCAGAACTTAATGCGCAATTTTCATTATCTAAAAGTTCCAAATTTTTATCTTTCAGATTTGGAGAGGAAAATAAAATTTCCTGAAACTGGAAAAAACTAATGTCCGCCTTTACAACTTCTTTTAGATGAGATATTGATTTTACAAAATAGGTTTTATCTAACCTATTCATAAAATAAACCGAATCGAGAGTAATAACAGTCCTTAAAATCTCAATACCTAGCGGAGCTTTTAAAGAAAACCAAATAATACTATCTTTTTTTACTCTTATTTGAGCACTTACATGTGTTTGTTTATTATTCTGGTCTATTTTTATTTTTGTATTTAATGATAACCAATCCGGAGCAATATCTCCTGAACATACTAAATCGATTAACGATTCTTTAGTTTTAGGACATCCAACACAACTATCTGAAATGGTGTGTTTTTTCAATAAATCACAAGAAGAAAAAACTAAAAAAGAAAGAAATATAAATAAAATATTTTTATTCATTGTTTTCATTTTTAGGCTCTATAATCCTATATATTTCCGCTTGCTCTAATTCTCCTAATTCCGTTAATATATCCACCATGTGGTCATAAAACGTTTGTGACTCCGTAATATCAAGGGCTTTTTGCATCCAGATTTTAGCTTCCATATAATTTTTCATTTTATATAAAATCCAAGCATAGGTATCAAAATAATTTGCTTCATTTGGAAACATTTCAATAGTCTTCATAGACATCTGTTTTGCTTTTTTCAAATTTTCTCCTCTCAAAGATAAGTAATAGGCGTAATTATTTAACACTTGAACATTGTTTGGAGAAAATTCCAAAGCTTTATCGAAGGATTCATCCGACTTTTTAAAATCATTTATTTCATTATATGAATTTCCTAAAATACTATATATTTCAGAAGAGAGATTAGGATTTGAAGCTACAAAATTTATTCCAATTTCCATAGCCTCTATAGTGTTTAAATAATCTTTATTGTAAAAATATGAAAGACCATTTAAATAGTAAAATAATGAATTTGTTGGAAATAACTCAATAGCTTGTTCTGAGTAAGTATTTAGAGAGTCTAGATTAGTTAACTCTAACTCTAAAAATAATAACTTTTCCCAAGACCTTTGTTGATTTGGATTTTTCTTGACTACTATTTTATAATAAAAAAGAGCTGATTCGAGCTGATTATCCATTTGTAATAACTCTGCATGAATCATATTAGGGGTCTCTAATTCTGGGTAAAGTGAAATTAATATATTACTGAGCTTAAAAATAAATAGGAAAGAGGAATCCGTGTTAGAAGTAAGTGATGACAGTAAAGGGACAATTTTTTTTAACTTTGTAACTGGGTCTAAATATTTTGATAAAAAAGCTTTTTCTAGCTCTTCTTCATATTTTTCATGATTTCCTCTGTGTAAATAATAGTCAGAAAGTGTAAGGTGTATTGTAGCTGAATTTGGATTTAATTTTACAATTTTCTGAAAAGTATCGAATGCTTTATCAAAATCTCCCTCTAATATATAACAATCTGAAAGCATTTCATAAATCTGAATATCAAAAGGATACTCTGATAATAATAATTCTAACTCTCTTGCTGCGTTTTTAAAATCCTTTAACTCAGTATATATTTTATGTTTTTGAGTACTAGTATAATGATTTATTCCTTTAATAGTTTCTAATGCATTATAGGTTCTAATAGCTGATTTTAAATCGTTATTATACAAGTAGTTTTTAGCTAACTCTAAGTAATAATCCTCATTTTCTTTATCTAATTTAATAAGGTTTTTATACACTTTTATTGCTTCCAAATATTTTTTATTTACAAATAGATTCTCAGCATAAAAAACTGCATACCATTTATTTTCTTTCTCTAAAAAAAACGCTTTTTTAGCGTACTCTAGACTCTCTTTTATATTATTCTTTTCTAAATAAATTTTGGAAATTTCATAAAAAGAAGCAGCTTCTAAATTATTTAACTTTATACATTTCTCAAAATACTTTACCGCTTCATCAAAATTATCTAAAGCTTTTTGTTTTAAAGCTAGGTAATAATAATTTTTATATTGATACTCTTCTTTACTTCTATCTTCCTTCTGATGTTTGTTTTGTGATTTCTTATTCTCTGTTCCTTCCGGATAAAACGATTTTTTCTGTGCATTTACAGAAGTAAAAATCAAATTAAACATTAGTAATATAAAAAATATTTTTTTCATTATTTTATTTCTGAAAAATCTCCAATGCTAACTTCTTGCTGAATATTATTACCGGTAAAACTAACTTTATTTCCAATCATAGAATTATTAATTTTTGCGTCTATAATTTGGCTTTCATTCTGAATAATAGACTTAGTGATAACGCTATTTTCTACTGAAGTATTGTTTCCGATTGCAACATGAGGTCCCACAGTTGAGTTTTGTATAACAGCATTTTCTCCAATAAAACAAGGTTCAATTATTTCTGAGTTTGTGATAACTGCATTAGCAGAAATAATGTTTCCATTATGATCTAAAACTCTTTCGTTAGTATAAACAGTAGCATTTTTATTACCACAATCCAACCACTCTTCTACTTTTCCAGGAGAAAAATTAACTCCTTTATTTTTCATGTTTTCCAAGGCATTTGTAAGTTGATATTCTCCTTTATCTTTAATCTCATTATCCAACAAATACTGCAATTCATTTTTTAAATATTCTCCGTCTTTAAAGTAATAAATACCAATAATTGCCAAATCTGAAACAAAGGTTGTTGGCTTCTCTACAAAATCTGTAATTATATTTTCTTCATTTAGTTTTACCACCCCAAATGCAGATGGGTCATCAATCTGGCTCACCCAAATAATACCATCTTTTGTATTGTCTAAAGTGAAATCTGCTTTAAATAAAGTGTCGGCAAAAGCAACCACACAATTACCCTCTAAGGATTCTTTGGCGCATAAAATCGCATGAGCTGTTCCAAGTGGTTCATCTTGAAAATAAATACTTCCCTTTGCTCCTAACCCCTCTGCAATTTTCACTAAGCTTTCTTCTGCTTCCGTTCCAAAATCACCAATTATAAAAGCAATTTCTTCTACTTCTTTCCCACACACTTGTACGATATCTTCAACCAATCTTTGCACAATTGGTTTTCCTGCAACAGGAATTAATGGTTTTGGAATAGTTAAGGTATGTGGCCTTAATCGGGACCCTCTACCCGCCATTGGAACTATAATTTTCATCTTTTTATTTTGTTTTATTTTACTCCTGTACTTCCAAAACCTCCAGAACCTCTTTCTGTTTCATCTAATATTTCTGCTTTTATCCATTCCGCTTGTTCATGTTTTGCAATTACCATTTGAGCTATTCTCTCTCCATCTTCAATTACAAATTCTTCTGAAGAAAGATTGACTAAAATAACTCCTACTTCACCTCTGTAATCCGCATCAATAGTTCCAGGAGAATTCAAAACCGTAATTCCTTTTTTGAACGCAAGTCCACTTCTTGGACGAACTTGGGCTTCATACCCTACAGGAAGTTCCATGAAAATTCCTGTTTTTACAATAATTCTTTCTAGTGGTTTTAAGGTTATAGATTCCTCAATATTAGCTCTTAAATCCATCCCAGCAGAAGCAATTGTGGAATAGTGAGGTAAATTGTGTTTAGATTTATTTACTACTTTTACTTTCATTTTTTAATTGAATAATTTAGGGTTTGAAATTACTGCTTTTTTAGGTTTCTCTAAGAAAAAAGCAACACTTATAAAAAGAATAATATAAATACTATTAAATATCATATTAAAATTGAAATACACACTTGTAGAAAATAAAAATAGGGTCAACCCTAAATACAAAAATATCCTCCGTAATGGATATGGGATTTTATAGTGTTTTTTTCCAAGGAAATAAGAAGTGACAGTCATACAAAAATAACATACAAGTGTAGCCCAAGCTGAGCCAACAAAACCGATAATTGGGATAAGTATAAAATTGAGAATTAAAGTTATTATTGCTCCGAAAATAGAAAGGTAAGCTCCGTATTTTGTTTTTTCTGATAATTTATACCAAATAGATAAATTATAATAAATCCCTAAAAATAAATTGGCTGCAAGTAAAATAGATACAACTTTGAAACCTCTAGGATCGTGATAATTCTCTCCTAAAAATAAAATTATAAAGTCATAAAATAAACTAACTGATAAGAAAATAAAAGAGGTGATAATTATAAAATACTTCATTACGTCCGCATAAACTTTTCTAGCATTTTTCTCTTTTTCTTGTGCAAAAAAGAAAGGTTCTGCAGCAAATCTAAAGGTTTGAATAAATAATATCATTAAAATGGAAAGTTTATAAAAAGCCCCATACAAACCAAGTTCGGAGGATGCATTTTCAGTATCAAGTAAAAGATGTTTTAATAAAATCCTATCTATTGTTTCGTTTGTCATTCCTGCTAAACCTGCGATTAATAAAGGTAATCCATAAATCATCATTTGTTTCCAAAGTGATTTATCGAAAATCCAAACTGACTTTATCATTTCAGGGAATAACATTAAAAATGTAACCATACTTGCAATTAAATTTGCAATAAATATGTATCCAATACCTATATCTGCTGAGTAAACTGAATTAACAAAACCTACTGAAGAAAGTCCATTTTCTAAAGCATAAGGACAGTAAATAATAAAGAATAAATTCAGTCCAATATTAATAAATATATTTACTAAACGCACCAATGCAAATCTACTCGCCTTATTCTGTTCTCTAAGTTTAGCAAAAGAAATAGCTGACACAGCATCCAAACCAATTATAATAGCAAACCACCTTATGTATTCAGGAAAGTTAGGATATTGAAGCCAATTAGCAATAGAAAAGGCATTAAAATAAATAATAGAAACAAAGATTGTAGAGGTGATTAGTAAGGAAATAAGTGCGGTACTATAAACCGTTTTTTTATTAGGAGACTTCTGACTATATCTAAAAAATGAGGTTTCTATTCCGTAAGTTAAAATAACAACTAAAAAAGCAACATAAGCATAAAGCTCTGTTATAACTCCGTATTCTTCTGGTAAAAAATAACGAGTATAAAGAGGAACTAGTAGGTAATTTAATAATCTACCTACCACACTACTCAAACCATAAATTACAGTTTGTCCCGCTAATTTTTTAAGTGGATTCAATTAAAAATTTGCTTTTCGTTTTTCTAAAAATGCTGTTGTACCTTCTTTAAATTCTTCTGTTCCGAAACACTTTCCGAACTCTTTCTTTTCTACTTCAAATCCGTCAATTCCATCAATAAAACCTGCATTTACCGATTTTATTGCAGAAGAAATTGCCATTGCAGAATTTCTACAAATCTTAGACGCTATCTTTTCACAATTTACTATTAAATCTTCTTGCTCGCAAATACTGTTTACCAATCCCCACTGTAAAGCATCCTCTGCAGACATCATTCCAGCGGTACAAATCATTTCCATTGCCTTTCCTTTTCCTACTAAATTCGCTAGTCTTTGAGTTCCTCCATAACCAGGAATAACCCCTAATGAAACTTCTGGTAATCCCATTTTTGCATTTAATGAAGCAACTCTAATATGGCAGGACATAGCAAGTTCTAATCCCCCACCAAGTGCAAAGCCATTTACTGCTGCAATAGTTGGTTTGGAGCAGTTTTCTAACAAATCGAATAATTGTGATTGTCCTTTTCTTGCTAAATTTTCCCCTTCTTCTGTATTAAAATCTGCAAATTCTTTAATATCCGCACCCGCCACAAATGCCTTTGTTCCAATTCCTGTAAGGATAATACATCTTACATCTTTATTCCCTTCAGAATGAAGTATTGCGGAGTTCAGGTCCTTTATGGTTTCCGAATTTAAAGCATTTAACTGATTCGGTCTATTAATAGTTATATAAGAAATCTTTTCAGAAATTTCTAAAAGAATATTGTTATAGTTCATTATAATAATTGTTTTTACAAATATAGTATTTCAATTTTTCGGAAAATAAAAAACCCCCTACAAAATGTAGAGGGTTTTTAACAATTTTATTTTAGTATATCTTAACTGTTCAATGCTTCTGCGCCCCCAACAATTTCCAAAATTTCACCTGTAATTGCTGCTTGACGAGCTTTGTTATAAGACAATGTAAGCTCCTTTTTAAGTTCCCCAGCATTATCAGTTGCTTTATGCATAGCTGTCATTCTTGCTCCATGCTCGGAAGCATAAGAATCTAAAACAGCCTTGAAAAGTTGTGTTTTTAAAGATTTTGGAATTAAATTTTCTACAATATCTTTCTGATTTGGCTCAAAAATATAATCTCCAACAGTAGCTTCTGTATCTTCAAGAGATTCAATTGGTAAAAACTGCTCGTTCATCACAATTTGAGTAGCAGCATTTTTAAACTGATTATAAAGTAATACTACTTTATCGTATTCAGTATTTGTAAAAGAATCCATAATTGTTTGAGCAATTTCAGAAGTATTATCAAATGTTAAATCAGAATACAGATCATCATGAGAAGAAATAACGTTATAACCATTTTTAGCAAAATTCTCAGAAGATTTTTTACCAATAGAAATAATGTCCGTTTCTACACCTTTATACTCTCCCTCCATCAAAGATTTAGCTTTCTTGATAATGTTTGCATTAAACCCACCGCAAAGACCCCTGTTAGAAGTAATAGTAACTAGTAATACTTTCTTTAATTCTCTGTTTTCAGAATAAATACCACCTTCAGAACTATCTAAAGTCGAACTTAAATTTACTAATAATTCTGTAAGTTTATTTGCATATGGTCTCATTTGAGTAACCGCATCCTGAGCTCTTTTTAACTTAGCTGCAGACACCATTTTCATAGCAGATGTAATCTGCATGGTTGACCCAACAGATGTAATTCTTATTCTTATTTCCTTTAAGTTCGCCATAATTATTTAGCGTATTTTTGAGAAAGATCAGCAGCTACTTTCTCAATTGTAGATTTAATTTCGTCTGTTAATTTTCCTCCAGCTAAATCATCTAAAACAGATTGATATTTTTGGTGTAAGAAAGATAAAAATTCTGTTTCGAATTCTTTAATTTTATTTACAGGAACATCCAATAATAATCCGTTTGTACCACAGTAAATAATAGCCGCTTGTTCTTCAACTCTTAATGGAGAATATTGTCCTTGTTTAAGGATTTCTACATTTCTTTTACCTTTTTCGATAATAGCTGTTGTTGCAGCATCAAGGTCAGAACCAAACTTAGCAAATGCTTCTAACTCTCTGTACTGCGCTTGATCTAATTTTAAAGTTCCTGAAATCTTTTTCATAGACTTAATTTGAGCTGAACCACCCACACGAGATACCGAAATACCTACATTAATTGCAGGACGAACACCTGATAAGAATAAGTTAGATTCTAAGAAAATTTGACCATCAGTAATAGAAATTACATTTGTTGGAATATATGCGGATACATCACCCGCTTGAGTTTCAATAATTGGAAGTGCTGTTAAAGAACCACCACCCTTCACTTTACCCTTTAAAGACTCTGGTAAATCGTTCATTTGAGAGGCGATAGTATCATCATTAATAACTTTTGCAGCTCTCTCTAATAATCTCGAGTGTAAATAGAATACATCTCCTGGATACGCCTCTCTTCCTGGAGGTCTTCTAAGTAATAAAGAAACTTCTCTGTAGGCAACTGCTTGTTTTGATAAATCATCAAATACGATTAAAGCTGGTCTACCAGTATCTCTAAAATATTCTCCAATAGCCGCTCCTGAAAGTGGTGCGTAAAACTGCATTGGAGCAGGGTCTGCAGCTGAAGCCGCGATAATAACAGTATAAGCAAGAGCTCCAGCGTCTTCTAATGTTTTAGCAAGTGCCGCAACAGTAGAGTTTTTCTGACCAACAGCAACATAGATACAGAAAACCGGTTCTCCTTTATCGTAAAATTCTTTTTGATTAATAATTGTATCGATAGCTACTGCTGTTTTACCAGTTTGCCTATCCCCAATAATTAACTCTCTTTGTCCTCTACCTACAGGAATCATAGCGTCAACTGCTTTTAACCCTGTTTGTAATGGCTCGTTTACAGGTTGTCTGTAAATTACACCAGGAGCTTTTCTTTCAATTGGCATTTCGAATGTTTCTCCTTGGATTGGTCCTTTTCCATCAATAGGGTTACCCATTGTGTCTACAACTCTTCCTAACATCCCTTCACCTACCTTGATAGATGCAATCTGCTTAGTTCTTTTTACAGTATCTCCCTCTTTAATTCCTTTTGAAGGTCCTAACAATACCGCTCCAACGTTATCTTCTTCAAGATTTAGTACGATAGCTTTTAGTCCATTTTCAAATTCAATTAATTCTCCAGATTGAACATTTGTAAGTCCGTAAATACGAGCAATGCCATCTCCTACCTGTAATACTGTTCCAACTTCCTCTAATTGAGCTTCAGATTTAAAGCCTGAAAGTTGTTGTCTTAAAATTGCTGATACTTCAGCTGGTTTTACTTCTGCCATTGTTTTATTTTTTATTTTTAGAAGTCCTTTATGTAAAGGTTTTTGTTAAATGTTTGTTTTAAATCTTTTAATGTACGAGAAACTGACGCGTCTAATTGTTTGTCTCCCATAGTGATAATTGTTCCCCCGATAATGCTTTCATCAACAATCTCAGTTAATTCAATATCAGATTTTCCATGCGTTGAAATGAAATTTAAAATTTCTTTTCTTGTTTGATCATCAATCTGAACAGCTGTTGTAACTGTAGCTGTTTCAATTTTTTTGTGACTTTTATACTGTAAAATAACACTTTCAGTAATTCCTTCCAAATACATTTCTCTTTTTTTAGAAGTAATAATATTAATAAATGACATACTTAAATCACTCAATTGAGATGAAAATACTTGATTGAAAATATCAAGTTTTTTATCTGTTTTAATAACAGGACTTTTTAAAAGTAAACTGAAATCTCTATTTTCTGAGCAAACTGTTTGAATTAACTTCATATCATTTACAATTTCCTCTAACATGTTTTGCTCAATAGCTAACCCTATTAAGGATTTGGCATATCTTGATGTTATTCTAGATTGATTCATTTATCTTGTTAATTAAGTTAGTTTTGTTGTAATGCAGATGAAACCAATTCTTTTTGTTTTACTGCATCCGATAGTTCTGATTTCAAAATTTTCTCTGTCATTTCAATTGAAAGTTCTGCAACCTGATTTTTAAGTTCAGTAATCGCTTTCATTTTATCGTTATTTATTTGGTCTTTAGCAGAAATAATAATTTTATCTGCTTCAGTAGTTGCTTTTTCTTTAGCTTCAGATATTATGTTTAACTTCATTTCTCTTGCTTCTTTCAATAATAAATCTCTTTCTTTTTTTGCTTCAATCAGAATTCTTTCGTTATCAGCATTTAAAGATGTCATTTCTTCTTTAGCTTTATCCGCTGCTTTTAAAGCGTTGTCAATGCTTTCGTTTCTTTCGTCTACCGCATTTAAAATTGGTTTCCATGCAAATTTCTTTAGTAGTACAAGTAATAATACAAATACTACACAAGTCCAAAACATTAATCCTATTGCTGGTGTTACCAGTGCCATTGGGTCCATAATAATTTTTTTAATAAAGATTAGTTGCAAGCAACCCTTGCAACTAATCTTTTGTTGTTAATTGTTTTTACTTACTGTGATTATCCCTGTAAAAGAGCTACTACCACACCAAATAATGCAACACCCTCAACAAGAGCTGCTGCAATAATCATGTTTGTTTGAATCATTCCTGAGTGTTCTGGCTGTCTTGCCATTGCTTCAAGAGCTGATCCTCCAATTTTACCGATTCCGATACCTGCACCAATTGCTGCTAGTCCGGCTCCGATCGCTGCTATCCCTGTAATTTCCATTTTTTATTTTTTTTGGTTATACAATTAGGTTAATTTTAATGATGCTCTACAGTAGCCAATCCTATAAATAGAGAGGTTAGTAGAGTAAATATATATGCTTGTAAAAATGCTACTAATACTTCAATTAAATACATAAACAGAACGAATACAACAGAAACAGGAGCTACTCCGAACGCTCCTCCGTTTCCTAATCCGCTTTGCGCCATAAATATTAATGATATTAAACTTAGTATTATAATGTGTCCTGCCGAAATATTCGCAAATAACCTTATCATTAAAGCAAAAGGTTTTGTAAAAATTCCAACAATTTCAATAGGAATCATAATTGGCATTAGTGCTAATGGAACTCCTGGAGGGTTAAAAATATGTCCCCAATACGATTTGTTAGCAGAAAAATTTGTTACCAATAATGTTATAAAGGACAACACAAGTGTAATAGCTATATTACCTGTTACATTTGCTGACCCTGGAATTAATCCCAATAAATTATTAATCAGAATAAAGAAAAATAATGTAAGTAAATAAGGAAGGAATTTTTTGTAATTACTCCCTACATTTGGTTTGATAATATCATCTCTAACAAACAAAACCAAAGGCTCTATAAACGAAAGAAGTCCACTTGGAGATCCTTTTGTTTTTTTAGATTTTCTACCAGCTCCTGCAAACAACAATAGTAAAACTACTAAAGCTAATAACATAGAAGCAACATTTTTTGTAATAGACAAATCCAAGGGATGTAGTCCTGAATTTTCTGTAATATGAGAATGAGAATCAATTGAATAAACTCTATCCCCCTTAATAACATCAGAATGTCCGTGATGAAAATCTGAAGACATGAAAATATCTAAATTCCCATCAGTAAATAAAATTACTGGTAATGGAATTGTTACCGACCCTTCTCCTTCTCCCCATAAATGCCATTCGTGAGAATCGGAAATATGATGCATAATAGCTGGAACTGGATTATATAATTCCTCTGAATTACTTTCAGTTGGATGATTTTCAGCTTGAATTGTTGTAGATGTTATTAATAATAACAGAGCTACAAGTATAGTTTTTAACCTAGTATTTAACATTTTATTTTTCTATCCTTAAAAATCGATTGCAAAAGTAAATAAATATTTGACTATAAAGAGGAAAATTATTCTTTTATTTTATTTATTAAAACAATGTCCGAAAAAAGATAGATAAAATAAATAATGAAAAAGTTATAAATGTAAATATTGTCTTGTTTACTGTAGTTTAGTATTGTAGGTAATAGAAATAATATACAAAGAAAAATTCTTAAAAAGTTAATAAATAAAAAATGTGATGGAGTGGTGTCTTTTTTATTGGAAAGTTTTTGATTAATTAAATCTCCCAACAAAACAAGTGTAAAAAGAAATATTTGAATAATTAAAATATCTGAATAATGAATATTTAAATTAAAGATGTCCACAATAAAATAATTTAATCCTAAACTAAAACCGAAAATGAAAATCTTATTTTTTATCATTATGTTTTATTATTCCTCTCAACACATAGTAAAGAGCTAAAATTATTGAGGATAAAGAGAAAATTATCGTGTAAAATGGATCTTCTGATTGATTAGAATCATCCAAGTAATCTCCAAAAAAAGTTCCTACAACAATAATTACAGCCATTTGAGTAGCTAAAGAAGAATATTTAATGTAAGAATTAAGCTGTTTTTTCTTGTTTATCTTGTTTTTCGGCATGCTTAATATCTTTTATAACCGCACCCATACTACAAGACCCTGAGAAAGAAGCTCCAGGTTCAATAGAAAGTTTATTGGTAATAATATCTCCATTTAATTTTGAGGTTGACTTTAAAGAGAGTAATTGTGATACTGTTATTTTAGCTTTTATTTCTCCTGAAATATCAGCATTTGAACAAATAACATCTCCCTCAACAACCCCAGAAGACCCAATAACAAGTTTTCCTTCTGTTTTTACAGACCCTTTTAAAACTCCATCAATTCTAATATCACTTTTAGATTGGATATCTCCTGTAATTATAGTTCCGTTTCCTACCATATTTACCACTGAAGAGTTGTTTGTTGAATTTTTCATGTTATTGTTATTATTTGAAAACATAATTGATATTTTTTTGTATTGCTAAATTAAAATTATTTTTTTATTTTTTAGTCTTCTAAGTAATTATTATTAAAGAACTTAGAATACCCTTCAATATCTTTGTGTTTATAGAATTCTGGGAAATTTTGTTGAGAAATAATTATCTTTAAGAAATCGGATTTATTTAATTCTGAAAGTATTGTTTTATTAGAGGTTAACATATTCCCATAAGTATTAACTGAAGAAGTGTTTTGAAATGTTTTTATAATTAAAATATGTTTCTCTAAACCCATTAACATTGTATTAATCTCTAAGGTTTCTGAACTATAATTTCTACTATTGAAATTTGAAACTAGAGTTTTTATAAAATTAATATCAGTTCCTTCTTTTGGTGTGATTAACAATAAATAGTAAGGAGTGTTGTCTTTAAACCTATATGGAGTTTTTAGGACAGCAGTTATATTTCTCTCCTCAATCTGATTTAAATTTTGTATTAACTCTAATATTTCAATAAATCTTTCAGAGCTTACTGTGTTTGAATATTCTATTTTTCCTTTTTCTAATCTTTTAACAAAATTACTTGTATCGTTATTCAGTTTAAATTCCGATAAAATATTAATAAGGTAATATCTGGAATGGTACTTTAAATTTTCTTCTTTTTGTTGTTGTATTTTCTCTAAAGATTTTGAGAACGAAAGATTAAAACTATCTTTTTCATAAAAAGAGTATATCTCGGAATACTCTCTTTCCAACTCTTCTTCTTTTGACAAAACAGATCTTATAAAATTACTATCTAAAAGTGTTTTAGTATAATTACTTTCTGGGAACCTATCTACCAATGTCTTTTTTGTTTGTTTTGCTTTTTCGTGACTTTTATTATCAATCTGAAGTTTATATATTAGGTAATAGGAAAGTGGTGTCAACTCTTCATGATTAGGGAATCTTCTAACTAATCCTTCTAACATATTTTCTGATTTTATTAACTCTTCTAGATCATCTTTATATATAACTGAAGATTGATAATAAGCGTTAATTATTTTTGTATTTGATATAGATATATCCTCCTTAGTTAATGGGAGTTTATCTAAGTAATATTTTTCAGATTTTAAATTTTGAGAGTTAATTTTACCCTCTTTATTGTTTGTTGTTGAATCTGTTTCAGAGGTATTTATTGATTTTTTATTATACCTCCTCCAGTCATCTTCTAATTTTCTTTTCCCCCATTTTTTTCTAAATTCTGATAACCCAAAACTTAAAGTTGCTGGGTTATAAAAATACCACTTACCTCCAGAGGTATTGTTTCCAAAATTATCATTTCTTCCATTTCGGTTGTTCATTCCTCTATTACCTCTGTTTTGCTTCTCTCTTAGTTCTTCTTGTTCTTTTTTAATAACCTCCGCTATAACGGACTGGATAATTGAAATTCTTTTTGAAGTAGGTAAAGAAGCTATCATTTGTAAACTATCTTGATAAGAGATAACTGTCAGATATTTTACTAAATTTTCTAAAATAGATTGTATTTTCTTTGTTTCTTTATAAGACTGATGGTCTTCTGGCATAAAAGCGTAAGCGCTATCATAAAAAGTTTTAGAAGAAATATAATCTGATTTTTGATAATATAATTTTCCTAATTGTAAAAAAGATATGGATTTCTGAATATCATTATCTATACTATATTTTGTAGAAAGAGTATAGTTTTCTATTGCTAAAGATGTGTCTTCTTCTACAATATTCATTTCCGCTAAAGTAAAGTAAATCTGATCTAGAAAGTCTTTGTTTTTTTCATCTTTTATCATTTTTAGGAACTTATCCCTCATCTGATTTAAGTCTTTTTTATTTCTAAGCGTTCTTGCTAAATTCATTTTAGCATTAAAAACCATTTCGTACTCTGGGTTTGCATCTAAAACTAATTCAAAGTACTTCTTAGATTGTTTTATATTTCCTGCGTCCTGATATATTTGAGCGATAATAAAATAGTACCTTGCTTTTTTACTTTTTCTTTTAATAAGAATACAGGCAGATTTTAATTCATCCGCTGCGTCCGATAACATTATTTGTTTCAAATATAACTCCGCTAAAGTAAGATGAAGATCTTTATTTAATTTTTCAGGGAACTTTTTTTTAGACTGTAATTCATCTAAAATACTTTCTGCAGAATGGTAATCCCCTAAAGCGATATAACATTTTGCGGTCCATAATTCTGATTTAAAAGCTATTTCTGTTTTTTTAAATTTATTTTTTATAAAATTGAATGTTTTTTTTGACTCTAAAAACTCCCCCTTAAAGTAATATGATTTTGCTACTAAAAAATAACTATCATCAATCCATTTACAATATTCTTTATTTCGAATATTTATAGAGTGTTTCTGAATTACAATAGATCCTTTTTTTATGGATTTATCCACATAAGAATGATGGTTTGTTGAGTTTTTTATATTAGTATGTTTGTAAACTGGTAATATGTTAGAATAATCATCTTCATGAGATTTTTCTAATTTAGATATTCCGTACTTTAAACTTTCTTTACCATTAAAATAACCATTGTACTTTGCGGTAATATCATGGTATTTTCTGTGTACATATGTTTTTTTCTTAGTAGAGCAAGAGTTAAGTATTATAAAAAATATAAGTAAAAATATATAGTCGCTATGTCTTGTTTTTTTAATCACTTTCGGTAAACAAACTAAATTTAATTCAATTTATTTTATTTCGGTTTAAATTATACAGCAAATATGAGTATATTTTTATGATATTTGCAAGGATTTATGACGGATAATACAAAATATCTTTTTTTTAGAAAATTAAAAAATAAATATCGTTTAGTTATACTAAATGATGGTACTTTTGAGGAAAGAATTGCTGTGAAAATTACACCCTTATTAGTACTTTCTGTATCTTTAGTAATTAGTTTTTTAATGATTTTATCTACTTTTTTACTTTTTTCATTTACACCTCTAAAAGAATATGTTCCAGGAAAAACAACCTTAGAAACACAAAAAAAATTGATAAACATGTCTATTAAAGTAGATTCTCTTATGGTTTTGTTAGAAGGTAGGGATTTGTATGTAAATAACCTTAGAACTATATTGAATGGAGGTGAATTTATTGAAGAAAGAGTTGAGGGAAAAGAAGAGGGTGATAATCAAAACCTAAACTTAAATGGTTCTATGGAAGACTCTTTATTCCGTCTTATGGTGGAAGAAAAGTCGAGTGGAGATTATATATCAACCTCATCATCGTATTCTATTAATTTTTTACCACCATTAAATGGTGAGTTTACTGAAAAATATGATAAGAATAAAGGTCATTTCGGAGTAGATATTGTAAGTAAAAAAGGAGAGGTTATTAGTACTGTTTCAGATGGTGTTGTTGTAATAAGTGATTGGACAAAGGAAACTGGATTTGTTATTGCTGTTCAACATTCTGAAGGGTTCTTATCTTTTTATAAACACAACTCTAAATTATTGAAAGATGTTGGTGAATTTGTAAAAAATGGAGACCCTATCTCTATAATTGGAAATAGTGGAGAGCTAACTTCTGGACCTCATTTACATTTTGAACTTTGGAAAAATGGAGAAAGTGTAAACCCTGAAAATTATATTACATTTTAAATGAGTATTAAATCTTTTTTAAGTCTTCCGTTTGCAAATTATATTGTTTTAAAAAACAAGAAGTGGAAAAACAATGCGGTAAACACTCAAAAAAAAGTGTTTGAAAACCTTATAAAAACCGCTTCTAATACTCAGTTTGGAAGAGATCATTATTTTTCTAAAATAGAAAATTATCAGGATTTTAAGAATTGCGTTCCTATTAGAGGGTATGAGGAGTTATCGGATTATATTGAAAAAGTAAAAAATGGAGGGGAAGATGTGTTATGGCCTAACAAACCAATCTATTTTTGTAAAACTTCCGGAACAACATCTGGTTCAAAATATATTCCTATTACAAAGGAAAGCATGCCAAATCATATAACTGCAGCAAGAGACTCTATTTTATCTTATATATCTGAAACAAAAAACACATCTATTGTAAAGGGGAAAATGATTTTTCTTCAGGGGAGTCCTGTACTAAGTAAAACAAGAGAGATATTAACAGGAAGGTTATCTGGTATTGTAGCTCATCATGTTCCGTCTTATTTAACAAAAAATAGATTACCTTCTTTAGATACAAATTGTATAGAAGATTGGGAAGAGAAGGTTAACGCTATTGTTGAAGAAACAATAAATGAAAATATGAGTCTTATATCTGGAATACCCCCATGGGTACAAATGTATTTTGAAAAACTAAAACAGAAAACAGAAAAACAAATAAAAGATATTTTCCCAAAATTTGATCTATTTATTTATGGTGGGGTAAACTTTGATCCGTACCGCAAAACCTTTGAAAAATTAATCGGAAAAAAAATAGACGGTGTAGAATTATACCCCGCTTCAGAGGGATTTATAGCTTATCAAGACTCTCAAAAAGAAGAGGGGATGTTGCTTTGTGTAAACCATGGAATATTCTATGAATTTATTCCAACAGAAGAGTTTTTTGAAGAAAACCCTACAAGGATTTCTTTAAAGGATGTGAAAATTGGAGTGAATTATGTTATTATCTTAAATACAAATGCTGGTTTATGGGGGTACAACATTGGGGATACAATTAAATTTGTTAGTACAAATCCCTACCGAATTATAGTTAGTGGGAGAATAAAACATTTTACATCAGCATTTGGAGAGCATGTAATAGCGGAAGAGGTAGAAAAAAGTTTAAAAATAGCCTTGGATAAATATCCAGCTCAAGTTAATGAAATTCATGTAGCTCCTCAAGTAATTACTGAAAATGGATTACCTTATCATGAGTGGTTTATTGAATTTGAAAAAGAGGTGGATAACCTATCTGAATTTACAAAATGTTTAGATGAAAACCTTCAAAAATTCAATACTTATTATAAGGATTTAATAGATGGGAATGTATTAAAACAACTTCAAATAACAGTTTTAGAAAAAGACGCTTTCCGAAAGTATATGAAATCTGTAGGGAAATTAGGGGGGCAAAATAAAGTTCCACGACTTGCAAACGACAGGAAAATTGCAGTGGAGTTGTTAAAATTTAAATTGTAATGGAAATTAAGAAAAAACATATTGCTCTTTTAGGTTCTACTGGATCTATCGGAACACAAGCTTTGGAGGTGATAGATGCACATCCAGAAAGATTTGTTGTTGAAATTCTGACTGCAAATAATAATTCTGAACTTTTAATAAAACAAGCAATAAAATACAAGCCAAATATTGTTGTTATCTCAAATAAGGAAAAATACAAAGAGGTAAATAATGTATTGTTTGATTTGGGTATAAAGGTATATTCCGGACAACAAGCGTTGGAGGAGGTGGTAGAAAATGAAAATATAGATATTGTACTTACCGCATTAGTAGGTTATTCAGGATTAAAACCAACTATTAAAGCTATAAAAGCAGGAAAAAACATAGCTTTAGCAAACAAAGAAACTTTAGTGGTTGCGGGTGATTTAATTACTAAATTATGTCAACAATATGGGGTATCTATTTATCCTGTAGATTCAGAACACTCTGCAATTTTTCAATGTTTAGTTGGGGAAAGTTTCAACCCTATAGAAAAAATTTATTTAACTGCTTCTGGAGGTCCATTTAGGGGAAGGAAAAAAGATGAACTTTTAAACATAACTAAAGGACAAGCATTAAAACACCCTAACTGGGAAATGGGGGCAAAAATTACAATTGACTCTGCTTCTATGATGAATAAGGGATTGGAAGTTATTGAAGCAAAATGGTTATTTGATTTAAAAGCTGAACAAATTGAAGTGGTGGTACACCCTCAATCTATTATTCATTCTGCAGTGCAATATACAGATGGGTCAGTTATTGCTCAGATAGGTGTTCCGGATATGAAGTTACCTATTCAATACGCTTTGGGATTTCCTGAAAGATTAGAAAATAATTTTAAACGATTTAGTTTTTTCGATTACCCGGAACTTACTTTTGAAAAAGCGGATATGAAAACTTTTCGTAATTTGGATTTGGCATTTAAATCAATGGAAAAAGGTGGAAATATGCCTTGTATTTTAAATGCTGCAAATGAAATTGTAGTAGACGCTTTTCTTAAGGACAGGATAGGTTTTTTATCTATGTCAGATGTAATAGAAAATTGCATGGAAAAGATTACTTTTGTGAAAAATCCTACATTAGAGGATTATGTAAATACAGACCAAGAAACACGAATTTTAGCAACACAAATTTTATAAATGGAAATACTTATTAAATCTCTACAACTAATTTTAAGTTTATCAATACTGGTAGTACTTCATGAATTAGGTCATTTTATACCCGCAAAACTTTTTAAAACAAGAGTTGAAAAATTCTATCTATTTTTTGATCCTTGGTTTTCGTTGGTAAAAACAAAAATTAGAGGTACTGAATACGGAATTGGGTGGCTCCCATTAGGTGGGTATGTGAAAATATCTGGTATGATTGACGAAAGTATGGATAAAGAGCAAATGAAAAAAGATCCTGAACCTTGGGAGTTTAGAGCAAAACCAGCTTGGCAAAGACTAATTATTATGTTAGGTGGAGTAACAGTCAATTTACTTTTAGGTATTTTTATTTATTCTATGACACTATTTGTTTGGAATGATACTTTTTTAACTAATGAAAATGTGGTAAATGGAGTTATTTGTAGTAATTTTGCAAAAGAAATAGGGTTTAAAAACGGAGATAAAATCCTTGCTGTAGATGGAAATACTATAGATCGTTTTCTGGATATTAGTAAGGATATGGTTTTAAGAGATGAGTCTTTTATTGTAGATATAGAAAGAGAGGGAGGTTTTGAGAGGATAGAAATAGGAGATAATTTTATAAAACATTGGAAAAATAATGGTAAAAAACTTCTTTTCACTCCCAGAACTAATGTAGAGGTCGCTTCTGTCACCAAAAACTCATCTTCAGAAAAAGCTGGGATTTTAAGTGGGGATGTATTGATGTCTGTAAATGGGGTTTTAACCAATTTTTTTGACGACTTTAAAAAAGAGTTGTTAAAAAACAAATCTAGTATTGTTACTTTAGGGTTAGATAGAAATGGTATATATAAAACTGTGGATGTTGAAGTTTCTGAAAATGGAACAATAGGTTTTTCACTAGCAAACAACTTAGATTTATCAGTAGATGAATTCAGTTATTTAGAATCTTTTCCTGCTGGGTATAATTTAGCTATGAATAGATTAGGGGAGTATATTAGTCAATTTGCTTTAATTTTTAATTCTGATAATGAACTTGCTGGGGAAATGGGTGGTTTTGGAGCGATTGGAAACATGTTTCCATCTACATGGGATTGGCATAAATTTTGGGATTTAACCGCTTTTCTTTCATTAATGTTAGCTTTTATGAATCTACTTCCTATTCCCGCTTTAGATGGTGGTCATGTTGTGTTTTTATTATATGAAATTATAGTTAGAAAACCAGCTCCGGAAAAGGTTATGGAATACGCACAGATGGTAGGGATGATTTTACTTTTGTCTTTGTTAATATTTGCAAATGGTAATGATATTGTAAAACTATTTTAATGGGGGGACTAACAACATATGAGTCTATTATAATTTTTGCTTCCGCAATTATTGTTTCTTATTTATTTAATTATTATTCTAAAAAATCAGGTATCCCAGCGGTATTAATGTTAATTTCATTAGGTGTAGGTATGAATTTTTTTGTAGAATATTCTACTCGTTTTAATAGTATTTTAAAGGTGTTGGGTACTGTTGGGTTAATACTTATTGTATTAGAAGCTGCTTTAGATTTGAAACTCTTAAAAGAAAAAATTGGTGTTATTTTTAAATCCTTATTAGTAAGTGTTATTGGTTTAGGGGGTACATCTTACTTAGCGGCATTATTTCTAACTTTTATTATACCTGATTTTGAATTTATAAACGCTTTATTAATTAGTATTCCTTTGTCAATTTTAAGTTCCGCTATTATTCTTCCCTCAATTGACTCATTAGAGGGGGGGAAAAAAGAATTTATGATTTATGAAAGTACTTTTTCGGATATTGTAGGAATTGTTGCTTTTTATGCGGTATTAGGAATGACTCACTCTACAGAAAACACAAATGAGGTATATGGTTTAATTTTTGGAAACCTATTAGCTACTATTCTATTCTCTGTTTTAATTTCCTATTTTCTTATTTATATTTTTCAAAAATTAAAGGGTCATGCAAAGTTATTTTTACTTATATCTGTCTTATTAGTTTTATATGCTTTAGGTAAAATGTTACACCTTTCTTCTTTAATTATAATTTTAGTATTTGGTTTAATTTTAAATAATTACAAATTATTTTTCAGGGGATTTTTAAAAGATTTTATTCTGGAAGATAAGATAGAGGGGATTTTAGAGGATTTTAAGGTTGTGACGGTAGAATCTGCATTTGTAGTTCGTACTTTTTTCTTTATTTTATTTGGGTGGTCTATAACTCTTGTGGATTTAATGGATTTAAAAGCCTTTTTAGTTAGTTTAGGGCTTCTGGTAGTTATTTATTTAGTACGTATTTTAGTATTGTTGATTTTTAATGGAGCTTCTTCTATTAATAAGGTAACTCCAGAAGTTTTTTTAGCTCCTAGAGGTTTAATTACTATATTATTGTTTTACGCTATACCTCCATCTATTTCTAGTCAATATGAATTTAATGGAATATTACTTTTTGTAATTATTTTTTCTTGTTTAATTATGACTTGGTCGTTAATCTCAGAAAAGAAAAAATTAGAAATACAAGAGGAAGAAGATTTTGAAATTTTAGAAATAGAAGAAAATTCAGAAGAAGAAATATAGATTTTATCCTTTCTTAAATTCAACTTTATTTTCTCGTATTAATTCTTATTTTTGCAGTCTTAAATTTTATAAAAAAATATTATGATAGATATTAAAAAGTCACTTGAAGTGTTAGGTGTAAAACAAACAAATAACGGAACTTCAACTGGTTCTCAATCCTTTGGAGGAGGAAAAAAAATAGATTCTTTTTCTCCTGTAGATGGAACATTAATTGGTTCTGTTACTCAAACTACTGAGGAGGAATATGAAAAAGTAATGCAAGCTGCAACGTCTGCATTCAAGGATTGGAGATTAAAACCCGCTCCACTTAGAGGAGAAATTGTTCGTCAGTATGGAGAAAAATTAAGAGTTTATAAGCAAGAGTTAGGAGAGTTGGTTTCTTACGAAATGGGCAAAAGCTTACAAGAAGGTTTGGGTGAAGTACAAGAAATGATTGACATCTGTGATTTTGCGGTTGGACTTTCTCGTCAGTTACATGGTTTAACTATGCATTCTGAACGTCCGGGACATAGAATGTACGAGCAATATCACCCACTTGGCGTAGTAGGTATTATTTCTGCATTTAACTTCCCTGTTGCAGTTTGGAACTGGAACACAGCATTAGCTTGGATTTCAGGTGATACTTGTGTTTGGAAAGCATCAGAAAAAGCACCATTATGTGCAGTTGCTTGCCAAAACATATGGAATGAAGTAGCAAAAGAAAATGATTTACCAGAAGGAATTTCTTGTATCGTAAATGGAGATTACACAGTAGGTGAAATGATGACTTCTGACGACAGATTGCCTTTAATTTCTGCTACTGGCTCAACAAGAATGGGTAGAATTGTTGGTAGTGAGGTTGCTAAAAGATTTGGAACATCATTATTAGAATTAGGAGGAAACAATGCAATTATTATTACTCCCAATGCTGATTTAGAAATTACAATTATTGGTGCATTATTTGGTGCTGTTGGTACTTGTGGGCAAAGATGTACTTCTACAAGAAGACTAATTATACACGAATCAGTTTATGA
>Ga0206679_10000714_pt1 | contig 27927 bp, 25 predicted proteins | sample M110012015metaG_FD_155464 | JGI IMG/M metagenome (GOLD analysis project Ga0206679, IMG submission 155464) | Ammonia-oxidizing marine archaeal communities from Monterey Bay, California, United States - M1 100m 12015 | ecosystem: Environmental > Aquatic > Marine > Intertidal zone | place: USA... | reverse complement strand
CAATCTATACGATGATGTTAGCTGCATTGGGAATATTTATTATGATCATGGATTCCCTTGATAGTGGATCATTTTATGGAAATATAATGGCAGTAACATGTGCAGTTTTTTTCGCAAGTTATGCAATTTTAGTACGTTTTAAGAGAAATAGTGAGATGTTACCCGCTTTAATGATCTCCGGTTTCATTATAATGGCATTGGTTTTAGTGGCTTATCCTGGCGATTTAGACGTGCCCCTTGAAGATTTATTTCTTTGTTTTTTGTATGGAGGTATTTTATCCACCTGTGTTAATGTGACCTTTATTCTTGCTTCCAAATTCCTTTTTGCAGCTGAATTAACCCTTTTTATGCTATTAGAATTTGCCTTAAGTCCAATTTGGGTTTGGCTTTTTGTTAGCGAAACGCCAACATTATTGACGATAATTGGAGGAATGGTAGTGATCTTAGCAGTTGGCTATCGCTCATTAACTGAATTAACAACGCATTCCAAAAGTAGACGTAAATTTCCAATAAATCCTTTATAATTTATAATTAACATTTACTTTAGGTTTAAAATATTTAAACTTGTAATATATATAAAATGAAATAGATTGTTCTTAGTAGTTGATTATATTGAGGAGTTTAAATGTCAAAGGTAGCTGTAATGGGCGGCGGTCCAGCAGGATTGTATTTCGGGATATCCTTAAAATTAAAAAATCCCGCAGCAAATATAACAATAATTGAGCGTAATAAAGCAACTGATACTTTTGGTTGGGGAGTCGTACTATCCGACGAAACCCTAAGTAATCTAGAAAATAATGATCCAGTGAGTGCAAAAGACATTAGAGAGAATTTCGCTTACTGGGATGATATTGCGTTGCATCATCAAGGAAAAAAAACGCTATCAACTGGGCACGGATTTTGTGGTATTGGGAGACATAAACTTCTACTCATACTACAAAAACGCGCAATCGAACTAGGTATAAATTTAAATTTTGAAACCGAAGCAGAAGCTGCCGTAAATTACATGGAGAGATATGACATTGTCGTGGCAGCCGATGGGTTAAACTCAAAAACCCGCAATGAATTTGATAATGTTTTTAAGCCAGATATTGATATGCGAACGTGTCAATTTGTTTGGTTAGGAACTCATCAGAAATTTGACGACGCGTTTACCTTCATTTTTGAAAAAACTGAAAAAGGTTGGGTTTGGGTTCACGCATATTCATTTGATGATGACACATCAGCTTTTATTGTTGAATGTTCACAACAGACCTTTGACGCATTTGGTTTTGCAAACCTCTCCCAACAAGAAAGCATATTAATTTGTGAGAAAATTTTTAAAAATAATTTAGGTGGAAATAAATTAATGACAAATGCCAATCATATACGCGGTTCGGCCTGGATAAGATTTCCAAGAGTGTTGTGCGATAATTGGTATCATAAAAATATAGTGCTTCTCGGAGATTCTTCTGCAACTGCACATTTTTCGATTGGTTCTGGGACAAAATTAGCCTTAGAGAGCGCCATCTCTTTAGCAAAACACATAGATGCTGAAGATAATACAACTGAAGCATTCAAAAAATATGAGGATGAGAGAAAACTTGAAGTGTTCAGATTGCAATCGGCGGCAAGAAACTCCGTAGAATGGTTCGAAGATGTGGAAAGATATTTAGATCTAGATCCGGTTCAGCTAAATTATTCCCTTCTAACCAGATCTCAAAGAATAAGTCATGAAAACCTACGAGAGCGTGATCCCTTATGGCTGGAAAGTGCAGAAAAATGGTTTCAAGAACAAGCTGGAAATATTAAACCCAAGACTATCAGAGCTCCTATGTTTGCTCCATTCAAATTGGGCGACATGGCTTTAACAAACAGAGTAGTTGTTTCTCCAATGGCACAATATAAAGCAAAAGATGGTTGCCCAACTGAATGGCACTTTGTTCATTATGCTGAAAGAGCAAAAGGCGGAGCAGGTTTGGTTTATACCGAAATGACATGTGTCTCCGCAAACGGACGTATCACATTGGGATGTTCAGGACTTTATAAGCCAGAACATGAAGAACAATGGAATAGGTTAACAAAATTTGTACATGAAGAAACTGAGGCAAAAATTTGTTGTCAAATCGGTCATGCGGGTCGTAAAGGCTCAACGCAACTTGGGTGGGAGAAGATGGATGCTCCTCTTGTGAATGACAATTGGCCACTTTTATCTGCCTCCGCCCTTCCTTGGTCACCCGAAAATGCAACTCCAAAAGAAATGACCGAAGGTGATATGAAATTAGTAATTGATCAATTTGTCTCTGCTGTGAAAATGGCATATCGGGCGAACTTTGACATGATAGAATTACACGCTGCACATGGGTATTTGATATCATCTTTCATCTCCCCCAAGTCAAATATACGGATAGATAACTACGGAGGATCACTCAAGAATAGAATGCGCTTTCCTTTAAGAGTGTTTAAAGCGATGAGAAAAGCATGGCCTAAAGCCAAACCAATGTCAGTAAGAATCTCTGCAACAGATTGGATTGACGATGATGGTGTGACGCCAGCAGAATCAGTGAAAATTGCAAAAATGTTTTCTGAGGCAGGAGCTGATATTATTGATGTTTCTGCTGGACAGACATCAATTGATGCAACTCCAGTCTATGGAAGAATGTTTCAAACACCCTTTTCTGATAGAATCAAAAATGAAGCAAAAATAAAAACTATGGCAGTTGGTAATATTTATGAAGCCGACCATGTAAACTCAATTCTCATGGCAGGTCGCGCTGATTTGGTTTGCTTAGCCCGCCCTCATCTATCTGATCCATATTGGACATTGCGTACAGCAGCAGAAAATGGCGATAGGGAAATGAAGTGGCCTCTACCTTACGAAGCTGGTCGTGATCAACTTTGGAGATTATCTGACCGAGCATTAGAAAACTTAAAAAATGCAAAATAATTCAACTAATGAGGCAAAGACACGTGTTCGTGCTTGGTTAAAGATATTAAAAACATCCAATTTCATAGAAAAGAACGTTAGAGAACGTCTTAGAAACGATCATAAAACCACGCTTCCCAGGTTTGATGTGATGTCTGCTTTGTACAGGTCAAAAGATGGTTTGAAGATGAGTGAACTTTCAGGGGTGTTGAAAGTATCTAATGGAAATATTACTGGAATTATTGATAGATTGGTTCAAGATGGCCATGTGGAAAGAACTGCAATTCAAGGTGATAGGCGGGCTTATTTAGCTTCGTTAACCAAAAAAGGATCTAAACAATTCCAAGAGTACGCGTTAGAACATGAAACTTGGATAAATGAAATATTGAGTGATATAAGCGTAGAAGAAGCAAATATAATAACGAAACTTTTGACATCTATTACTGACAATGGAGATTTAAAATGAATTTAGCCAATTTCTCTTCCAAACACTTTGCGCATTCGGTAACAAATGGAATTGCATATATCTCTTTAAAAGGAGCAGACCGAAAAAACCCACTCACTTTTGAAAGTTATGCGGCCTTAAGAGACTATTTCCGTGAATTGGTCTATGAAAACAATATACAAGTTGTAGTATTTGGCTCAAATGGAGGAAATTTTTGTTCTGGAGGAGATGTCCATGATATTATAGGGCCTCTAGTAGGAATGGATATGAAAGGGCTACTAAATTTCACAAGAATGACGGGAGATCTTGTTAAGGCCATGATCAATTGTGGCAAGCCAATTATCGCCGCCGTAGATGGAGTCTGCGTTGGAGCAGGAGCGATTATAGCAATGGCATCGGATTTAAGGATAGCCACCCCTGAAGCAAAAACAGCATTTCTTTTCACCCGAGTTGGGTTAGCTGGTTGCGATATGGGCGCCTGCGCAATCTTACCAAGAATAATTGGTCAAAGTAGAGCAGCGGAACTCCTTTTCACCGGTAGAGCAATGACAGCTAATGAAGGTTTAAATTGGGGGTTTTATAATTCGATCTCGTTAAAAGATGAATTAGAAAAAACAGCAATTAAATTAGCAGAGCGTCTTGTAGACGGTCCCAGTTTTGGCCACATGATGACAAAAACTATGCTGGCCCAAGAATGGTCCATGTCAATCGAACAGGCAATAGAGGCAGAAGCTCAAACTCAGGCAATCTGTATGCAAACTGGTGATTTTGAACGCGCATTTAAAGCTTTTGTTAAAAAAGAAAAACCAATATTTAAAGGAAATTAAATGGCAGATACATCATTTCTAAATTGGCCTTTTCTCAATCAAAGTCATAACGTTTTACATTCGAAGTTAGAGGCCTGGGCCTTAGAAAATCTGCAAAACATATCACACGACAATCCAGACATCACTTGCAAATCTTTAGTGTCAAAATTAGGAAAAGCAGGGTTCCTTAAATATTCTGGAATATCTGTGGAGCACCCCAAAGTAGACGTTCGCTCTCTTTGTTTAATTAGAGAAACACTAGCAAGACACGAAGGGTTAGCAGACTTTGCATTTGCAATGCAAGGCCTAGGATCCATGCCAATCTCATTATTTGGCAACGCAGAGCAAAGAAATTTTTGGTTACCCCTCGTGCAATCTGGCGAAGCTATATGTGCATTCGCCTTGACTGAACCTCAGTCTGGTTCCGATGTGGCAAACATAGAATTAGAAGCAAAAAAAGAACGGAATGGCTATACTTTAAACGGTGAAAAGACTTGGATATCCAATGGTGGGATTGCAGATTTTTATACCGTTTTTGCCAGAACTGGTGAAGGCACTGGAGCGAAAGGTTTATCTGCATTTGTAGTTTCAGCAGAGACCCCTGGCCTTATTATTTCAGAGCGAATTGAGGCAGTCTCTCCACATCCGCTAGCTACCTTAAAATTTGAAAATTTGTATTTAGAAGTAAGTTCGATGATTGGACAACCAGGAGAAGGATTTAAAATAGCGATGGCTTCCCTCGATAATATGCGTCCGACAGTTGGGGCAGCCGCACTTGGTTTTGCCAGGCGTGCTTTTGATGAAAGCCTGAAACGATCACAATCTAGAGAGTTGTTTGGCGCACCCTTGGGAAACTTACAAATGGTGCAGGGTCATTTGGCTGAGATGTCATTAGATATAGATGCTAGTGCTCTTCTCATTTACCGAGCTGCATGGGCAAAAGATAATGGTGCAGAAAGAATTACCAAGGAAGCTGCTATGGCAAAACTATACGCTACCGATCATGCACAGTTGGTAATTGATAAAGCTGTTCAAATACATGGAGGTGATGGAGTGCGAAAAGGTCATATAATGGAAAGTCTCTACAGAGAAATCAGAGCTTTACGGATATATGAAGGTGCTTCAGATGTGCAAAAAATAATTATTGCTCGAGACGCATTAGCGAGTATTAATTCATGAATCTAACTCATTCCGCCCATATAGATCAATTCGCTAGAAACAATTTACCACAAGAAGCGGAGCAACCAGACTATATATTAGATGGTTATGAATATCCTGAAATTTTAAACGTTGGCTTTGAGCTGACAGATAAAATGGTATTACAAGGCTATGGAGATAATATTGCGCTAATAGGCAATGGTAGGCGACGGACATATAAAGAATTAAGTGATTGGACAAATCGAATAGCGAACGCTTTAGTCCAGAATTATAGTATACAACCAGGAAACCGCGTTCTTATACGATCAGCTAATAATCCAGCTATGGTCGCTTGCTGGTTAGCAGCAACTAAAGCTGGAGCTGTAGTTGTAAACACTATGCCATTGTTGCGAGAAAAAGAACTTATAGAGATTATTAATAAAGCTAGAATTACCCATGTCCTTTGCGACTCTCGACTTATGGAAGAAATGGGCAAATGCTTTAAGAAAAGCACGACCTTGAAATATGTGGTACCTTTTGATGGCACAGCAAATCACGATAGTGAATTAGATAGTGTAGCTTTAGAAAAATCAATTAAATTTGAAACCATCAAGACTAGTCGTGATGATGTTGCTTTATTAGGTTTCACATCTGGGACGACAGGTTCACCAAAAGCTACAATGCATTTTCATCGAGACTTATTAATCATTGCAGATGGATACGCAAAAGAAATTTTGAATGTGCAGGAAGATGATATCTTTGTTGGCTCGCCTCCTTTAGCCTTTACTTTTGGATTAGGTGGGCTTGCTATATTTCCACTTCGCTTTGGTGCAGCGGCTACTTTACTCGAAAATGCGTCACCACCAAACATGATTGAAATAATAGAAAAATTCAAAGCAACCGTATGTTTCACGGCCCCTACAGCATACAATATGATGTTAGCTGCTATGGATGAAGGTGCAGACTTGTCTTCCCTGAGAGCTGCAGTTTCAGCAGGGGAGACCTTACCTGCTCCAGTTTACAACGCCTGGCTTAAAAAAACCAACAAACCAATGTTGGATGGTATTGGAGCTACTGAAATGTTGCATATTTTTATTTCTAATAGGTTCGACGATCATAAAGCAGGTTGCACGGGCAAACCTGTTCGAGGTTATGAAGCCAAAATCGTGGACGATAATATGAAAGAGGTCAAAATTGGTGAAATTGGTCGATTGGCAGTCAGAGGTCCAACTGGTTGTCGCTACCTATCAGACGAACGCCAAAAAAAATATGTGCAGAATGGCTGGAACATAACTGGAGATAGTTTTTCCCAAGATAAAAACGGATACTTTTATTTCTCCGCTAGAAATGATGATATGATAATTTCATCTGGCTACAATATAGCGGGCCCTGAGGTGGAAGCAGCCCTTTTATCTCATCCGAATGTCCTCGAATGTGCTGTTATTGGTTTTCCCGATCCAAACCGAGGTGCAATTGTACAAGCTCATGTAGTTCTGAACAAGACCATAAAAGAAAGCGAAAAATTAATTTCAGAACTTCAACATCACGTAAAAATGACAATCGCACCTTTTAAGTACCCTCGATCAATTATTTTCACAAAATCTCTACCTAAAACACAAACTGGTAAAATCCAAAGATTCACACTGCGAAATTTATCAAAAACGGAAAGAAAAAATGTCTCATAAGCAAATACATCCCAAAGGCTGGAAACCAGCTAAAGGCTATGCCAATGCAGTGCTATCAGAAGGTTTAATACTAAATATAGCTGGTCAAATTGGTTGGAATGAAAGTCAAGAATTTATAGCAAAAGACTTTCTTGGCCAGATGGAACAAACTTTAAAGAATATTTCGACAATTGTTGTTGAAGCGGGAGGTAAAGTTACAGACCTTACTAGATTAACTTGGTACGTAACAGACAAAGCAACTTATGTATCTAACCAAAGACAAGTTGGAGAAATTTATAGAAAGATTTTGGGCAATCATTTCCCAGCGATGACAATGGTGGTTGTAACTGCTCTGGTAGAAGACGAAGCGTTAATTGAAATTGAAGCAATTGCGATCATTCCAAAATAAATCCAAATTTCAAAAATCAAACAAGGATATCAAATGCCAGATCGCGCAGAAGCAATTAATGAATTTTGGTTTGTTCAATGTAATGAAGAAGATTGGTTCAAAAAAGATCTCGAATTTGACAAAGAAATAAAAAACAAATTCTTAACTGATCATAAAAAAGCATGCGCAGGTGATTATAATTATTGGATTACTCATCCAAAAGATTGCTTGGCATTAATTGTTTTGTTGGATCAGTTCTCGCGAAATATGTTTCGAGATTTGGGAAAAGCATTTTCGCAGGACAAAAAAGTTCAAAGTTTATCCAAATACATGATAGAAAATAATTATTTCTCTGAATTTTCAAATAATGAAATTTTTTTCTCATTAATCCCTCTTATACACAGCGAAGAAGTAAATGATCATGAAATTGCTCACGAAAATTGTGAAAAATATTTGAGACAAGACGATAGTTATGAGCAGATAAGACAAAGTTGGAATGATCATACAAAAGCAATTAAAAAGTTTGGGCGTTATCCTCACAGAAATACTATATTAGATCGAACCAGCACGAAAGAAGAAATACTATTTTTAACTCAGCCAAATTCCTCTTGGTAATCTAATTTCAGGTCTTAAGTAAAGTTTTTAATTCACTGCCCTTTTCACCTATATCAAAATACACACCCACCATAATCTTTAGAGCGTCTAAGCAAACAGACTTTAATACATGTTCATTTGGTGCGTGTTGCGAACACCCACGGTATGAGTGGGGTATCCAAATTGTAGGAAGCTTTAAAATATCGGTAAAACTATCATTGGGGAGTGATCCTGCTAAATTTGGAACGAGATGGGGGGCCTTTTTAGAAGTTGTCTCTATCGAAGCAGATACTAAATCAACCCACGGATGTTTCACGCTTAAGCGGGTAGCTTCAAACAGCTGATTATCATGTAATATTATCTTAACTTGTTTAAAATTTAGATCATCTAAATGTTTACGCAATGCAGGAATAATATCTTTACTCCTCGTTCCAACAACAAATCGCAATTGACATGATGCTCTTGCTTTTCCAGAAATTGCGTTAACAGCCTTTTGTTGATTACCACTGGTCAACGACAATATAGAAAATGAATTCCATCCATAAAGTCTCTCAAGAGGAGTTAAATTACGCTCACCCCAATTTAGATCGATTTTTGCATCTCCTGAGTTTTCCAAAGGCAAGCTGTTTAAAATTTCTTTAATTTCTTCGGTTAAACTCGCAGGTCGCCATGCAGATATTTGAATTTCCCCTTTTTTATTAGAGATTGATGCTAGAGCATTTGTTAAAATAATTGCGGGATCTGAAAGAACTCCACCCCAATTTCCAGAATGGTGATCACCCTTTCTTAAATCTACCTCTAAATCAAAATTCATTGCCCCTCGCGTTCCCATGAAAATAGTGGGCACATCCGGCTGTAGTCTTGGACCGTCAGAAGCTATTAATACATCTGACACCAATCTACTTTTCTTCTCTTTAAAAAATTCTCTCAATCCTGGCGAACCAATTTCTTCGGAAGTTTCCATAACAAATTTAACATTGAAACCAAGTGATTTTCGAATGGATAAAACGGTCTCTAAAGCAATAATATTTATTAGATGTTGAGATTTATTATCAGCCGTACCCCTTCCATACAGTTTATTACCACGTTCTTTTAAAGTAAAAGGATCCAATCCATCAAACCATTGCTCTTTTTGACCTAATACCACATCTCCATGACCATAGATAAAAATAGTTGGATAATCTGAGCTCTCTATTCTTTCGCCAATCAGGATGGGACCACCGGACGAGTTTGGGTTATCGAAAATTTCACAAATTAATCCTAAACGTGTTAATCTTGGAAGAATAGCTACAGTCAGGTAACGAAGTAATTCATTGTTGCTTTCAGAATTTTGACTTTCAGTTTTAAAAGAAACAAGATTGCTAAGATCTTTTTTAAATGTTCCATCATTGAAATACGCTTTGACATGCGCAATGGCCTCGTTTCGTTTTTTGGACTCTGATACATTCACTTTTTAAATTCCATTATTCGCAGGATATAGAACTTTCCTATTTTTCAATAACTGCTGTAATAGTAACTTGAAGACAGCAATCTTTGGGTAAATCTGCAATTTGCGCATGCCTTGCTGGCCTTTTATTAGGATCAGGAAACATCTTAATCCATTCGGGATTAACTAAAGATCTATCATTCTTATCTCTAAAATAAAGATCCATTTTAACGATATCTTGAACAGAACCTCCTGCTTCAGAAATTATCTGTTCTATATATTCAAACACCAAAGAAACCTGCTCTACTTTATCTTTTGAATACATATCAATACTGATCGATTTGCCAGAAATTACTGAAGAAACTAAAATCCCCTTATGAATCGCTGCTGCCGGAATTGGATTTTTATGTGGCGGTATATTTTTAGGATTAATCGATCTAACCATTATGCACCTCCAGTTTGATGCTTTATTGGATTGGATAGTGTACCCAACTTATCTATTGAAATATTAATAGAACCACTTTCTTCTCCCAGTAGAAGGCTTTTATGTCCTCGTGGAAAACGCCCCGCCCCTTTTCCAGTAGTACCAAATGAAATCAAATCACCAGGTTCTAAGGTAAAATAACTACTCGCTTCAGCAATACAAGTTTCCACAGAAAATCTATAATTACTTGTATGATCTTTTGTAAAAACTTCATCATCAAGAAATCCGATTACATTTAAATCATTGGGATTACCAACTTCATCTCTCGTTGTTATCCATGGTCCCATCGGTCCAAAAGTATCGGTTCCTTTTGAACGTGTGTGGTATACGTAAAAGACGTCCGTATCGTCAGGGCCATTCAAATTACGCCAAGTATAAAATTCTGGTCGTGCCATGTCTTTATCATACGTGACTGCAATACTGTCTTTTTGAAACTTTAATCCATGTGATGTCACATCGTTATGTATCATGTAACCAAAAACAAAGTTTAAAGCATCTTTCTCAGAAATGTGTTTTGCCTTTTTACCAATGACTGCACAAATCTCAGGTTCAGGAATTACAGCGCCCCAATCGGGGTCAACTATTATAGCTTTGTTGTGTCCTTGGAGTGCTGAAGGCGGCTTTAAAAAGTAGTTTGGAACCCCAGGATCTTTATGTGCTTTTTTCATCAACTCTATATTATTAAATGCCACGCCTAAAATCTTTGAAGGATTAATAATTGGTGGCGCCCAATCGGTTGGTTCAAAACCAATTAAATCGCGAGTAGCATTATCTATTTTAAAACATAAAGTTGGGTCATCATCATATGCATTTACTAATTCTAAGATTGAGTTGAGCGGTTCTAAACCTATTTTTTGACAAATCGGTTTTAGGTAGTGAGCAATACCTTCTCTACCCTGAACAATTGGGACAACCTTTCCATCCTGGTAAACACTTCCAAATTTCATTTAATTTACCAACTTTTTAAAAAATCTTCCAATGTTACTGGTGGCGCATCCTTGAGGGGTTTTTGAACCTCAATTCCTTCAAACTCAGATGCTTCATAAAACCATTTTTTAGGCGCGGGAAATCCCCAAAGTTGAGACCTCGTTGTGTCAGTCAAATCCCAACGTTTAGGTTCTTGATCAATATCAATAAAATTATAGTGGCTCGTAAAAATTTCAACCCTATGCCCATCTGGATCACGAAAGTATATAAAGAATGCGTTTCCAATGCCGTGCCTTCCGGGCGCCCTATCCATTGAACCAGCCAAACCCATAGAAGACATAACGTCAGCAGCATGGATGACATTGGCAACTTCAGGGGTATGATAAGCGATATGATGTAAACGCGGACCAGCACCGTTACTAAAAACAATATCCTGAGTATTGTTTTTCCGTTTTAGCCACACGCCCCACATTTCCTCCGTACCATCATTTGCAGTATATTCAGATAGTCTAAACCCTAGATCATTATACCATTGGTATGCCTCTTGAACATCAGGGCACGCTATCTGAATATGATCTAAATATGCAAGCTTTCCACCTGAATGTGTGTGAAATTTCTGCATTCTATTTTCAGATTGAACCATGCTTGAGCAAAATTCCACAGGAACTCCGATGGCATCTATCACTTCTATTGTTAAACCTTGAAAGGGTCTTTCAACATAGCTCACAATATCTCCACGCTCAGTGAAAAAATCATAAGCTTCTTTTATGTCACTATCAGTTTGCATTCTATAGCCAACTTTACGGCATTTACCTGGGCCATTATCATCTGTCTTTTCAAACACTAATGAATGATGGAATGTTTCTTCAATAGAACGAAAACATATCATCTCTTCATCTTGAAAGGTAACTTCTAGCCCTAATCCACTTTCATAAAAAAAGCGCGTTTTGTCCAAATTAGCACTAGTTAAAACAACATAGCCCATGCGTGTAATATTAAACGGTAATGAAGTTGGTGTTTTTAGCAATCCCATTTTATTCCCCAAAGAAAATACTAATTAACTCAAACTCTTATTTTTAAAAACTATTACATTAAAGATGGTAAGAACAGAGAAAGAGCCGGAATAGAGGTTAGCAATATTAATCTAATAATATCTGCCACCCAAAAAGGCGTTACTCCTTTAAAAATAGTTGAAACTGAAACATCTCTAACAACTCCTTTAAGAACAAAGACATTCAAGCCAATCGGTGGTGTTATTAAACTGATTTCAGTTACTACAACCACTAAAATACCAAACCAAATTAAATCAAAACCAAGCTGCTGAACAAGTGGGGCAAAAATCGGAACTGTTAACAAGATCATAGACATCGATTCAAAAACACAGCCCAACAGCACATAAATTAGAAGAATAATAAATATTACAGCAAGGCCCGATAATTCAAATGAGTTAATCACACCTATCAACGCGTCAGGCAAACCAGCCCTATTTAAAAAATTCGAAAACATCGACGCGCCAAAAAGTAATGCAAATAGTTTTGCAGTTAACAATGCCGCCTCTCTACCTACGTCCATAAGTATCTTACGACTTAGTGCCCCTTTCAAAAATGTAATTAATAAAGCACCCGCAGCACCCATTCCTGCAGCCTCTGTCGCAGAAAATAATCCAATGTAAATGCCACCAATTACAAAAATAAATAATGCTAATGTTGTCCAGACATCCTTAAGGGCTAACAGACGCTCTTTCCAATCAGTTCTTTCTCCAGCTGGCCCCAATGAAGCATCTCTAGTTACGACGAATTTTACTGCCAATGTATAGAATAGTATTCCAATAAAACCTGGAATAAAACCAGCCATAAACAATTTTCCAATCGATTGCTCTGTTAGCAATCCATAAATCACAAGTATAACACTTGGTGGGATAAGTATACCCAGTGTTCCGCCAGCGGCGATTGATGCTGTTGCTAAAGAATCTGCGTACTTGTATCGTCGCATTTCCGGCATTGCCACTTTTGACATAGTTGCAGCTGTCGCTATTGAAGAACCCGAAATAGCGGAAAACATCCCGCAGGCTACCACTGTTGACATCGCGAGGCCACCTTTCTTGTCACCAAGGAATGCATACGCGGCACGATAAAGCTGTTTAGCCATACCACCCTTTTCAACGAGTAGTCCCATTAAAATAAAAAGTGGCAATACAGATAGCGAATAAGATTGACCCAGATCCATCACCAATCGACCCAGATTGGAAATGGCCGCTCTATAACCCGATAATTCGCCAAATCCAATCACGCCTACGAGACCCATTGAAAGTGCTAATGGAAATCGTAAAAAGGCTAAACAGAGAATTGCAGCAAAACCAATCAAAGAAATTGATAGTGGGTCCATTATTCAACTCCCACAGAGTCCTCGGCGTTAAGACCGGGCTTTAAAACTACAATTAATAGACGAAGAGCTATCAGAAATGATGTAAAATATAAAGATAATGCAATAAATGTGTCAACAATAAACCTGGGAGCAAACTCATTAGTCCCATAAGATACAAATGAAGGCATTAAAATATACTCATAAGTATCACCGTCCTCTAAAGATCTCATTGCATAAAACATGGTTTTATCAGCAACAATCCAGAGACTGTACGCAGAAATAGTTAAAAAAATAATACTCAGAACCCACCCTAAATAACCTCTTTGAAAGATTGAAAATAAATCCACAATAATATGCTCATGTCGAAAAAACATTACTGGTAATGATAAAAATATAACACCAGCCATACTTACTTGAACTAGCTCAGAACCAGAATAAAGTGGAGCATTGAAAAAATAACGCCCAATCACATCAACACAGGTAACAGCTACAATAAAAAACAACACTACCCCTGCTAAGCTTGAAATAAAACGGCTAACCCAAAGAGCTAGCCGTTCTAAACTATTAATAAATAAAATCATAATTTAAATATATAACCTTAATTTCCTGATTCTATTGCAACCTGCTCGATGAAGTATGCTAACGCAGCAGCGCCGTCTACGCCTTTCGCATTTATTTTGGATACCACATCATCCGTAACACCCGCAGTTGCTTCCTTAAAATACGCTCTTTCTTCTTCACTTGCTATAGTAAGTTCATGGCCATATCCAGCCGCAGCTGATGCACCAAACTTATCAGCATCATCCCAGAACCAACCTACTGTTCGAGACAAATTAACACCTCTCATTTCGTCAACACATCCACGCTGAGTTGCATCGAGATCTTCGTAAGAGTCATTATTCATTACTATACCAAACGAGGTTGTGTACATGCCATCTGGATTATGCAGAGAGTATTTTGCTAATTCAGCAATTTTAAATGCATGCATCGTTTCAAATGGGAAAAACACTCCGTCGGCCACACCACCAGAAATTAGCTCGTACACTTTAGGTGCTGGAGCTCCAACCCCGGCGACGCCCAAAGCTTTACCAATTGCGTTAGCAACACCGCCGCCAATTCGCATCTTTACACCTTGAAGCTCTTTATAAGATGTTACCTTATTAACAGTATTGGCCATACCTGGACCGTGAGTATAATTTGCTAAAATTTGAACACCCTTGGCTTCACCAGCTGATGCAAAAAACTTCTCATGCGTTCTTTGAAAAGCCACTGACTTTTGCCTAGCATTGCCAGGAATGCCTGGTAGCTCAGGGATCATAGTTGTTACAAATTTTCCGGGAGTATAACCATATACAATCCAACCAATATCTGCCACACCGTCACGAATAGTGTCGTACATTGCTGGCGGTGGAGCCATACCATATTCCACTTTTAAACTTAAAGATCCGCCTGTACAGCTTTTTAGCTGGCTATTCATCCATGGAAAGATGTTCTCATTCATTGTATGAAATGGAGCGGCCCAAGAAGCCACCGTTAAAACTTTTTCAGCGGATGCTGAACCTGCTGCCAAGCCAATACTTGTCGCGATGGCACCAAGGCTAATTATAAATTTATTGAACTTCATATTTCCCCCTTTGATATTTACGATGTGAAAATCACTCGTTTATTTAACACTATCCTAAAGACTACACAATAATATCCGACTCGCCAGCCCAAAATTGTTAAAATTGACATAAAAATTATAGATTTTGCTTTTTTGTTTAAATTACACCTAATTATTCCAACTTAATTTATGTTACATACACATTAATCAAAAAAATCTCTTCAATTTTATTAAAGCTATCACACAAACACCAATTACTGAACCTAAAGCATCAGCATACAAATCCTTAATATCACCATGGCGACCAACAAAAGGTTGAATTAATTCAATTAACGCACCAAATAATATTGCTAATGGTAAAATCCAATAAGTATTTTTCAACTTACTATAAGTAAGAGGCATCACTAAAAGAGCAAAAGCTAAGAAATGATACTGTTTATCTGAACCTAAATCCGGAACCTCAATAACTTCTCTTGGAAATAAAGTTCCAAACACAATTAAGATAAGAAATAATAGTGTTAATGTCCAATATATATCTATTCTCGTAAACTTCAAATTGAGATCTCTTTCAACATTTCTTTAATTGTTTCTTAAACATTTTTGATTGTTGCTCAACCTTTTGGGCAGCTGATCTCAGTGCTTTTTTTGATTTATATGATTTTCGTGAATATCCTGTAATTCCCTCATGATATACGAGGTACAAGTTGTAAGCATCAGACTTTGAAATCTTAAGTTTTTTGTGGGCTCGATTTAAATACCAACCTATAAAATCAGTACTATGTTTAAAGCTTGTTCTTCTAACAAGTTTTTTACCCGTATTACGCTTGTACAAGTCCCAAGTACCATCCACTACCTGAGCATAACCTTTCGCACTTGTTGGCCTCTTACCCGGAATAACCCACAAGATTTTTTTCCTAGGAGGTTTAATTCTAGATCTAAAATTACTTTCTTTCCATATTACCGCCATTTGCACTTCAACAGGTATTCCCCACTTCCGCTTTGAGCGTTTTAGATGCCGCTTCCAACTTCGGTGCTCATCTAAGATTGAACATGCATTATTTTGGTTTTTTGGAACGCTTGGCTTTAGTACAGAGCAGCCAACTAAAGCGATGCCAATGCAAACGCAAATTGCTATTATCTTTAATGAATTGAAATTCATATTATACTGCCAGTTTTTTTGACTCACCTTACATAACAAAAATAGTCAAATCAAATGTAATCAACTATCGGGTATTAAAATTACCATTGGCATCTCCAAATACAAAATTTATTTTCCCTACTCCCAAATTGGTAATGAATAATATCATTGTAAGTAATTGAATAATGGTTATTGTTTCATTTAAAAGAAAAAAAATAGCGGCCCACTTTAATTCATTGCTTCAAATACCGCAATAAAATAAAAAATGAGGTGCAGTTTGCACATAGCTATTATCATGGATGGAAACGGCAGGTGGGCTGAGAAACAAGGTCTTCCCCGTACAATGGGACACCGGGCTGGTGTTCTAGCCGTCGAAGAGTGCGTACGAGCTGCAGCTAATCTAAATGTGACAGATCTTACGCTATATGCATTTTCTACAGAAAACTGGAAACGCCCAAGACCTGAAATATCTGCATTATTCAGGCTTTTTAATGGTTATTTTAAAAACAAGGCACTTGAGCTTAAAAAGGAAGGGGTATTTGTTCGTTTTATTGGGCGAAGAGATAGGCTCTCCAAGGCGGTATTGAAAACTATGTATGAAGTCGAAACTTTGACACAAAGTGGAGATAGACTAATCTTAAATATTGGAATTGATTACGGTGGACGTGATGAAATTGTGCGTACAACGAATAAACTAATCGATGGTGTGTTAAGAAGAAAAATTTTACCATCAGATATAGATGAGGATTTATTCTCCAAGTATACTGATTTAGGTTTTAATAGCCCTGACCCAGATCTGATAATAAGAACTGGAGGAGATCGGCGCTTATCTAATTTCATGTTATGGCATGCTGCCTATAGTGAAATTGAATTTTCTGATACTTTATGGCCAGATTTTGACCATAATCACTTAGCAAAATCACTTGAAGGCTTAAATAATAAAAACCGCCGTTTTGGAGGGCTGGACAATGGCAATAAAAAACAAAACAAAAAGTCTGGCGATAGCAATTAATAAATTAGTGAAAATAGAGTCAGTACGTATACTTAAAACTCTTATTTGAGCACCTGAAATAGATAAAAAAATAAAGCTATGTGATTTTTTTAAAGATTATATATTTTAATTCAATTTCAATATTGAAAATAAACAATAAACCATTACATACGAACGATCTCAATGCTTTAAACAGGTAGAAATAACAATGACAAACACTCACAACTTCGAAGCTGATACAGGAAAAATTCTAGATATAGTTATTAACTCTTTATATTCTCAAAAAGAAATTTTTCTCAGGGAGTTAATTTCAAATGCCTCTGATGCAATCAACAAGCGAAGATATGAAAGTAATACAAACAAGATCTTGGTTTCAAAAAATGACAGTGAAATCATTTTAGAGGCAGATAAAAAGAAAAAAACCTTAATAATTAAAGATAATGGAATCGGTTTAAGCAAAGAGGATATGGTTGAAGCTCTAGGCACTATTGCACGTTCAGGAACCAAAGCTTTTTTAGAAACACTGCAAGACACGAAAAGTAAAAAACAAAATGACATGAACTTAATTGGTCAATTTGGTGTAGGGTTTTATTCTGCATTTATGGTAGCAGACCGGGTTGAAGTCGTCTCCTTAAAGGCTGGAACTGAACAGGCTTTTAAATGGGAAAGCGATGGCTCAACTGGTTTTTCAATATCTGAAGATAACCGTGAAGAACCTGGAACAACAATAACATTACATTTAAAAAAGCGGGATAAAGAATATTCTGACGACATAAGACTTCGACATCTTGTAAAAAAATATTCAAATCATGTTTCCCACCCGATAAAAATAACAAACAATGATAATGAGCTTGAAACAATAAATGCGGTAGAAGCTCTTTGGACAAAATCACCTAAAGATATATCAGACGAAGAATATAAATCATTTTACAATTTAATTGGTAGTACGTTTGATGATCCATATCTAACGGTTCACAATAAAACTGAAGGCACAATAGAGTTTACAAATCTATTATTTGCTCCCTCTTCTCAACCGTTTGATCTTTTTGATCCAGAAAGAAAATCAAAAATCCATCTATACATAAACCGAGTATTTATAACGGATGAAGCTGACGATTTAATACCAAAATGGCTAAGATTCCTAAGAGGTGTTGTTGATACTCCAATTTTGGATTTGAACGTTAGCAGAGAAATGCTTCAACAAAAACCCGCTGTATTAAAAATCAAAAAGGCAATCACTAAGAAAATCGTCTCAGAGCTAGCTAAAAAAATTAAGAAGGATGAAGTTAACTATGATATATTCTGGAGTAACTTTGGGCGTGTAATTAAGGAAGGCCTCTACGAAGATAACGAAAATAGAGAAAAAATTATCCCACTTTGTAGGTTTTATTCATTAGTTGAAGATAAGAATATAAGTTTAACACAGTATTTAGACAATATGCCTGATGGCCAAAATGATATATTTTATCTTACTGCTGAAAATTTAGATAAAGCAAAAGTGAGTCCGCATCTTGAAGGTTTTGTAGCAAAAAAATTGGATGTATTGATATTAACCGATCCAATAGATGATTTCTGGATTCCGTTAATGCCAGAATACAGTGGTAAAAAATTCGTATCAATTAGCAGAGGAAATGTGAACTTAGACGATATCAAAAAAGACAAAAAGAAAAAGAAAAAAGAAAAAAACAGTGATTATGAAGCACTTTTAGAAGAAATAAAAAAATGTCTAAACGAGAAAGTTTCAAATGTAGTTATTTCAAAAAGTTTAACTGAAAGCCCTGCCCGCCTAATTGCAGACGAAAACGGTATGGATATACAGATGGAAAAAATGATGATGATGCAAAATCCTGATTTCGAAGGTTCACCAAGAATATTGGAAATAAACATTGAGCATGAATTAATTAAATCGATGAATAAGAAACTGAAAAGTGCTGACCACGTAATTAGTGATTTGGCAATGCTCTTATTTGATCAATCCAAAATTTTGGAGGGTAAAGTCCCCGAAAATCTTCAAGAATTCAATAAAAGACTAACAAAAGTGATGCAGTTAGCTATTTAAACAAAAATTGGTCGTAAATTTTGTATGGCGGTGTCGATTGACTAAGTAGAACACGGATTAGATTTCCAGCAGTAACATCTCTTCCACATCATCTGGGACGACCAGAGTATGGGTTTTCCCGAGCGGTTCTGATATGACACAATGCTGAACACTCACAAAAAAAAACTGATGCACATAATTTGGACTTTAGTTCTAGTTGATATACAATCATAGTATGAAAAAACTAATCCTACTTTTCATTCTATCTTTCTCCTCAGCTGAAGGATTTTCTGGTTCTTGTCCTAACTGCAGTGATGGCAATGAACAAGCGTCCTCATCAACTGCTAAAAGCCTTAAGTTTGAATTTGATTCAGAAAATGGCAAGCTTGAGGATTATTCTTACATATCTGACCCGACAGGAAATTTTGATAAGGTTCATAAATTCACTACTGGAAGTGAATGTGGATCTAAAACAAGAGATATTGATTGGGAAAATATGGTTGGCCAAATGGAAAGTAGTGACTGTGGCGAAAATTCAGTAAGGTCTCAAACGGCTGAACAAGTTTGGGAAGATAATCGACCAGGAGATATTCAGCCAAAGTATCAGTGGTATAGTTGGGACGTTTACTTGCCAGAAGATTTTCCTATACAAGGCAGTGGTAAATTATTGCTTGGAGAGTTTCATAATAGTGAATGTGCACATATATCATTTACCAGTCAAGGAGGGGATGACAAAGGAGTTTTACACTTCACAACAATGAAACTATGGGATGGAGATTGCAAAGACACATCTAAGATACCAATAACACAAATACAAGACATGCGAGGCAAGTGGACAAATTTTCATTTAGAAGTCAAGTGGGAGAATAATGAAACTGGCTTCGCAAATCTTTGGCTAGATGGTAAACAAGTATTATCCTATCAAGGTAGAACCTTAACATTACAAAAAGAAAATCTAAACTTTATGCTTATTGGTCTTTACCAATGCTGTAATGATAGAAATCAAGTAATAAAACCGGCTATGGCTTACTTCACAACTCCGAAGACCTCAATGAAGCCAATAACTCCTGTAGAAGTTAGTCTAGATAGTGAAAAAACTACATCCTCGTTTAAAGTGAAACCTCTAATTCCTATCAAGTTGGCTGAGGCATCTAATGCATTTGATGGGTCTTATTCTTTCACGTTAAGCCGTAACAATCCATCTGAAGGAGCACTGTATCTAGGCACTGGCATGTTGGAAATAATAAATGGAAAAATTAGTGTTTCAAAAAAATATCGATATCTCAGCACAAGTTCAACTTCATATTATAATACTTTTGATGGTCAAATAGATAAAGAGGGCAACATTAATGCCTTATTTGAAGTGAATGCTCTTCATGGTAAGGGAAGCCCTGTGTCGATAGCCTTCATAGGAAGTATAGACGAACTTCAAATAAGAGGAAAATTTGATGATTATTTTGAAATTATTATTCAGTTTAAAAAAGAATAATATGAAGCAAATAAAGCAAGCTCATTAATGCCAGTAAGTGGCGGACAGACAGGGCATTTATGTGAATAGCTTCGCAGTTCGCCCCATCTTCAGCTCTGTTGCCGAGCATCCGTTTCGTTTCCGTTCCAGCGTCTTCCCAGCGCTTTTGCTTGAACGCCTGTCGCGCAGCCTAAGTTAGCTGCGCGACAGGCAATTTGCACTCTACCAGCCGCCCTCGGCGTGCCGGTCATAACGCTCGCCTGCCAGATCAAAGACCAGCAGCTTGCGCTCGGTGAAGGTTTCGAGGAACCATTGCGACAGCTCGCGACCCACACCCGACTGCCCGGTGCCACCAAATGGTGCAAGCTGATCCCAATAGTTTGAAGTTTCGTTGATATTGACGGTGCCGTGCGGCAATGCCTCGCCAACCCGCCAGGCGGTCGCCAGATCTCGGGTCCAGAGCGAAGCTATCAGGCCAAGCCCGGATTGATGCGCGATCTCGATTGCCTGCTGCGCCGAACTGATCTTGATGATCGGTGCCACGGGGCCAAAGGTTTCTTCCTGCGCGATCAGCATATCGGTGGTGACATCAGTCAGAATGGTGGCAGGGAAATAGAGCCCTTCGTTCGGGCCGAATTGCTCGATCTGCGCGCCCTTGGTGCGAGCGTCCTCGACATGCGTTCGCACGCGCTCCAGTGTCTTAGGATTGCAAAGCGGCCCCATCTCGGTATCTTCTTCTGCCGGGTTACCGATTTTCAGATCACGTACCTTGGTACGGAACTTGGCCAGAAATTCCTCATATACATCTTCGTGGACCAACAGGCGCTCAGCCGAGGTGCAGACCTGCCCAGAATAGTAGAAACACCCGTTCATCGCACCATCGACAGCGGCGTCGATATCAGCATCAGCCAAGATGATGAAGGGGCCGTCCCCCCCAAGTTCTAACAGATGCGGACGCAGCGCACATTTTTCCGCAATGGTACGCCCAGTTTTGGTCGAACCGGTAAAAAACACGCCGTCCACACCCTTACTCTCGACCAGCGCCGCACCAACGTCGCCAAACCCCTGGACGACGTTTATCACGCCATCTGGCAGACCCGCTTCCTTGAACACATCGGACATCATGGCGCAACTCACGGCCGAGTATTCCGACGGCTTCCAGATCACCGTATTTCCCGCCGCCGCGATATGTGCAAGAGCGATCGACGAAATATCGGTAGGGAAGTTGTACGGTGTGATCACCGCCACAACACCAAGCGGACGGTGGTTCATCACCAGACGCTTGTTGTTTGTACGTTCTTGTGTCGAGGGGAAGGACAGCCCACGATGGCGCAGGATTTCCTCGGCCGATTTGCCCCAGGAGGGCACCGAATATTCAAAAACCTCTTCGCGCGCATCGGTGATAGGCTTGCCAATCTCGGCGGTAATCATCTGGGCGATAGGTTCGGCGCGCTCAAGAAAGATCTGATGGATCTTGCGCATGATCTGCGCCCGCTCGATCACGGATAGCGCTGCCCATGCAGGTTGCGCTGCACGGGCGGCGGCAATGGCGACTTCGGCGTCGCTGGCATCACAGCGACCCACATTGTAAAGCACAGTGCCGGAATGCGGGTTGCGCACCTCAAAGGTGCCAGCCGATCCATCGGCCCAGCGCCCACCAATCAGCGCTCCCTTTGTGACTTCGAGTTTAATTTTTGGATATGCGTTCATTGAAACCTCCTATGGTTTAACGGCTACTATTTTGGATTGTTTTGTCCCGCAAAAGCAGGACGGAAATAAAAATCATAATGATCGACATGGCCACGATCAGGGTGCCGATGGCGTTAATCTCGGGGGTCAAGCCACGCCGCATCGTCGACCAGATATACATCGGCAAGGTGTTGTCGCGCCCAGTTAGGAAGAAGGTCACCGGAATCTCGTCGAACGACAGAGTGAAGGCCAGCATACCTGCCCCAATCACCGCCGTCCGGATGTTTGGCAGGGTAACAAGAAAGAACGTCTGCAGCCCCGATGCGCCAAGATCGACAGACGCCTCGCTCAGGCTGGCGGGCACACGTTGCAGCCGTGCGTAGACCTGCGTGACGACCACAGCCAGCAAGGCCGTGGCATGGCCGATGATTACCGTTTCAAGGCTAAGGTTGAAACCGATCGCCCGAAACAGGATTAGCATTGAGATACCGGTGATTATCCCCGGTAGTGCGATCGGCAGCAGAATTAACTTGCGAAACAACCCTTTGCCAGGAAAGTCGATCCGGTCCAGCGCTATGGCTGCTGGCACACCGATGATCAACGTCAGAACCGTAGCGCACACGGCGACATAGATGCTGTTGTAGAACGCTTCGATCAGTTGGCTGTTAGAGGCAAGCTTTTGGTACCATTCCAGCGTCAGCCCCGACATCGGCCAGGTTAGAGACCGCGACGCGTTAAAGCTGTAGGCGACCAATACGGCGATCGGAAGGTAAAGAAACCCCAGGATAATCCCGATGCCGACCAGCCAGGCTAGGCGCTCGACCCGCACCAAAACCCGCCTGCGCAAGGGGGCGGTGGTTACCCAGGGTGTTTTTGTAATCTGCTCTGTCCGGGTCATGCGAACTTGCCCTGTCCAAGGCGCTCGAAGCGATCCGAGATGGTGATGATGGTCAGTACGATCATCAGCATCACAATTGCCAACGCCGAGCCAAGCGGCCAGTTCAGCGAGGCACCAAACTGCGATGCGATTACATTGGCGACCATCATCCCGCCCGGTCCGCCAACTAGGAAGGGCGCAATAAAGTCGCCAAAGGACAGGCAGAATGTCATGGTGAACCCGACCACGATCCCTGGGATAGAAAGCGGCAAAGTCACTTTAAAAAAAGTACGGAAGCGCCCGACACCAAGATCGCCAGACGCTTCGGTCAGGTTACGCGGGATTTTCTCAAGCACCGCGTAGATCGGCATCACCATGAACGGAATGAACACGTAGGTCAGTGTCACGATCATTGCAGTCTGATTGTAAAGAAACACCGATGATGGCTCGGACAGGATGCCGGCAGACATCAGAAACGAATTCAAAATCCCGGTAGTTCCCAGAATGGTTTTCCAGGTGTAGGCGCGCAACAGGTATGACACCCATAACGGTGCGACAACTGCCATATAAAGCGCCATCCGAGCGCCGGGATGTTTTACCTTGAACACCAGAAAGAAAGCATATGGATAGGCGATCAGGGCCGCGCCCAGAGACACGAAAAATGCAATCTTCAGCGTGCGTAGGATCACATTCAGGTATTGCGGATCGGTGGCGATCTGGATGTAGTTTCCAAATTGAAAATCAGGTACGAAAGTAGGGTATTTCTGAACCCAGAAGCTGTAGACGAACAAGATGGCATAGGGCACGAACATGAACACAAATGTCCACAGAAGCGGGGGTGACAACACCAGCGCCCGCTTCAGCCTGACGGCGCGCGAGGTACTCATGGCGCCACCTCATCTGCGAGGATCATGATCTTATGTGGCGCGACCTCTATCGCAATATCCTCACCTTCCTGAAACTGTGTCGCCAATCCTGCGGCATCCGAAATCTGCAAATCAACCAGAACCTGTCCAGACCCCAAATCGATGGCGATACGCACGCTTTGCCCGTGATACACAATCTCGGCTATCTTGCCGCGCAAAACATTTTTCTCATGCCCTGAATCGCCTAGAACAAATTCGGCTTTTTCCGGGCGGAAGCCAAACAGGACCTCCTGACCAGACAAGGCAACAGCCGCCGCGGGGGCCGCGAGTTCTTGACCAAAACACCAGATCACCGGTCCGTTTGCGCCGATTGTGACGCTGGATCTGAACAAGTTCGTGAAGCCAACGAAGCCAGCAACATATCCTGTTTTCGGACTTTCATACAGCTCTTGTGGGCTGGCGTCCTGAACGATCCTGCCGTTGCGCATCACAACCACACGGTCGGACATTGTCAGCGCTTGGGTCTGATCATGGGTCACCAGGACGAACGTCAGCCCAACTTTGGTGTGAAGGTGTTTCAATTCAACCTGCATCTGTTCGCGCAAGTTCGCGTCAAGCGCTGAAAGCGGCTCATCCAAAAGCAGAACCTTTGGGCGTCGCACAATCGCCCGGGCCAGTGCTACGCGTTGGCGTTGGCCGCCCGACAGAATATGGGGCGAGGCGTCATACCGGTCCTCAAGCCCGACAAGAGCCAAAGCCTCGCGCGCCTTTTCGGCCACTTCACGTTTTGGCATGCCTGCCACGCGCAGACCGTACCCAACGTTCTTGCCCACGCTCAGATGCGGGAACAAAGCATAATCCTGAAAGACCATGTTCACCGCCCGTTTGCTGGGCGGCACGTGGGTCACATCTTTCCCGTCCAGGGAGATCTGCCCGCTTGTCGGGTCTTCGAACCCGCCGATCATCCTGAGCAAAGTCGACTTGCCGCAGCCCGACGGCCCCAGAATTGTTACAAACTCACCCTCTTCGACACTAAGCGAAATGTCGTCCACTGCCAAAACAGCGCCATAAGTCTTGGTCAAGTTCGTAGTCTCGATAATCTTGGTCACTTTTCACGCCCCGACATTTGTGATGGGTCCGCAGATTATCCGCGAACCCTAATTGCACTAAGTTCTGTAAATTACTGCGATTTCACAGCATTCCAGGCATTGGTGTAGGTGGGCAGCCGGTCTGCAAGGTTTTCCCACAAAAGCAGGCTGTTCAGGTAATCAGGATCGTCCTGATGAAGCGCTGAAAACTCCTCGGGCGTCATGAACTCGGCCGCAGCAACCGGATTGGTTGAGGAATAGCCATTGACCCGGAACACACCACCCTGGCCCTCAGCGCTGATCGCCATGTTGAGGAACTGATAGGCGCATTCCTCGTTCGGCGTACCCGCAACGATCATGTTGCTGTCCATCCAGCCTTCGGCACCCTCTTCGGGAATGAATTCAACTACCTCGATGCCTTCCGCCGCCAAAAGCGCGGACTGATAGCCGCCCCAGGTGTTGGAGATCCAGACCTCGTCGGATTTGTACAGGTCTACCAGCTCACCGGCCGTCGCCCAGTATTTGCGTATCAGCGGGCGTTGCTCGATCAACTTGGCCTGTGCTGCGGCAATCTGTTCGTCGGACAGATCATAGATGTTCATGTCACCGTTTAGACGGGCGGCCACATAGAGCGCGCTTTTGTCGTCCCAAAGGGAGATGCGTCCTTCGAATGCCGGGTCCCAAAGTGCCGCAAGGGATGTCGGCGGCGTTTCGAACTTGTCGACACGATACATGAAAGGGATCGCCCCCCAAGCATAAGGAACACCATAGAATTCCCCGTCCTTTTGGATACCGGGTGCCGAGGTGAACTGCTCATACAGATCGCCCCACGCGGAGATCTTTGAGATGTCGATGGCCTGAACAAATCCGGCCTCGATCAGCGCATAGGTCGAGTCAATCGAGGGTGACACGATGTCGAACACGCCACCACCAGCCGCCAGTTTGGGCGCAAAATCGTCGTTGGATCCAACATAGGTTGCCGAGACCTTACAGCCGGTTGCGGCCTCAAAAGGCTCGATAACGCTCGGGTCGGCATAGCCTTCCCATGTCAGGATGTTCAGTTCGCCCGCGCTCACGGACGATGCTATTGTTACCGCGCAAATAGCCCCAAGGCTCGCGCAGGTCAGAAACTTCAATCTTGCAATCATGATTTGGATACTCCTATGTTGATGGTTTTGTTATTTACCGCTTCTTTGGCCGGCTTTGGTTCGGCCGTTTTACGCACAATCGTTCCGATATCCACTCCAAGCGCAGACGCGGCTTTACGCTTGCTCCCGTGGATCCGGATAGATTTGTCAATCAATGCACGTTCGTATCGACGTATTTCCGTTTTCAGATCATACGTCGCTGAGGCAGGGCCAATGCTTGGCGGTGCCCCGTCAATTCCCTGAATGTCAATTGGAGACAACAAATCCTCCAATAACTCTACGAGGTCTTCGGTTTCTTCTGTAAAAATTGTCAACTTTTGAACGATATTCAGCAGCTCGCGAATGTTGCCGGGATAGCTGTAATCAGCCAAGGTGTCGCGCATCCGGCGCGACACCAACACGGGCGCCTGCCGCCGCTGGTTGATGGTTTGCAAAAATCGGTTGATCAGGTGGTCGATCAGTGTAGGCATTTCGCGCAACGGTGGCACGCGAAGGGGAATGACCGCCAGACGATAGTAAAGATCAGCTCGAAAACGACCGTCACCAACCAACTGTCGCAGGTCGCGGTTTGTCGCCGCAATCACCCGTACATTGGCGACGCGCTGCAAGCCACCGGCGGCCCGTGTCACCAGCCCATCCTCGAGAAACCGCAACAACAACGCCTGTGCGCTTAGCGGGACTTCCGCGACCTCGTCGAGAAACAGTGTGCCGCCTTCGGATTGTTCGATCAGGCCCTGCTGTATTCCACCGGCCTGCGGACCAGTATCGCCAAACAGTGCCTTGGCAAAAAGCGCGTCGGACGACGAGGCGCAATTCACCACAACGAAGGGCGCGTCCGCGTCTGCAACAGTGCTGTGCAGGAAGTTGGCAATCTCGGACTTACCGACCCCGGATTCACCCGTGATCAGGATCCGTGCGCCCTGCAGCATGGCCCGTTCACCGCGCACCAGCAGCCTGTTCAGGTCCGGCGCCAGTTGGCGCTGGGTGACAAAGTCGGGCCGGGTCCGGTTTTCGGCAAGGAACCGCGTGCGCAATGGACTGGCCTGCCAGTCGGCCAAAAATGGTTTCGGGAGCGCCGCGATCATCCCTTCAGCCGCCGCCAGCTGGTCCTTCAGCGCTTGCTCGCGCCGCCGATGCTTGCCGACATTGCGGACGGTACCAAACATCCGGTACAGTTTTCCGTTTGAAATATGTGCGCGTACGTCATTTTCGACGTATATTTCCATGCCGGTATAATCACGGTCCAGCGCCGGTGCGCCATCCACCTCAAACCCATTGACAATCAGGTTGTGAATAAAATCCTGGTTGCTGGGATTGTTCGGAAAAATCTCATGTACAGGTCGCGCGTTCATGTCCTGCCCTGCGGGTAATTGATAAAGCCGCTCCATCGCCGCATTGCAGTAGCGCCATACCGGGCCATTCTCGAAAACCTGGCGAACGACCTCATGGTCAGGTGTGGTCAGGTCAACCGGCTTCGCGAACTCCATACACCAACACGCGTCGTTCGAGGCAGCCAGCATGCCGCGCAATACGTCAACCTTTGAAACATCTAGCGGACCAGCCACCCGGTGCTCAGTTCTTTGTTTGGATGCGAAGTTGCTGCTCATAAGGCAGATTGCAATAATTCATCACTCGATGCAAGTTTACATATTAATCGTTAATATTTACACATATCAACATAATAACAATCGCTTAGTCGATGCGATATTGCATCGACTATCTGAAAACTCAGATCGGTATCGTGCTAAGATGGCTTGCGAGTAGCATACCAAGCCGAATCAGTTTGGCAAATTCGGGCTAAAGACATAATTCAAAAAAATGTGAGTGAGAGAACTATTACGGTGTTGTCAGACAAAGTCTAACACGTCTCAAAGTACCACG